>WNFU01005497.1_pt1 | contig 17124 bp, 12 predicted proteins | sample 5400121 | NCBI WGS metagenome assembly WNFU01 (sample SAMN13153360, study PRJNA577476) | soil metagenome | isolation source: 100 cm soil or saprolite under grassland replicate 1 | place: USA:California | collected 2016-06-15
ATAGAGAGATGAGCACCGCTCACCACCCACAGCCGCCACCAGCACCGCCCTGACTGGGCGATGCACGAACACAACAACTTGACGCAGGGCCCTTCTTCATAGAGAGGGGGTCGACGGTTCGAGTCCGTCAGAGGGCTTCGATAAAAGCCCTGCAAATGGGCCTAGGATGTTGCCTGCGATGGCGAGATATCGACGCTGGGCGGGTACGAGACGGGTACATTTTGGGACTGGCGGGCGTTCGCGTGCACGCGCGGCATCTCCCGGCACAGCGCAGGCCGTGGTCGACGGTCGCGATCTCGACCACCAGCTCGGAAAGTCCCTGCAGAGGCGCCTTCAGCGTTGCCTGCGCCGGCGCGAAGCTGACGCCCTCCTTCGCTAGAGAGGCGGTCGAAGGAACGCGAGAGCGTGACGTCCTCGCCTCTTCCAAGGTGCTGCAAATCGGCTGGCTCTGTTGCCCAGTTAGGCGCGGTCGACCTCTTCGCTAGCGAGGAGGACGCCTCAACGGAGCGGTCGCACCATGCCGCTGGCTTGTCGCAGTTCAGGCCGCGAAGTAGCGTTGTCCGAGACATACCGGTCGCGAGAGCCGCCTGGGGCGAACCTTCCTCTCTCGGATCCCCCGGCTGGGATGCCCGAGGAAGTGGTGGTGTCCGACGACGAACTGACGAGGGTTGCTGTTCCTGGCGTCATGCTCGAGCGTGAGGCGGAACTTGCGACGCTTGACGCGGTGCTCGACGCTGCGCGCGGCGGCGAGGGTCGGCTTGTCGTTGTCGAGGGGAGCGCCGGGATTGGAAAGACGCGGTTGCTGGGTGCGGCGCGAGAGCGTGCATTGGCCGGCGGCGTCGATGTTCTTGCTGCTCGGGGCGGCGAGCTTGAGGGCGCCTTCGTCTTCGGAATTGTCCGACAGCTTTTCGAGGCGCCGCTCGCCGCTGCGACCACTGATGCGCGTGCTGAGTTGTTTGCCGGCGCTGCCGAGCTGAGCGCCTCGCTGTTTGCATCGGCTCCCACGAGCGCGCTGCGCGAGGGGCCAGAGTCCTCGTTTGCGATGCTGCATGGTCTCTATTGGCTAGCGGCGAACTTCGCATTGCGGAAGCCGACGCTGTTGATCGTCGACGACCTGCATTGGGCGGACGAGCCGTCGCTCAGGTGGCTCCTCTACCTCGCCCGCCGTCTAGAGGGGTTGCCGCTTGTGCTCCTGGTCGGGACACGGCCGCCTGAACAGGCCGACAGCCCGGAGCTCGTCCGCGAGCTTCTCGCGGATCCCGTCGGTGTCGTCATTCGCCCTCGCAGCCTGGGCCGAGAGTCCGCAGCGGCGCTCGCGCGCGAGCGTCTGGGCGATGACCCTGACCCTGAGTTCTCGGCGGCGCTGGAGACCGGCTCCGGCGGCAATCCGCTCTATCTCGTGGCGCTGATCGACGCGGTGTCGCGGCAGGGACTCGCGCCGACCGAGGAGCACGCGCCGCACGTCCTCGCCCTCGGGCCAAGGGCTGTCTCGTACGGGGTCTCAACGCGGCTCGCTCGCTTGCCTGCCGAGGCCAGCGATCTTCTTCGCGCGGCTGCGATCCTCGGCGATCGAACGGAGCTGTCCCTCACGGCGACGCTCGCTGGGCTGGACATGACGGCTGCCCTCGCGGCGGCGAGCGCACTCGTGCGGAGCGACCTTCTTCGCCACGAGACGCCGGTCGAGTTCATGCATCCAGTCGTTCGTACGGCTGTCCTAGAGGACATGACGACAGCCGAGCGAGTGAGCGCGCACCGGCGAGCAGCGGAAGTCCTCCTCGAGATTGGAGCGCTTCCCGAGGATTCGGCGGCGCACTTCGCGCAGACCATCCCGGCACACGACCCACTCGTCGTGGCGACACTTCGTGATGGCGCTGCCCGATCGCTCGCCAGGGGAGCGCCACGGGCGGCTGTCGGCTACTTGCGCCGCGCGCTCGAAGAACCACCGCAGGCCGCAGAACGAGTGGACGTGCTCTATGAGCTGGGCATTGCCGAGCTGAACAGCAATGCGGCTGAGGCATCGGAGCATCTGCGCCAAGCGGTCGACGCGCTCACCGACGCGGCCGATCGACCCGACATCGTGCTTGCCTACTCGCACTCCTTGATCGCGATTGATCGACCAGAGGAGGCAATCGCGATCCTGCAGGCGACCAGCGATCGCATCCGCGACGTCGACCGCGATCTGCACCTGCGGCTCGAGGCGCGGCTGGTCGTCGGAACTCAGTTCGAGCCTGCCTTTCATCAGTTACGCACGGACCGGCTGGAAGCGGCACGCGCGGGCGAACTCGAGAGCGGGATGGGAGCCGCGCTTGTGCTCGCCCAGTGGGCGCACGAGGAAGAGCGCCGCGGCGTCTCGAGAGAGCGCGCGATCGAGTACGCCCGCCGCGCGCAGGCGCTCGGCGCGCTCGCCGAGATGGACGAGCTGCTGTTCGCGATGAACTCTCTCTATGCGCTGGCGCTCGCCGGCGAGATGGACGAGGCGGCTGGCGCGTTGACGGCGGCGATCGCTTCGGCACAGGAGCGGGGCGACATCGTGAATCTGTCAGTGGCTTACCTGGTCAGGGGCATCGTCCGCTGGGAACGAGGCGACCTCCTCGGCGCAGAAGAGGACCTACGGATGGGCGAGGTCCTCTGGTGGCCAGGGCTCGAGGCCGAGCGGGCGGCATATCTCGCCGAGGTTCTTCTCGAACGCGGCGAACCCGACGAGGCCCACGACTTGGTCGAGTGCCCACTTGCCGTGGGAGCGCCGGGCTTCAGGGTGCACTTTCTCCAGGCGCGTGGCCGTGTGCGCCTTGAGACAGGCCGAGTTGAACAGGCGCTCCTGGACTTTCTCGAAGTCGGGAGCATCACGGAAGCGCTCGGGATCGAGAATCCGGCCTATGCGCCCTGGCGCTCGCAGGCGGCGCTGTGCCTGTGCCGGCTCGACCGCGGAGACGAAGCGCGCGAACTCGCGCACGCCGAACTCGAGCTCTCGCGCAGGTGGGGCGCCCCGCGGACGGTCGGCATCTCGGCGCGTGCACTCGGACTCGTCGAGGGTGGTCAAGCGGCCGAGCAGTTGCTGCGAGAGGCGGTTGAGGTTCTCGGTCGCTCACCGGCAAGGCTCGAACACGCACGGGCGCTGATCGACCTCGGCGGAACCCTGCGTCGCGGCAACAGCCGCAGCGAAGCCCGACGGCTGCTACGCGAGGGGGTCGAGCAGGCCCATCAGTGCGGCGCGAACGCGCTGGCGGCGAGGGGCAACGAAGAGCTGGCGGCGACCGGTGCGCGGCCACGCGGCAAGCTCTTGAGCGGTGTCGACGAGCTGACCGCGAGCGAGCGGCGCGTCGCGCAGATGGCGGCCGAGGGGTTGAGCAACAAGGAGATCGCCCAAGCGCTTTTCGTCACCGCCAAGACGGTCGAGCAGCACCTGGGCCGCGCCTACCGCAAGCTCCACATCAACTCGCGCCGTCACCTCACCGCAGCGCTCGCTGGTCGGGACGAAGCCGCGGCACCCGCCTGAGCCGCCAAAAGATCCGGGATAGGAGTGGGGATTTCCCTCGCGCGAGCTGCGGGGCGCGCCTCGCATGATCGGCGAAAGCGAAACGCCCGCTCATCTATCCCAAGGAGAACCTCATGTCTTCCCCAGCCACACCGAATCCGCGCCGCTGGTGGGCGCTCGCCTTGCTCAGCGTCGCGCAGTTCCTCGTGATTCTCGACACCTCGATCATCGGTGTGGCGCTGCCGAAGATCGACTCGGCTCTCGGCTTCTCGAGTTCGAGCCTGCAGTGGGTCTTCAACGCCTACGTGATTGCCTTCGGCGGCTTGCTCCTGCTCGGCGGCCGGCTCGCCGATCTCCTCGGCGCGCGCCGCGTCTTTGTCGGCGGCTTCGTCCTACTCGTCGGCGCATCGCTGTTCGCGGGACTTGCGACCTCGGAGCCGATGCTGATCGCCGGTCGCGGCCTGCAAGGGGCGGGCGCGGCACTCGTCGCACCGGCTGCGATGGCGATCGTCTTCGGGCTCTTCAGTGAACCGAAGGAGCTGGGCAAGGCAATGGGGATCTGGGGCGCCTCTGCGCCCGCCGGCGGCACCGCCGGTGTCTTCCTCGGCGGCGTGATCACCGAGTGGATCAGCTGGCGCTGGACGTTCCTCATCAACGTCCCGATCGGCCTTCTCGTGCTCGCGCTCATCCCGTCCCTGCTTCCGAAGACAGCTGGCCGTCGCGGCAGGATCGACCTCGCCGGCGCCGCGACGATCACTGCCGCCGTTTCGCTGGCTGTCTATGCCGTCGTCGACGCCAACAGCGCCGGCTGGCGCTCGCTCCAAACGCTCGGCCTCCTCGCGGCAGCCGCGGCGCTCCTGACCGTGTTCGTCCTCGTCGAGCAGACCAGGCGCGAGCCGCTCGTTCGGCTCGGCATCCTCCGCTCCCGCAACCTCGCCGCAGCCAGTCTGACGATTGGCTTGCTGGGCGCTGCCTGGATCCCGCTCTGGTTCTTCCTCAACCTCTACCTGCAGCAGGTGCTCGGCTACAGCGCCTTCGCAAGCGGTGCCGCGCTCCTCCCGATCACGGTCACGGTCCTCGTGATGATGGTCGGCCTCGTCGGCCGGCTCATCCCCCGACTCGGTCCCAAGCCGATCATGGTCGCCGGGCTCACCGTGCTCCCCGCCGGTATCGCGCTCTTCGCCCGCACCCCGATCGGCGGCAGCTTCACGACCGATGTCCTCGCCGCCTCACTGCTCGCCGGCATCGGCATCTCCCTCACCTACATCCCGGCACTGGTCACCGCCCTCGCCGGCGCCAAGCCGGAGGAAGCCGGGCTCACCTCCGGGCTAGTGAGCACCAGCTACCAGGTCGGCTCAGCACTGGGACTCGCCGTAATGACCGCGGTCGCCACCTCGGCCAGCGGAAGCGGCACCAGCCTCAGCTCCCTCAACCACGGCTACCACGCCGCCTTCCTCGGCGCAGCCGCAACCGCCACCGCGGCCGCCCTCGGCGCGCTCCTCTTCATCCGACGCCAGCCCGAGGCAGCCAACGCGGAAGCGCCAGCGGGAGTAGCCGCGCCCCAGCCCGCCTAGGCACAGCCCCGCGCATTCGACCTGGAGGCCGCCGCGTTCGCGGCGGCCTTCGGCGTTCGTAAGGGATCCGGCACACCCGAAGATCCGGGATGTGTGTGGGGATTTCCCTGGCGCGAGCGGCAGGGCCTCACTCGCATGATCGGAGACATGAACAACCGGTCAGCCACCCGAAAGGAACGCGCCATGAACGCCAGCCTGAGAGAGCTCGCGCAGCGCGAGCAGGACGGCCTCGTGATCACCCTCTTCTGGAATGCCCGCTCGAACGAAGTCTCGATCGAAGTCGTCGACCAGCGCGACGAGAGCAACTTCCGGCTGCCGGTCGCCGGCCACCGCGCACTCGACGCCTTCCATCACCCGTACGCGTACGCGCTCGCCACCGACACAGCGTCCGAGATCGCCTCGGCGCAGGTGACCTCGTGAGCGCCCAGCCGCGCACCGACCTCTTCCCGCGTGAAATCGCGGGGCTTCCCCGTTCCCGGCGGCCCGAGATCGTCGAGCTCTCGGATGGCGACGTGTTCGACCTGCGGATCGCGCCGGTCGTCAAGCGGATCGGCGAGGCGACGGTCCGGATGCTGGCCTACAACGGATCGATCCCGGGCCCGACGCTGAAGGTGCGGCAGGGCTCAGAAGTGATCGTGAACGTCGCCAACGAGGGCGACCTGGAGGCGACCGTGCACTGGCACGGCGTGCGCGTCGAGAACCGCTACGACGGCACGCACCAGACACAGGCGCCGATCTCGGTCGGCGGCAGCCTCACCTATCGCGTCCAGTTCCCCGACCCGGGTGTGTACTGGTACCACCCGCACATCCGCGAGGACTACGGCCAGGAGATGGGCCTGTACGGAAACATCCTCGTCGTTCCCACCGACTCCGACTACTGGCCGCCGGTCGATCGCGAACTGCTGCTCACCCTCGACGACCTGCTGCTCGAGGACGGCCAGATCGCGCCGTTCAGCCGCTCCGAGACCAACTACGTCGCGATGGGCAGGTTCGGCAACGTCCTGCTCGCCGCCGGCGAGCCCAACCTCTCACTCAACGCGCGCTTCGGCGAAGTGATCCGCTTCTACCTCACCAACACCGCGAACACCCGCGTCTTCAACGTCGGCCTGCGCGGCGCCCAGATGAAGCTCGTCGGCAACGACAGCGGTCGGTACGAGCGCGAGGAGTTCATCGACGAGGTTGTGCTCGCACCTTCCGAGCGCGCCATCGTCGATGTGCTTTTCGACAAGCCCGGCCGCGCCACGCTCGAGCACCACCATTCCGACCGCTGCTATCCGCTCGCCGCGATCACCGTCAGCGACGACTGGACCGTGCCCTCGCTGGCGTCAGAGTTCGAGTCAGTGCGAGCGAATGCCGACATGGCGGCGGAGCGGCAGCGAATCGCGCCGTACCTCGCCGCCGAGCCCGACAAGACGCTCGCTTTCGTCGCCGAGATGGACCTGGGCGGCCCCGAGGGCGCCGTGGTCTACGCCTGCCCGATGCACCCTGAAGTCGTCAGCGATACACCAGGCCGCTGCCCCAAGTGCGGCATGGAGCTGCTGGCGACAGCGGCACCAGCACCGAGCTACGCCTGCCCGATGCACCCTGAAGTCGTCAGCGATACACCAGGCCGCTGCCCCAAGTGCGGCATGAAGCTGCTGCCGTCGCAGCTCGCCGCGCCGGCGGCCGGCCACGAGCCGTCGCACGGCCACCACGACGCCGGCAGTGAGCACAGGACGGGCGACGGGATCGAATGGGAAGACGACATGGTCGAGGTCAACCGGATCACGACGCCGGCCAACATGCGGTGGAAGCTCGTCGACCGGGACACCGGCGCCGAGAACCAGGCGATCGACTGGCAGTTCACGGTCGGCGACCAAGTGAAGCTCCGGCTGGTCAACGAGATGGACTCCGACCATCCGATGCACCACCCCTTCCACATCCACGGCGCGGGCCGCTTCCTCATCCTCGCCCGCGACGGCGAAGTCGAGCCCAACCTGGTCTGGAAAGACACTGTGCTCGTCCGCACCGGCCAGACCGTCGACATCCTCCTCAACGTCACCAATCCCGGCGTGTGGATGGCGCACTGCCACATCGCCGAACATCACGAGAGCGGAATGATGTTCAGCTTCACCGTCACGCCAGCACCCTCCGCCGCCGCGACCGGAAAGGAGCTGACGAAGTGACCTACGTACGCCGACTCTGGCGCTACATCGTCGAGCGGCCGCTCGTCTGAGCGCCCTCACCGCCTCCCCCACAGAAACCAGCTCTTGCAAGGAACTGCACCGCTCGAAGGCGGCGACGAGCCGCTGCGCCCCAAATCCACCAACCGCTCAGAGCGAAGAAAGGATCCCCATGACCGGCATCACTCATCAGAACAATCTCGCCGCTCGTATCGGCGGTTGGAGTGCTCGGCATCGCAAGGCCGCAGTCCTCGCCTGGTTCGGCTTCGTGCTCGTTGCCGTCGCCGCCGGCATGACCGCCGGTTCGCGCGACCTCACGATGACCGACTCGCTCGCAGGCGACTCCGCCGCTGCGCAGCGAATCCTCGACCAGGCCGGCCTCGGCGACAAGGCGAGTGAAAACGTCTTGATCCAAAGCAGCTCACACACCACCAATGACCCAGCCTTCGAGTCGGCGATCCGGGCAACGATCGCGGCCGTCGGCGCGCAGACACACATCTCGCACATACGGTCGCCGCTCGACTCGGCGAAGCTCGTCTCCGGCGATCGTCACTCCGCGCTCGTCACCTTCGACGTCAGCGGCCAGATGATGGACCGGGCGATGCGTATCGGCCCCGTGCTCGACGCTGTGGCCGCGACCCAACGGACGCACACAGGATTCCGGATCGGTGAGTTCGGCTCGGCGAGTTTCGGCAACGTCACCATGCACTCGGCCGACAGCGACCTCCACCGCGCCGAGATCCTCTCGATCCCCGCGACCGTGCTCATCCTGCTGCTCGCATTCGGAGCGCTCGTCGCCGCACTGCTGCCGGTCCTTCTCTCGCTGACGGCGATCATCGCCGCCGCCGGTCTGGTGTTCCTGACCAGCCATCTCTTCCCGGTCGACGGATCCGTCTACTCCGTGATGCTGCTGATCGGACTCGCGGTCGGCGTCGACTACTCCTTGTTCTACATCCGTCGCGAACGTGAGGAGCGTGCTGCCGGCCGCTCCGCCGACGCGGCGCTCCTGGCCGCCGCCGCGACATCGGGCCGCTCGGTTCTCATCTCGGGTGCAACCGTCATGGCAGCGGTCGGCGGCATGTTCTTCGCCGGCACCGGCGGCTTCCGCGGTATCGCGATGGGCACGATCCTCGTCGTCGCCACCGCAGTCATCGGGTCGCTGACCGTGCTGCCCGCGCTGCTCTCGAAGCTCGGCGACCGGATCGAGAAGGGCCAGATCCCGCTGCGGCGTCGGCTCCGTAGCCACAACGGCGAAAGTCGTTTCTGGTCGGTCGTACTCGCAGCGGTGCTGCGCAGACCGCTGCTCGCGACCCTCGCCGCGACCAGCGTCCTCGTTGCGATTGCGGTGCCGGCGCTGCGAATGCACACGGTGCAGCCGACGCTGACCGATTACCCGAGCACGCTCCCGATCCACAAGACCTATGACCGCCTCCAGAAGGCGTTCCCGGACGGGCCGCTACCCGCACAAGTCGTCGTCAAGGCCGAAGACGTCCGCACCCCCGAGGTCGCGCAGGCCGTCCACGATTTCCGGAAGCAGGCGCTCGCAACAGCCGAGATCCACGGCTCGATTTCGCTCCGGGTCCTGAACGCGCACGTGGCCGTGCTCTCAGTCCCGCTCGCGGGGCCCGAGAACGAGGCCGCGTGGAGCCGTCAGATCACGACACTCCGACAGCGCGTGATCCCTGCGACCCTCGCGAGGGCACCGGGCGTCGAGACTGTCGCCGTCGGCGGCGACGACGCCGCCACCAAGGACTACACCGACGCGTTGCGCTCCCACGCTCCGCTCGTCTTCGCCTTCGTCCTCACCCTCGCCTTCCTCCTACTCCTCCTGACCTTCCGCTCAGTCGTCATCCCGCTGAAGGCGATCCTGCTCAACCTGCTCTCCGTCGGCGCCGCCTACGGCTTCCTCGTCGCGACCTTCCAGTGGGGCTGGGGCGAGTCGATCCTCGGCTTCCAATCAACCGGCGGCATCACCTCCTGGGTGCCGCCGTTCCTCTTCGTCGTCCTCTTCGGCCTCTCCATGGACTACCACGTCTTCATCCTTAGTCGCGTCCGCGAGGCCGTCGACAGCGGCATGAAAACCACCGATGCCGTCGCGCACGGAATCCGCAGCACCGCAGGCGTCGTCACCAGCGCCGCAATCGTCATGGTCGCCGTCTTCTCCATCTTCGGGACGCTCACCCAGGTCTCGATGAAACAACTCGGAGTCGGCCTCGCCTTCGCCGTCCTCCTCGACGCAACGATCGTCCGCGGAGTTCTGCTGCCGACAACGATGACGCTGCTCGGTGAAGCGAACTGGTGGCTCCCGCGCTGGCTGCGATGGCTGCCACAACTCGCGGTGGAGAAGCAGCCAACCTCACCGTCTGCCGCTGTCGACGGTGGACGCAGCGACGCGAAGAACCGCACGCCTTCCGCCAGCAACGTCCCCGCCCACATCCGCGGCGCCGAGGCGTAACTGCCCCCGCCACTGCGTCAGCGAACGCAAGCCCGCCGCAGACAAGCGACATCCCCGCCACAAATTCGACCCGCGCACCGCCAGAGCCCCAACAAACCAAAGGAGACGAACATGACACGCACGATCAAACTCGCAACCGCAACGACCGCACTGCTCCTCGCAGCGGGAATCGCCGGGATCATCGCCTAAGACAAAGGCCGCGCATCGCCTCACGCACGGGCGCTCGCGTACAGCCTCAACCTCGACGCACAAGCGCCAGGGAGCACCGGCAAGATCGGTGCCGATCTCACCGCCGCCCGTCGACCCACCGCGGCACGCGGCTCCTACCGACAACCGTGCCCCCACGACCCAACACGTCGCGGCAAGACGGGTCGCCTCCTTTCGGTCTCCCTATCGCGTTCGTTGCCTTACTTGGCGACAAGGTCGTCGCATCGGGTCGCACGCAACCCGCTGAACGCCTGACCTCTCCAGTGAGGCGTTCATGGTGGTGATCAGTCGCGTCCGCAGCCCTAGGTTGTGTGTTTTGCGAACAGACAACACCGCGTGGGTACGAGACGGGTACAGCAGGTAGAGCACGCGCGGTCACTTGCGGGCATCAATGACACGGCCGGAAGGGCCGATTTACAGGAAGAACGTGGTCGCGGATGCCCGGTCGTGTCCGCATGGTAAGAAGGGGGTCGACGGTTCGAGTCCGTCAGAGGGCTTCCGGTTTCCTCCTGCTTAGCCGGTCTTTCCGTTGTCCGAGTGGACGGCGGTGACGGTTGCGACGTCCACGCAGCGTCCACGGCATGGACGTCGACCCCTTCTGAGCCTGTGTAGGGCGACGTGGGCGACGAGGCCGCGATCGAGGATCGACTCGATCCGCTCGCGCTCGTAGCGCCCTTCTTCAGGTTGCGGCGAACCCGGATCCGATCGCTGCGGCAGTTGCTCACGCGTCGTACTCGTCGTGGCGCCGCACCCACATCTCGTCGCCCTCGTCGCGGCCCCTCGGTGCCCGGTCGAGGATCGCGTAGTAGCCCATCAGGAACTCGGTGCCGCGGGCGTAGCTGGAGTAGCAGTGGCAGATGCTGTCGCCCTCGCGCGCGAACGCGCTTACGCCATGCCCCTCAGAGAAGTAGCCGGCGACGTCCGTGCCGGTTGCGGCGGCGTTCTGGGTGACGGCAGGCGGTAGGTTGTCGCGGACCTCCTTGTCGCTCAGCAGCGGAAAGGCGGCAACCTCATTGGCCTCGAGCAGCGGCACGACCTCGTGTGCCCCCTCATCGGCGGAGACGCCGAAGTCGAAGTTGAAGTCGCTCCTGTAACTCGACGCCCAGTTGAAGCTCCAGCCCATCCGCCGGCGGTAGGCGAGCAGCTTCTCGAGCGGCGCGCGTGAGATGCAGATCATCGTCACGTCGCGGGCCTGGAGGTGCGGGAGCACGCCGTTGAAGCTGTCCGCGGTCGCCGAGCAGGTCGCACAGCCCGCCGTGTAATCAGGGCCGAACATGAAGTGGTAGACGATCAGCTGCGATCGGCCGTCGAACAGCTCCGCCAGCGTGCGTGTGCCGTCCTCGGTGTCGAAGCGGTACTCCTTCTCCAGCGGCACCCAGGGGAGCTCGCGGCGCTGCCGCGCGATCTCGTCACCGAGCCGCGTGTGCTCCTTTTCGCGAACGAGTAGCGCCTCGCGCACGGCGAGCCACTCTTCCCGTGTTCCGATCTTGTGCTCAGCCATTCGTTCTCTCCTTTTTGTTGTCATGCACCTTGGGTTTGCTCGTCGCCGATCGATGCGGGCAGGTTGAAGTGGGAAAGTGGCTCAGGGGTCATGAAGGCGGTGATCTCTTCGATCTTGCCTTCGCGCAGGGTGAGGACGCTCAGGCTGTGCGGCATGAACGCCGCCCTCTGCTCGTCCCAGCTGTAGGTCGCGAGCGCGGGTTGGCCGTTTGCCGATGTCGGAACCATCTGCCAGCGCCTGGCACCCGACAACGGGTACTTGCGCAGGAAGGCAGCGACCTGGTCGCGGCCGCTGACCCAGGTCGGCAGCGGCGGCATGACTAGCCTGGCGTCCTCGGCGAGCATCGAGACAAGGGCGTCGACGTCGTTTCGCTCCCAGGCCGCGACGTAGCGCTCGACGAGCTGGCTGAGCTCGTCGTCGCCGACGAGGCGAAGAGTCTGTTGCTGGCTTTGGCTTGGCAGCCGTTCGGCCACGGCCTTATGCGCTCGCTGCAGCGCGCTGTCGACCGAGACCGGTGTCGTCTCGAGTACGTGGGCGGTCTCTCGGGCCGAGAAGCCGAGTACATCGCGGAGGATCAGTATCGCCCTTTGCCGTGCCGGCAAGTGCTGCAGTGCCGCGATGAAGGCGAGCTCGACCGCTTCGCGCTGCTCATACCGGGCCTCCGGACCGGCAAGGCGCTCGAGGCCGAGGTCCGTGTCGGGGTATGGCTCCAGCCAGACGGGGTCGCTCACCGGCTCGGCGGGGCCGTCGTGCGGGTCAGCGGCCGGCGCGTAGTCGATCGGCAGCACTCGCTTTGGCCGTCGCTCGATCGCGCGCAGGCAGGCGTTGGTCGCGATCCTGTACAGCCAGGACCGCAGCGAGCTCCGTTCTTCGAAGCGTGGCAGTGCGCGCCAAGCACGCAGCAGGGTCTCTTGCAGCGCGTCCTCGGCGTCGGCGTAGGAGCCGAGCATCCGATAGCAGTGGGCCACAAGCTCGCGCCGGAAAGGCTCGACGAGCCGACCGAACGCGTCGCGATCACCGGCTCGCGCCACCTTCAGCAGCTCCCGTTCGCGCGGGATCCCCGTGCTGCGCGCCGTTGTTGCCGGATCGGGAGTGGCGGTCATCGCTTTGGCTGCCAGAAAGCAATCTGCCCTGCTTCGGGCGTTGAAACAACGCTACGCCAGCCGGCCGGCCCTTCGCGCGGCTCCAGCAGCACCCGCGCGCCGAGCCGGCGGGCGCGCTCGGTCTGTTCGCCGATCCGGTCGACCTCGACGTAGGGAAGCCAGAGCGGCCGCCTGGTGGCGCATTCGACGATCCCGCCGCCGAGACCGCCACCCAGTTCGAGCGCGAGGTAGGAGCCGCATCGCGCTTCCACCAGTTCCGGCCTCCAACGGAGCAGACTGGCGTAGAACGCGGTCGCGGCCTCCTGATCGCCGGTGTGCAGCTCCAGATGCACAACCGGCCGCGGCATGCGCTGATCGATGTTCATACCCGTCTTGATCCGCGTACGGGCGGAAATCCATCGCTGTCGCCGGCGCTGACGATGCTGGGTGCGATCACGGGGCGAGCATCTCGACGCCAACGTGTGCTGAGGGCCCACCTCCGTTCGGGCCCTCAGCTCGTATCCGGAACCTGGACCAGGGATCAGTTGACGCCGCCGACTTCTAGGGCCGGGACCGCATCCCCGATCTCGCTCGCCCGCTTGCGGCGCAGAATGAGCGCGGTGGTGGCAGGCGCGAGGAGGGCAATCGCTCCGCAGATCCAAAAGGCCCACTGGAAGCCGCCGGTGAGCGCAGCGTTCGTCGCGTCGCCGCCGGCGAGCAGCGTCTTCGTATGGGTGGCGGCGACCGTGGAGGCGATCGCGACCCCGATTGCGCCGCCAAGCTGCTGCGAGGTGTTGAGCAGGCCGGAGGCTAGTCCGGCCTCCCGCTCCGCGACACCGGTGAGGCCGCCGATCGAGATCGGGATGAAGCTGAACGCGCCGCCCGCGCCGGCGACAAAGAACGGCCCTGCCAGCGAGCCCCAGAAGTGGCCGTGCACCGGCACCAGCGTCGCCCAGAGGATGCCGCCGCCGATCAGCGCCATCCCCAGTGCCATCACCGGGCCGGGCGAGATGCGGGTGACGAGCTTCTGCGACAGCCCCGCCAGCGCCAGCAAGGTGAGCGAGGTGGCCAGCCAGGCGACGCCGGCCTGCAACGCCGAGTAGCCGAGCACCTGCTGCATGTACAGCGTGCCGACGAACACGAAGCCGAAGAAGCTGCCGCCCAGCAGCAGCCCGACCGCATTCGCCGCCGCCACCGTCCGCAGCCGGAAGATGCGAAGCGGCATCAACGGCGACTCGACCCGCGACTCAACCACCAGGAACACGATCGCCAGCACAGCCGAGACGGCAAGCAGCGCCACCGTGCGGGCCGATGACCAACCGACCTGCGGGGCGTTTGAGATCGCGTAGACGAGAGCAAGCAGCCCGCTGGTCACACTGACAGCTCCAACCGGATCGAAACGACGCCGCACCCCAACCAGGCGGCTCTCCGGAACGATCCGCCTCGCCACGAGCAGCGCGGCCGCGCCGATCGGGACGTTCAGGAAGAAGATGTACTGCCAGCCAACGTAGCGGGTGACAAGCCCACCCGTGACCAGCCCTACCGTGGCGCCCAGGGCGCCGATGCCGCCCCAGATGCCGAGCGCCTTGTTGCGCTCGGCACCCTCACTGAACATGTTTGTCACGATCGAGAGCGCCGCCGGCAGCACCACCGCCGCCCCCAGCCCCTGCAGCCCACGCATCGCGATCAGGAACCCGTCACTGTTCGCAAGCCCCGCACCCAGTGACGCGGCCGTGAACAACCCGAGCCCGATCATCATGATCCGACGACGTCCCAGGAGGTCCGCGGCGCGCCCGCCGAGGAGCAGGAAGCCGCCGAAGGACAGCCCATACGCGGTCACCACCCACTGCAGGTTCGACTCCGAGAAATGCAGCTCGCGCCCGATCGTCGGAAGCGCAACGTTCACGATCGTGAGATCGACGATCGTCATGAAATAGGACACCGCCAGCACTGCGAACGCGCGCCAGCGATGAACCTCTCTACTCGACGCTGTGTTCATCGCAAACTCCTTTGCCTCAGTCGCTTGATTGCGGCGGGACGTTCCGCCGACTGCTGGTAGCGATCCGCCCAAGCCGCCGAATCCATCGCCCACACCAAACCGGTGCCGTCCGCGTCAGGCGACCAACGCCGCCGCGCAGGCGCATGCCCGCGCCGCGGCGCACGGTTCAGGAACGTCGCATCCGCCGTGAAGCCGGCTTAAGCCCGCCGACGTCGACGCGATCTCGCCCGACCGCGAAGCCGCCTCCGCAATATCCGCGATGGATTCCGCTGCCTCCGTGGATCTCTTTCTACGACGAGAAGACGCGCCGCTCGGTTTTCGACGCGGCAGACGCCTCAACAGACGCAGCAACCAAGCAGTCCAATGAAAAGGAGAAACGAGATGGGAAAGATCGTGATCAGCGACAACGTCACGCTCGACGGAGTCGACCAGGACCCGACCGGCGAGGAGGGCTTCAGGCACGGCGGCTGGTTCGCCCAGGTTGCGGACAATGACCGCGAAGGGTTTGCCAAGGTCGCGCTCGACGAGGCGCTGGGCGCCGAGGCCTTGCTCTTGGGCCGCCGGCGGTACGAGTTCCTCGCAGCACGGTGGCCATCCCGAAGCGGCGAGCTCGCGGACAGGTTGAACAGCCTGCCCAAGTACATCGTGTCCTCCACTCTCGGCGATCCCGATTGGAACAACGCCACAGTCCTGAAGGGCGAGGTGGTGACCGAGGTCTCGAGATTGAAGCAGGAGCTAGACGGCGACATTGTCGTTCCCGGCAGCCGTCAGCTCGTGCGCACGCTGATGGAGCACGACCTGGTCGACGAGCTGCGCCTGCTGGTCTACCCGATCGTGCTCGGGGCTGGCGAGCGTCTCTTCGGCGCGACCAGCGACAAGATGCCCATGCGCCTCCTCGACGCCCGGACCGTCGGTGACGGCCTCGCGTACCTCAGCTACGAGGTTGTCCGAGAGGCCTAGCGGACGTCGGACAGCGCCGGCGCTCCGAAAAGCCCGGATGCCCGCCCGCCGTCGGGCGGGCATCCGCGTCCTCGTAGGAAGTGAGTCTCAACGAGCTGACAACCCCTCTTGTGTCGCGTTCATCTGGGTGACGAGCGCCAGACTCGCCGGGACAATGAACGAGCTACAGATGAGGGGATCAGGCACGAGACGAGCTCCTCGAACTCGGCTCACGCGTAAGCCCTCGCCCTCCTGACCTCCCATTCGGCCACCGCGATAAACAGGACACCTCCCGCGACAGCCACGCCTCCCCATCCACGCCCGAAGCACGGCAAGCAGGCCGGTCAGCACGATGGCGAGGGCCATGGCGGCCATCGTCGACAAGCGCTGCACGTGGTGTTGGGGACCCGCCAGGTCTCGCGCCTGCGCTCCCATGTCTACCGAGTATGCGATGAGCGGGACGGCAGCGATGACCGTGATCGCGAGGAGTGTCCGACTCAGAGCGGCACCTCTTCTGAAGAACTCCTCTCGGGAAGGGTGCAGCGCCAGCAGGATCCCGAGCGCAGGCAGCAAGATCAGCGCAGGGACGAGATTCTGGGAGTCGGAGGCGATCGCCGAGCCGACCACCAGCGCGGGAATCACGAGGAAGGTCTGCTGGACCGCCGCGATCTTCCGTTCGGGGAGACGAAGCTGCACGAGCAACCCCGTTGTCAGGATGATTCCGAAGAGAACGCCGTAGCCGAGATCGGTGACGGGCCCGGCGACGCCCTCGACGTCCTCGAACCAGGCGATGACGACGGACGTCAGCCCGAAGAAGGCGACACCGAAGACGGCAACGAGGATCGCGGTCCACACGTTGAAGGCGATCCGCCACGAACGGGAGCGGGACGCTCGCGCCGCGTTTGCCGACCTGCTCGCGTACAGGTTCACCGAGGTTCGGAGGCCGGCGCGAGCTCGGTGGCCGACTGCTTCCGGCGGAGCAGGATCGCGATCCCCATGCTCGCCATGAAGACGAAGAATCCGAGGAATCCGATCGAGGTAAGGCCCTCAACCACGTCCGACGCCGGAGCGAGTAGCCCCAGCCAGCCGACAAAGAGGGCAACGACCAGTCCCAGCCACCCGATCCACCGGGGCAAGGCCGACGTCTTGAGGATCGCGATCGCGTAGAGCGGCACCGCGACGCCCCACCCCAGCGCGTTCCCGAAGTAGTTCGTCAGGCCGCTGAGCGAGGCGAGCGTGTCGAAGGTGACCACGAACCAGGCGCTGACTGAGAACAGGTCACCGGCGTCCTGGACGTCTGCGATCCACCCCCGGCCATCGGTCCCGGTCTCCGGGATCAACACTTGAAAGCCGCCCACGATCGAGAGGACGATTCCGACAACGAAGCCGGCGACTGTGACGAGGGCGCAGACGGCCCCCACCGTGGCCAAGCTGAGGTCTCTCACTTAGATCTCCCATCCTTTCCGGCTTGTCGGAGCCTGGGATCGGGCCCGTCTCAGCGCTTTTGCCTCCCGCCAGGCCGCGAAGCCGGCGAGGGCGGTGAGCAGCGGGACGGCGAAGAGCGTGACCGCCCACTCGAACCGGTGGATGGCGAGGTCGTCGGGCAGGAAGCTCGTTCGCTCGCCCGTGAAAGTGGTCCATGCCCACGGGAGGTGGACGAGGAAGAAAACGGCCGCCGCGATCCCAAAGTAGAGCGTCCCGCCGCCCCGGCGCAGCCGCCAGAGACCGGC
>WNFU01009799.1_pt1 | contig 17098 bp, 8 predicted proteins | sample 5400121 | NCBI WGS metagenome assembly WNFU01 (sample SAMN13153360, study PRJNA577476) | soil metagenome | isolation source: 100 cm soil or saprolite under grassland replicate 1 | place: USA:California | collected 2016-06-15
AAGGTCTGCTCGAGGTAGTGGCGCAGGATCGGCAGGTGGCCGCCCTCCCCTTTGCGCTCGTATTGGTAATCCCAGACCTCGGTCGCGGCCTTTTCCGCAAGAACATCAAGCCACTCGGCTGGTTCGAGTGGAACCTGTGCGAAGCGGTAGAGCGGCTTCCGGGGATCGCCGAGCTTCACTTCGAGCGCCACCGGGTCCCCGTCGGCGCCGCGCGTGGACTCGCCAGGCAAGAAGGTGACTTCATCTCCAGGGTCGGCGTCCTTCATACCCTGGCCGAGCATGTTCTGTTGGTGCAGAAAGTAGCGGGTAGTGCCATCGTCGGCCTCGAGGATCCCGTGCCCCCGCTGGAAGTCGTAGTCGAGCACCGTACCGTGCTGACGACCGGGCATCGGACACACGCGGATCGCCTTCTGGCGCGGGCGGCCGTCGGGGGCGGGCTGTCCCGGCTCCGCTTCATAGAGAACCCGCTCTCCTGACGCTAGGTGCGGGACCGACTCGTCGAAACCCTCGAGCGCTGTGAAGTGGACGTGCACCTCTGCGCCGTCCGACTCCTCAGACCCGATGAAGCCGTATCCGCGGAACAGGTTCCAGCCGGTTACCCTCCCCGTCTTCATCCCACGAGGAGTGTCGGTTGTGGGAAACGGCGGGCTGGTCACGCAGGATCTCCTTCAGTTGCGATCTCGGCGACAGGCCTATCGCGGCCGTGAACCCGAGGTCACCTGAAGGGCGGACCTCCGCCGTAGTCTGGGTTCATGCTGGTGTATGGGTTGAAACGTTTGAGCGTTGGTGCGCCGAAGCGCCAGGCAGCGTAATGCCTGATCGCGCCACCGGCAAGCGCGCCGGCGGCTCTCATCAGCCCAACCGCTGCCAACGAATCGCCGCGAAGCAAGGCTGCTGAGCGCCGCCACCTCAGGGTCAGTTGAGACTGGGGGGTTCCCGTAAGTCGACCCGCCGCTCCCAAGGGCCCCGATCGACGCAAGCGTTCTAGACTCGAGCCTCGTGCAGGATCTCTACGCCACCAGCTTTCGGGTCGCCGGCGCCGACAATGGCGAGCTGTACGCGGCTGCGGCGGGGGCTGCGTCGAGGTGGGCGTGGCGCGGCGCTGGTGCGCCTCCAGACGTCTTCGAGGAGGCTGCTGGCGAGCGTGACGTCGGCAATGGCTATGGGATGACATGGGCGGAGATCTCGGTTCCCGATCGCGTCGATCGTGCGCTGACTGTGACGCTTCGCCACCCCGATCCGCAGGTGGGAGGGCGCGAGTGGCGGACGGTTGTCGACATATGCCGGCGGGCCGAGTCGGTCAGTGTGACGGTCCGCGTCGCGCGCGAGGCGGTTGAGCTGAGGATGACGCCGGCCGCTCTGACGACGCTGCGGCGCCCAGGGCTCATCCCCGAGCTCCTGAACAAGCACGCGTGCTACGCCGGCGGGCTTGATCTGAAGGCTTTGCCTGCGGTGATCCATGTCAGCGCAGTTGAGGACTTCGTCGAGACGACTCTGCGGAACGCCGAGCGCGCACTACCGGTCGTAGTTCTGGCTCCCTCGACAGGCCGTCCGTCCGCACCAGATCCGGGAAAGGTTGCAGACGAGCTGGCGGGTCTTGCTCACGTCGCACAACTTGGCGGACACTTGGCGTGGCGGCGGTTCCGGGAGACAGTCGGGGACGCACTCTTCATTCCCGCCGGCGGCGTACGGATCTTCTGGCCCGGTTTCGGCACCGAAGGCGACCAGCTCCACCACCGTTACTGGACGCACCGGGCGATCGAAGCGCTGCACCTGCCGGTTCAGCGGATGCTCTTCGCGCTGCTCACTCGTGTGTCGGTTCACGCCGTTCCGCTCGACCGACTTCCTTCCGAGCTTCGGCACGCGTCCGCCGAGGCTCGTCTCAAGGAGCTCGCGGCGACGGGCCGGACCGACGCTGAGCTCCTCGAACTTTACGCACAGGAGAACGAGGGCCTTCGTGAGCGCGTCGAGCGGCTTGAGGCCGAGAACGTCGAGAGGGAGCGCGAGCTCACGATTCACCGACAGAACTACGCTGCCATGGCTGCAGCAGGCGCTCTCGAGGAGGCCGAGGATGAGGAGACCGAGGCCGACGCACTCGACGGAGAGCAGCTCTTCGAGCCGCAATCATGGTCGGAATTTCTGGATAACGTCGACGCGCTCGAGAGCTCGGCGTTCACGATCACGCCGAACGCGCGCGAGGGCTGCAACCCGTCCGCCTACCCCGATCCCGCGCGGATGTGGTGGCACCTTGAGCGCCTGGCCGAGGCAGCAGAGGCTTGGGCTGAGCAGAACTGCGCAGTCGGGATGGATCTGAAGACGTGGATCCAGCACAACTACGGGATCGAGATCGCCCTCTTCGACGGGTCCCTCGGAGACCGCGCCAGCTTCATCTTCGACGGCGAGGACTACTCGCGCGAACCGCACGTCAAGGTCGACGACTACAAGGGTCCCGATGAGTGCGGGAGGATCTACTTCGCCTACGTCGCCGAGGAGCAACGCTTCATCGTCGACCACATCGGCCTCCACCTCTAGGAGGGGGCTATGCGAGCGTCGCGTTCGACCCGCCGCTCGAGCGCGGCGAGACTTTTTCGCCTGGACGTAACGGTCTTGTGCCCGCGCTAGCCTGAGCGGCCCATGGCCCGCAAGCTCGAGACAGTCTGGCCGATCGAGGAACACACCCAGGCGAAGCACCGCATCCTGCGCGGCTACCTTGAGGCGTGGCTGCCCATCATGTCGAGCCGCAACGAGCGGCTCGTGATCGTCGACGGCTTCGCCGGCCCCGGCGTCTACAAAGGCGGCGAGCCCGGCTCGCCGATCATCACACTGCAGGCGTTTCTCGAGCACGAGTACCGCGACAGGATTACAGCCGAACTCATCTACATCTTCATCGACGAGGACGCGAAGCGGGTCGCGCGCCTCAAGCAGGAGGTTGCGAGGCTCGGAAAGCTCCCAAGCCAGGCGAAGGTGCACGTGATCCACGGCGCCTACGAGAACGTGTTCTCCCAGGCGCTCGACGATGTCGAGAAGAAGGGCAGCGCCCTCGCCCCCACGTTCGCCTTTGTCGACCCCTTCGGCTACGCGCAAGCGAGCATGCACCTCGCCGGACGCTTCCTCCAGTTCGACCGCTGTGAAGTTCTGATCTACGTCCCGCTGCCGTTCATCAACCGTTTCGTGGGCCGCGCCGGACAGGAGGCGGCGCTCACCTCGCTCTTCGGGACGGATGAATGGAAGAAGGCGCTTGCTCTCCAAGGGCGCCAGCGGCTGCGCTTCCTGCACGACCTCTTCCGCCGGCAGCTGATCAAGGAGGTTGGGCTGACATACGTCCAATCGTTCGAGATCATCACCTCGGCGCCGAACTCCGGCTACCACCTGTTCTTCGGAACGAGGCACGAGCGCGGACTCGAGCGAATGAAGGAGACGATGTGGAAGATCGACCCGGCCGAGGGCCACCGCTTCCGCGACTCAACCCTCGTCGGTCAGACGCCCCTCTTCCAACCGCAGGTGGATACCCGGCCGCTGCGCGACGAGCTCGCGGCGCATTTCGGCTCGAGGCGGTTCACGATCCAGGAGGCGCTGAGCTTCACGCTGATCGAGACTCCCTACATCCCTTCGCACGTGAAGAAGCTGACGCTGAAGCCGCTCGAGCAGGCAGACAAACTCGCGGTCGTCTCCGCCAAGCCCGGACGGAAACGCGGCACCTACCCCGACGGGACGGTGCTGCGGTTCAAGCCGTAGCGAACAGTCGTGCCGGCATGTCGTCGTGGGTCTCGTCGTCAAGCAGACGGCCGCCGGCCTTCGACGTGCGTCCACCCCATTGCTTGAAGAAAAACGCGACGCCCTGTTCACGGCAGGCATCGCGGAGTTCGCGCGCCCACGCGACCTGCATCGGCCGGGCGTGGCAGCCCGACTCACCGCCGGCGATCAGCCAGTCGATATCGGCGAGTTCGAGCGGCTTGCGGTTGCCTCCGGTCTCGAAGAGGCTGCCGAGCAAAGGCTCGGCCGAGATGAAGCGAACGGCAGTCGGCGTTTCACGCAGCACGTCCGCGCGCCACGTGAAGCGCGAGTTTTCGATCGAGACACCGAGCCAGGCGTTCGGGGGCAGGGGGCGCACCTCGCCATCGACGAGGAGGCTTCGGGCGCGCTCGGGCCGCTTCGTTAGGACCTGGAAGGTGTGCTGACCGGCCCGTTCCATCACCGCGATCACCTCGTCGACGAACTCGGCAGGAACGAGCTCGTGGAAGAGGTCGCTCATCGAGTTGACGAAGATCAATCGCGGACGACGCCAGCGAAGGGGCTGCTCGAGGCGCTCCGGGTGGAAGCTCACGTTCCGCGACGCGTTGGCGGGCGTCCACGGGAGTTCGCTGCGGCCGAAGCGAAGCGAAAGGGTCTCCGCGTAGCAGTGTGCGCAGCCGGGCGAAACCTTGGAGCACCCTGTTACAGGGTTCCAGGTTGCCTCGGTCCACTCGATCGCGCTTCGGTCAGCCATCGGGGTCGATCCTACTTTCGCCTCGGAAATCAGTCGTTCCTCCCAACACGGCGGGGTGCGCCCGCTCAAAGGCTTGTCAGGTGAGGTGTGCGGGATAAGAGTGCGGTGCGGCATTGGTGATTTCCGAGGTAGTGGATCCCCTTGATCCGTATCAGCAGACCGCCGTCGATCACGGGAGCGGCCCCGCGATCGTGCTGGCAGGCGCCCGGGGCTTTTTCGTTTCAGATTGGCTTGCAGGATCTCCAGTTTGCACCAGGTATGGAGCCGATTATGGAGCTTTCAGGTCTAGACGGCCCTCAATTGACCGCCAAAAAGCCGCGGATCTGTCGAACGCGTCAGGCCGCGACGGGGCTGTTGCCTAGGCGGGGACCTCCGGGAGTTGATCGAGCGCGGCCGTGCCGGTCTCTGCAGCCGTCTCCGGCTCCGGTTCACCTGCCTCGGCGTCGGGCATCGCCGGTGGCATCTCGCCTGGGAACTTCCAGATGTCGACGATCCAGTCGCTCAGCTCGCGCTGACGCTTTGCGATCGCCTCCGTGTCCCACGTGTCGAGACTGAGGAGCTCTTTGGTCATCACGATGTCAGAGCCGGCGTAGCCCTCCGTCTTCTTGGTCGCGAAGTCCGCGTTCTTGATCGACGTGTTCAGGCGCTTCCCGAGCAAGGTCAGGTTGCCGAGGCGGTTGATGACTTGGGCGTGGTTCGGCCACTTCGGACCATCCGGCGCCTGCGGGTAGATGTGCTCGACGTGGACGCGGTCAGTGCCCTCGACGGCAACCTCCTGCGTTTGCCGCTTCGCGTGCTCGATCTCGCGCAGCAGGTAGCGCGCGGTGGCGACGCGGCTGACGCTCGCGCGTTGGAAGCGATTGATGAAGTCCTCGGCGTCGGGAGCGAGAGCAGCGAGCGATTCGACGGCGGCGCCGAAGTCTTTCGTGCTGCGCAGATTGGCAGCGGCTTGGTAGACGGTCGTCTCCATCACGGTCGTTTCGCGACCGCCAATGACGTTGTATCGGACGAACAGCGCCACCAGCGCGCTCGCGAGTAGCCGCAGCTTTTCCTTTCCTCCCTCGTCCTCGGCGGCATAGCCCGACAAGAGCGCCGGGTAGAGCGCCTTCGCGCCGAGCGCGCGGATCCCCTCGAGCAGCCGCCGCAACTCCGGGTCGTCCTCGCGCGCACGGACGATGTCGCGGTAAACGGGTGCGGTCTCGGCCAGGTCGAGCGACATCGCGAGCGAGTCGATGTTCTCGGCGATGATCGTGTCCTTGATCACGCGGTAAAGCTTGCGTGCCTTGACATCCCCGCGGTGACTGACCCAGTAGTGGCGCAAGAACTCCTCGACGCTCGCCTCCTCGTTGATCGCCAGCACCCGCTGCCAGGCAGCGACTATGCGGTCGCGCGTAGCGTCGTTCGGTGCGCGGCGAAGCAGCAGATTGCGAAGCAGGTCGGGAGTTGACAGACCGATGCCGCGGTCGTTCAGCGTCTCGAAGACGGCGGCCGCGTTGTCCTCGTCCGTCGAGCTGACGGCGACTACCGACATGTGGTCGCATAGGGCCCTGCTGATGCGCAGGTTCCGCTGGAAGGCTGCCTCCCCGCCGCCGAGCTTCGCGCTCTCCTCGACGACGCGCTCGGCGAAGTACTCGCGGGCCTTCCGTATCAGGCCATGTGATTTCAGCGTTGGCGTTGGCCGCACGGGCGGGCTCTGCGGCTCGTCCTGGATCTCCGAGCGGAAGAAGTCGCGGTCGTAGACGTTCAGCGTCAGGACGTGCGTCGTTGTGCTGGTCGCGTCGTCGAAGTCCGAGATGTACTTGTTCTGCAACCGGGCGGCGGCGTCTCCGGAGTACTGCCGACGGGCGTCGCGGAGCACCGAAAGCAGGATCGTCGCGGTCGCAAGTCGCTGCTGCCCGTCGAGAAGGAGGTTCGTCGGTCCTCCGGTGACGAGCACGATCGAGCCGAGGAAGTACTCCTCACCGATGATGTTGTCATCGGGGTATTGCGCGTCGAAGGCGACGAGGTCCTGCCAGAACGCCTCGATCTCCTCCGTCGTCCAGGAGTAGGACCGCTGCCACTCTGGCACCTCGATGCGCGGGCTCGTCGTGCTCAGGAGCGCGCCGATTGTCTGACGGCCGGCTTCGTAGCGCTGTTCGGGCATGATCGAAAACCGTAGCTCAGTCCGGAGGCGTTGTCGATCGCGACAGCCGAACGCCAGTCGTGTTGATGCTGATACTCGAGCATGCTGCCCGCCGTGACGTGCAAGGGCTACTGGACTGCGTGCCGGCTGGAACGAGATCCTGGCGATGAGCTCTTACTTGGACTGGAACGACGGGCTGGCCCAGCATTTCTTCCGGCCGGAGGTGGCTGGCCAGTCCGTCTGGCTCTACGTCACCGATGATCTGATCGCGCAGCTCGGAAACCGGATTGGCGGCGGCGTGGCTGAATTCGTCGACGCTGTAAAAACCGGGCCTGAATGGGTGACTGCGAGGGGCCTATGCCAGCGAGCGCTCCAAACAGCTGAGGGATGGCGCGATCGAGAGCTTAGGTACTACCCCCCATACATCGGCTATCTCGGACTGTTCGTGCTCGCGGCGGGGCTAGAGGGAGACTTCGCGCCTCACGCCTACTACCCCCGACTGCGGACCCTGCTCGGCGATGCCAGCAGCGACGCGCTCCCATCTTTTGATCGGATGCTCGAACTGTGGGACGACCTTGAGCGCTGGTCGGCCCACGACCGGAGTGGAGAGTTCGGCCTGTTCGAAGCGCGGATCGTCGGTGGCCACATTCATGTGGGCCTCCCAATCGCTCAGACCATCCTCTCGGAGCACGAGCGCGGCGCTCTTCCGCAGATGTTCGCCGAGGCCGGCCTCGACCCAACGTCACCCCCGCCGGACGACGAGCTTGCTCGCATCCTCAGGGCCCAGGGCGGAAATGTGTTGCGGCCACGGACCCGGGAGCTCGTTCGGACACGGCGTGATCCTGAGGGTTATGCCGCGCTCATCGACACCGTGGCGGAAGAGCTTGCTGGATGGGATGGAAGCTACGACGAAGAGCTCTCCGCGGAAAGCACGCAGAGCCGGGGGCTTAGGTTCGGCAGTCTCCGTCTGTGCGTGGCCTTCGACCGAGTGTCCGGACGCATTTCAGCATCCCTGCGCTGCCGGGTAAAGACGGAGTTTCCGGATGGTGACCTCGTTCTGAAGACACGAGGGCTGCCGACGCTGCGCTGTTTCGAAGCCGGAGTCCCTGGGTGGTCGTCCCGACTTGTGGATGCGGACACCCAGGAGGCATTCGATGCCGCCGCCCTGGAATGGGATGAAGCGCTGTCGTTAAATGACGAGCGACTGGGGTGGCGGTTTGGCCTCCGTCGGAGGCGCGTCAGGGTCCTCGTTCAGGGTACGGGCGAAGGACTCGCAGACCTTGTGGAAGTCGGTCAGATTCCACGCGTCCAGCCTGTCTACTTCCTTTATCAGGATGGGGACTGGCCGCGGCTCGCCGAGTGGGCCGACCACGAGTGCCGAGATTTCCGCAGGCATCCCGTCCGGGAGGGCATGCGACCAGGGTGGCAGCTCGCGTCGTGCTCCGAAGTCACTGGTGACAAGCGCGTGCGCTCAACCTTTCCGGAACTCGCCCTGTCGGAGCGAGTACGTCTGGCCCTCGTGGGCGGCGTCCGGCGCGATCGCGGACCGAACTTCTTTCCGTTCGCTTTGCCAGGCGTTCTGCTTGAGGGGGGCGAGGGGCGGGAGACGGTCGTTTGCAACGGACGCGCGCTCGCCCCGGCTGAGGTACCGCGCTCGTACGTACTCCCGGAGGGATTGCCCAGAGAGTCAAGGATCACGCTGGAGGCGGTGCGGGATGGGGATGTCCTGAAGAGGGTGTCCATCTATGTAACTGGGGAGTTCGAGTGGCGGCAGGCAGCTCCTGAGCACCTATCCGACGAGTGGGGCGGCCCGGCTCCGGAAAACGGTGCAGGAGTAGCTGGAGCACTGATGATCGGTCACTCTGCTGACGTGCGCGGGTTCGAGCGGCCGGTGATGCTCACGCCTGGCGTGGAACGGAATGCAACGCGCGTGCTCTTGATCGGCCGCATCCCGGGACAGATCTGCTCGTGGCCAGTGAAGCCCCGCGCCGAGGACTGGCGTCCGGTATGGGCCGTGTCGATGGGACGGCGCGGGCGAGCCATCTACTGCGGGAGCGACCTTGAAGCTGCAGCACCAGCGCTGGGTCAGTCCGGCGCCGACCGTCACAAGGTCGAGCTCTGGAAGAAGACCCTCTGGCACCGGCGGAAGAGGATCAGCGTGCCCGAAGAGCCGGCACTCGCTGCTCTGTGGCAGTCGTATGTCGAGGCGGCACGCCGTGTTTGAAATCGGCGATGCGTTGCTCTTCACGGTATCCGCGCGGCGGCGATGCACGTGGCAAGCATTCCGCGACGCTTTCGATGATCTCTACACCCGGTGGGTGTCAACGACGGGGCGCAGTGATGAGCCAGACGTAAACGTTCGTCGGGACGCCGCGCGGCTCATCGATGCGCTCGGCCACTGTGATGTTGTCTTCGGGGCAGGCAACGCGAGCGTGTTCGCAGCGCCAAGTGTGCTTGCACAGCTACCAGTAGCCGGCCTTCCACGTGCAGTGCTATGCGGTTCGCGATCGCCCGAGAGCATAGGACTGCTTCGGCGTGCCAACCACCAGGCAGGGAACTCGGTGCACGTGCGCGTCGAATCGCAGCGGTCATCCAGTCTCTTCGCCCCCGCCCGAATCGAGATCCAGGCCAATTCTGACGCCGTCATGAGGCGGGTTGCAGAGGAAGTCGGCGTGCTCTATGCGACGGTGCCGCCAGCCTGGTCGCTTGCCAGCATGAGCGGGGCACTCGATGGTTTCCACCGATCGCTAGGGTGGTCCAAACGTCCTGACTTGAACTGGGCTCGCTCGGACTTCGATCCGGGCCAGCTGAGGTTCGGGGGGCGGAGGGAATCCTCGGATCGGCTCATCCTCAGCCGGTACCAGGATCCCGTTCGCGGGGGGTGGATCTTCTGGATGTGGCGCGGGGACGAGTGCGCGGAGATCGGCGATCCGTCGTGGGGGCGCTACGCGGTGCTCGCCGCCTGCGGGCGCACCGTGCTCCGGTACGACCAGACGAGCGGCCAGCTCATGGTTCCGGCGAGTGTGCCTCTCCCGCGCCTGCTCTCGCGAGCTGCCACCCTGTGCTCGGGATACGCTCCCGCTACGATCGCGGATCCGGGCCTCGCTCCAGGACCGACTTGGCTCCGCTACCACCTGTACAGAAGCGTGCCGCCCGACGTCTACGGCGTGTGCTCCGAGAAGATCGGCCAGCGGGCGAGCGACGATGAGGAGGAGTGATGGAGTCGATGGCTGACCCCACGGGTGCATTCGAGGAGGTTCGCGAGAGCCTTATCCTCTACATCAAGACAGCGTTCGGCACGCAATTTCCAAGCTTTGAGCGCGAGCGCGAAGAGCTACTAAGGCAGCCCGGAGTGCTCTGCCAAGAACCGTGGATCGAGCCACTGCCACGGTACGAGTCGTCGGGCAAGACGATCGCCGATCTCACGGCATCAGACGTTCCGGGGCTCGACGCGGATGCATTAGACGACTTCCGATCGCTAGCAGCATGCGGGCTCGTCGGCAGCTACGACCTGCGCCGACACCAAATAGAGATGCTGCGCTGTGCGCTATCGGGCGAAAACTGCGTTGTCACCGCCGGGACGGGTTCAGGAAAGACGGAGGCGTTCCTGCTTCCCCTCTTCGCATACCTCGCTAAAGAGTCGAAAGATTGGCACGCGCCCGGGCCGGCAGTCGCGCACCAAGATGACTGGTGGGTGAGCGGCGACTGGCGCGAGCAATGCTTGCGGCGCACACCAAAGCAGACGCGCATGGTCCGCTCGCTGCGAGTCCCGCAGCGGCACCACGAGTCGCGCCCCGCGGCCGTCCGCGCGCTCATCGTGTACCCGATGAACGCGCTCGTCGAAGACCAGCTCAGCCGGCTGCGGAAGGCACTCGACTCGCCGGAGGCACGGGCGTGGTGTGCCGAGCGCAGGAGTGGCAACCCGATCTACTTCGGCCGCTACAACGGAGCAACGCCTGTTCCTGGCCAGGAGTACAACCGGCCAGGTAGCGGGGGAAACCGAAACCCGAATCGGCAGAAGATCGAAGAGCTCTCGCGCAGTCTGCAGCAGATGGAGGACGCGGCCAGGGCCGCGGAGACCCGTGCCGCTGACACGGGAGACCCTGATGTCCGCTACTTCTTCCCGCGCCTCGACGGCGCCGAGATGCGATCGAGATGGGACATGCAGGACGCGCCTCCAGACATCCTCATCACGAACTTCAGCATGCTCAGCATCATGCTGATGCGGGACGCGGACAAGCAGATCTTCGAGAAAACGCGAGAATGGTTGCGACAGGACGGGAGCGTTTTCCACCTGATCGTGGACGAGCTGCACCTGTACCGCGGGACTGCCGGCACAGAGGTCGCCTACCTGATGCGGTTACTGCTCGACAGGCTCGGGCTGTCACCGGAGAGCCCGAAGCTGAGGATCCTGGCTTCCAGTGCGTCGCTGGAGCCGGACGATCCGAAGAGCCTCAAGTACCTCTCGGACTTCTTTGGTACGGGTTGGTCAGACGAACAAATCATCCCGGGGTACCCAGCGCCGGTACCAGAGCCCGGCGCCTCCTCACCGCTGCCGGCCAAGACGTTCGCGCATCTCGGCCGTGCAGTCGACCACGGCGGTGAGGTACTTGCCCGCGCAAGTGCGCAGGTCGCTGCCGATCTACGCAGCGCTGATCAGAACTCCGCAGAGCAAGGCCTCGCCGACGCGTTGGAGAGCGAGGGGCTGGAGCTCGCTGCCCGCATGCTGCAGGCATGTGAAGAGGACGGTGTGGCGCGAGCCGTGCCTGTCAGCGAATTCGGAGAGCGGCTCTTCGGTCTGGACGCGAGCGACGAGGAGCAGGCGCAGGCCGTGCGCGGGCTGCTTTTCGCGCGCACACTGTGTGACCCAGTCGAAAGTTCTCTGCCGTCGTTCAGGCTGCACTGGTTCTTCCGCAACTTTGAAGGCCTCTGGTCGTGCACGGCGCCTGATTGCGGGTGTGGTGCGGGGGCGGTGACCGAGGGGCGGACGGCAGGCCAGCTCTTCTCGGATTCAAGAATCCTGTGCCTGAATGAGAAGGAGAAGCACCGGGTCCTTGAGCTCCTTTACTGCGAACAGTGTGGCACGACGCTGTTTGGCGGCAGCCGGATGGAGATCCGCGACGGTGGCGGCTGGGAGCTTCTAACCGCTGATCCCGATATCGAAGGCATCCCGGATCGCCAGGCGGCACGGTTCGTTGAACGCCGCACATGTGGCGAGTTTGGGGTGTTCTGGCCACGCGGGCTCTCGGATCTGAATCACAACGTGGGCGGCTGGCGTCAGCCAACGGTTGACGGCAGCCCGCCAGCGGGCGCGCGATGGGTACCCGCGGCGCTCGACACGAGGAGCGGGCGACTCATCCTTGGCGGCGGAGGCCAGGTCTTTCCGGCGGGTCCGTGGATCCCTGGCTACAAATACCTCCTCGACCAGGGCGGTGATCCCGAACGGGTAGGAGCTCTCCCCGCTACCTGCCCCAGGTGCGCAGCAGACTACTGCCGGAGGAAGTTCCGGCGCTCCCCGATCCGGGGCTTTCGAACGGGTTTCTCCAAGCTGACGCAGCTCCTCTCAAAGGAGCTGTTCCACTTCCTTCCGGACTCGTCCCGGAAGGTCGTGGTTTTCTCAGACAGCCGCGAGGAGGCCGCGGCCCTCGCGAACGGGATTGAACGGTCACACCATCTCGATCTCGTCCGTGAAGCTATGTACGACGAATTGCACGGCCTCGCGGTCGGCGAGCCTGCGCTTCTCAGTGAGCTCGAAGAAGGTTCGTCGCGTCTCTCTGCGGAGGCAGAGGAGTTCACCCAGACGCACCCAGGAATCAAGGAGACACTGGAAGGGCGGATCAAAACGGCCGCCGCGGCCGTCCCGGATGTGGACGATCCCGGTATGCGCGCAGTTCTCGAGGAGTACAGGCGGGGCGCGCAGCAAAACATCGCGCTCCTCCGTGAACGCGCGCAGACACGCACAGTCCCTCTGAGACTGCTGTTCGAATCACAGGACGGGTCGGACGCCTGGATCGGTCCTGGGCTTCTCATCGGACGCCTTAAGCGTCTCGGTGTGAATCCAGGCGGGAACGACGTGCTGTACCAGGACTACAGCTACGACGGCGACTACCAGCGGTGGACCAAGCTGTTTGACTTCTCCGCTCAGCGTGCCGGCTGGCTGCCCGGTCTTTCAGGCGAGGCCGCAACCGCGCGTGAACGGCTGCGGACAAAGGTCGCATCAGAGGTATGCAGCGTTCTCTTTAGCCGCCTGTACTTCGGGTTTGAATCAGCCGGTCTCGGTTTCCCCCGGCTCGGAATTCCGCAGGCCACTCTTGAGCATCGCGCCGACGAGTGTGGAGCGGAGCCCGGCCTATTCGGCAGGATCTGCGACGCAACAGTTCGGGTCCTCGGCGATCTCTACCGGTACCACCAGGAGCCGCAGGAGTACCCGCTGGACAGCTGGCCGACCTGGGAGGACGCGCGCGCGAAGTTGCGAAACTTCGTAAAGGCGGCGGCGGCGGTGAACTCGCTTGATGAGACCACGCTGTTGCGGTCGGTTCGCGAAGCCATCTGCATCGACGCGCAGAACTACGACTTCATTCTTGATCCGCGACACCTTCTCGTGCGGATCGCACTGCCCGATGATCCGGCCTGGATTTGCGTTAGCTGCCAGCGTGAGCACCTACACACAGCTGGCCTCTGCACAAACTGCCTCCAGCCACTTCCTCAGGCACCTCAGGCAACGTGCGCCGAACTTTACGAGCGCAACTATTACGCGGAAGAGGCTGTCAACGGACGCCAGCCTCTCAGGCTGCATTGCGAAGAGCTCACCGCGCAAACGGACGACCAGGCTGAGCGGCAGCGGCTGTTCCGCGACATCACCGTCGATCTCCGCGGTGACCCGAGGCAGCCGATAGTCGACGGCGTTGACGAGATCGACCTGCTGAGCGTGACAACGACCATGGAGGTCGGCGTGGACATCGGCAGCTTGCAGGCAGTTGTACTCGGAAACATGCCGCCGATGCGCTTCAACTATCAACAGCGAGCGGGCCGGGCCGGCCGGCGAGGCCAGCCTTTCGCCATCGTGCTGACACTGTGCCGGGGGCGGAGCCACGACAACTTCTACTTCAGGAACCCGAAGCGGATCACCGGCGATCGGCCCCCTGTGCCTTTCCTGTCGATGGGCCGCCCGGAGATCGTGCAGCGTCTCGCTGCGAAGGAGGGACTGCGGCGGGCATTCCTCGCCGCAGGTGTGGACTGGTGGGAGAGCCCAGTGCCGCCAGACAGCCACGGGGAGTTTGGTCTCGTGGCCACGTGGAACGCCGAAGCCGGACGGCGAGACGCCGTTCAGCAGTGGCTCGCCACGTCACCGGACGTGAACGCGATCGTTGAAGCGCTCACAGCCGGGGTCGCGGAAGTCGGCGAGCTCGGTGATCTCGAAGGATTCATGCGGGAGTCGCTGTTCGACCGAGTGTGCGAGGCGGCCGTGAATCCCGAACTGACAGGAGACGGGGTGGCGGAGCGGGTTGCAGAGGCCGCGGTCCTGCCAATGTTCGGCATGCCGTCGCGGAACCGGCTCCTATATCACCAGTTGCGCCGCGACGGCGCACGCACGATTGACCGCGATCTCGACTTGGCGGTAACCGAATTCGCGCCGGGCTCCCAGCGCACAAAGGACAAGCGCATCCATCAGGCGATCGGGTTCACCGCTCCCCTGATGTACCGGACCGGCAGGTGGGAACCGACCGAGCCGGATCCTCTACCCGGCAGGCGGTGGATGCTCCGCTGCGAGCGCTGCCATTTCACGCAAACAGAGGACACCGAGCCGCCTGACCAGTACTGCCCTAAGTGCGGCTGCGCCAGGGACGAGGCCCTTCCATTCAGGGTGTACGAGTTTGCGGTCCCGCTCGCCTTCCGCACGAGCCTCGGCCCCGGCGACGACGCGAAGGAAGAGGAAGAGCTACTCAGCGTGGGCGCCGCCAGCGTCGCGGAGTCCGACCCGGCTCCATGCACTCTGTTCCCTGAGACCAACACGGGGCTCGGATACTCGGCTAGCGGGCGCGTTTACCGCGTGAACGACCGGCGTGGCCTTCTGTTCACTGGCCAGCTTGGGACGACGCTAAGGCGCAACCGGAGGGTGCAGGACCAGTGGCTAGACGAGCGGTTCCAGGCAGCTGACGGCATCGCATTCACCGCCACGGCGCCTGTGCAGTCGCTCGCGATCGCGGCGCCGAAGACGACTGACGTATTGAGGATACGGCCCGACAAGGTTCCGACCGGTCTGTCGCTCGACCCGCTTGCATCAGATGGCGCCGTGAAGGCCGCCTACTACTCAGCGGCATTCATCCTGCGATCGGTCGCGGCGGAGCGCGTGGATACCGACCCCGAGGAGTTCGATGTCAGCAACGTGCGGCAGGTGGAGCTCGATGAAGGTGTAAGAGCGGGTGAGATTGTGCTGAACGACCACCTGGCGAACGGCGCCGGGTTTGTGCGATGGGTCGCAGACCACTGGGCCGACATACTCGGCACCGTCGTCACCGCAGACGCGCCAGCGGGAACCTTCGTGGGAGACCTGACGTCAGAAAGCCATCGGCTCCGCTGCGACTCCTCTGGGTACGACTGCCTCCGCCAGTACCGCAATATGAGCTACCACGGACTCCTCGACTGGAGGCTGGGCCTCTCGCTGCTGAGGTGCTTGGACTCGGCCTCGTTCGCGGCAGGGCTTGACGGCACGTTCGACACCGCCGACCTCGCAGGGTGGCCGGAGATGGCCGTACAGCGCCGGGACTCGTTCTGCTCGACCTTCAACCTCTCGCCACAGGACTTCGGTCCTCTTCCTGGCTTCGAAGTAGGCGGTAGGCAGGGGATCATCGTCCATCCCTTGTGGAACACACATCAACCCTCAGGACTGCTGGCTGAGGCGCGGGCCTGGACACCGGCGGTAAGCGCGCAGGAAATCCGTTACGTCGACACGTTCAACCTGCTGCGCCGTGAGAGCTGGGTCTACCAGCGTCTCGGGGAGTGAAGGCGGCAGTGGTCGACGGTCTCCTCATGTTCGAGCCCGCACTGGTCCCGCACGAGAGCATCTCACCTACGAGGTTCGTCGCGATACGTCAGTGCGCCCTGCGAGAGAACTGGGCTGCCACCCGCGCCCCGCCGCTCCTCCCGGCCTTTCCTGCAGCGCGGCTGGGGAGTGTCATTCACCGCCTCCTGGAAGAGGCTGGACAGGGAGCCTTCACCTCTGGGGACGCACTCGCCGTGGACCAGCGGTGGAACGACCTCGTTGCGAACACAGAACTCGCCATGGGTAGTGGCTGGCTCGAGCGACAGTTCGTCCCGCTGAGCCGCTCTGTGGCGGACTTTGAAGTCCGGCGGATCCAGGCACGGGCGCGAGCGCTCGAGTTGAGCGAGTCGGTTCTGAGCGCTTGGAGTCGCCCTTTGAGCACCGCTAGTGGCGGGCTGGGCCCACTTCATGGGTGCGAGGTACCTGTGTCGACGCATGATCGCCGGGTCAGGGGGCGTATCGACGCAGTCGCGCTTGACCGAGACGGACCGGTCGTTCGCGACTACAAGTCCGGGGCCATCTACGAGGCTGCCCTAGGGCATGGGCACACCTTGAAGGAGGCGTATGAGATCCAGTTGCGGATGTATGCAGCCCTGTATGCGGAGACGAGCGGTACGTGGCCTGGAAGGCTCGAGGTTGTCCCCATCCTCGGAAGGTCCGAGACCGTAGCCTTTGATCCAGACGAGTGCATCCGACTTCTGGACGGTGCCCGGGCCGCCCTTGACGCCGTCAACGAGGCGATCCGCCTGGACGGTCCGGCTGAAGCTGTTCAAGGCCGGCTCGCGCGCCCGCGGCCTGAGATCTGCGGGTACTGCCCATTCCGCCCCGGGTGCCTTCCATACCAGGCTGCAAGGAAAGCCGGCGGTGGCACGTGGCCCCACGATCTCTGGGGGCGTTTGCGTAGCCTCGCCCCGCTGGCAGGCGACCACCTGATCATGGAGCTGGACTGCGATGACCAACTTGTCCGCATACGCGGCCTCGGCTCGAAAGAGAGGCATCCTGCACTCGGCATCCTTGAGCCAGGCGATGCTGTGGCTGTTTTCAACGCGAGACCGACCGGATCGCCGTCCACCTTCTCTGAATCCTCGTTCACGGTGATCTACAAAGTGCCCGAGGGATCCGCGTCCGGACCAGACAGATCTGCAGCTAGCGATTCGCGCTAGATGCCCGCTAGATCGATCCCCGTCAGGCCTGGGAACGTGGAAAGCAGCTGCCCGGCGTCCGCGGCCGTGCTTGCGACGCCCTCGGTCTGGGGTGCGCCGTGTGTCCGAGCACGCTGCCTGAAGCAGCTCGTCCGCGACCGCCTGCCGCACGCCGTCGAGAGCACCGGCGCGATGGACGACTGGAATCTTGCCGGCCCCGCCATCCTCGCCGCGGCGGCGGGAACGATGGAAGCGATCCTGACGCTGCGCCCCCTCGAGCGCGACCTCGACGTACGAGTACACCG
>WNFU01015625.1_pt1 | contig 17098 bp, 17 predicted proteins | sample 5400121 | NCBI WGS metagenome assembly WNFU01 (sample SAMN13153360, study PRJNA577476) | soil metagenome | isolation source: 100 cm soil or saprolite under grassland replicate 1 | place: USA:California | collected 2016-06-15
GTCACCGACATCACCGACGAGGTGAACGAGGCGGTCAGGGAGAGCGGCATCGGTGACGGGATCGCCTGCGTCTACTCCCCTCACACCACCTGCTGCGTACGCGTGAACGAGTTCGAGACCGGCTTCCTCGAGGATTTCACCGGGCTCCTGCGCCGCCTGATTCCGAGCGAGTCCTACTACGCGCACGACGATTGGGACCGCCGCACTGAGAATCTCTGCGTCGAGGACATGGAGGTCGGCAACGGCCACTCGCACTGCATGGCAATGCTCCTCGGCACGGCGGGCGAGTCCATCCCCGTCCGTGACGGCGAGCTCGCGCTCGGCACCTGGCAGCGCGTCCTCTTCATCGAGCTCGATCGCGAGCGCGAGCGGCGCTGGCTCGTTCAGGTCGTCGGCACGTAGCTTGCGGCTTCTCCTCTCGCTTGCAGCTTGCGCCGCGGCGGCCGCGATCGTGGCCGGCTGCGGAGGCAGCAAGGGCGGCTCGTCCTCGAGCACTCCGACGACCACGGTGAGCGCCGCCGCGAACACGTCCTACGAGCGCGCCAACAGCGAGTGCTCGACGGTCCAGCTGCTCGACCTCGCCCACAAGTACAAGGTGAAGGACGTCAAGGACAAGGACAAGATCGCGACGGCGGTCGGGAACTACTGGGCGCACCGCACGGGCGGGGGCTCCCAAGCGCAGGCCCTCGGCAAAGAGGGATGTCTCGACGGCTTTAAATTCGCCGGCCGATAGCTCTGGAGACCGTCCTCGTCGACGCGAGAAACGTGCTCCGCTCGGAGTGGCCGAACATCCCGGAGGACGAGCTGGTCGAACGATGCCGCGCATGGGGTGCCGAGCACGGAAGGAAGATGGTGGTCGTCTTCGACGGCACGGCGCCCGGCGGTCTGGTCGGTGAGCATGAGCTCGACGACGGCTCCGTCCTCGTCGGAACCGGCAAGCGGGAAAGCGCGGACGACTGGCTGATCCGCAGGGCCTCCGAGTTCGAGCCCTACTGGCTCGTCACCTCCGACCGGGAGCTCCGCGATCGGGCCGGCAAGAACGCCGACCGAACGATCGGCGGAGGGAGCTTCGCCGGGGAGCTCAGGCGACGACGGTGACCGGGATCCGCTGGACGGAGTTGTTTGCGTACCCGCCCAGGTTCCAGACTGCCTGGAGCGGCTGCTCGTTGCCTGCATCGTCGCGCGCGCGGCAGCAGAGCTCGTAGGCGCCCGGCTTCTCCGGCTCCCAGCGATAGCTCCACCCGCGCCAGGCCCACCGCGATCCGCTGCTCGACTCGAGAGCAGCGTCGGCCCAGCTCTCGCCACCATCGGTGCTCACCTGGACGGAGTCGATCTCACCCCAGCCGGACCAGGCGCGCCCGTCGAGCGGGCACGGCCCGAGCTTCACCGTCCTCGCACGCGTCAGGAAGTCCGGATAGCCGGGTGGAATCATCAGCGCACGCGGGAGGATTCGACTGAGGGGCTCGCCGGTCTCGTTCTCGTCGAGGCGCAGCCTGTACGCCTCCGTCTGGTGGTAGCCGGCGAAGGGCTCGTCGACGACCTCGATTTGCGTCAGCCACTTCACGCTGGTCATCCCGTACCAACCGGGGACGATCAGCCTGAGCGGGAAGCCGTGTTGGGGAAGCAAGGGTTCCCCGTTCATCTCGTACGCGAGGATGGCGTCGCTCTCGAGTGCGTCATCGACGGAGAGGCTGCGCTGGAAGCTTTGCTCGACTCCGCCCTCGACGCCGTGGTCGAGGCCGGTGAAGACGATCTCGAGCGCGCCGTCACGCAGTCCGGCCTCCGCCAGCAGCGACCGCAGCGGCGCCCCCCGCCAGCGGGCGGTCCCGACGGCCTCGAGCAGCCACGGCTGGCTGACGGGACGCGGAGACATCCTCGCCCGTCCGTTACCGGCGCATTCCATCGTGACCGTGATCTCCTCCGCCGAACGGGCCTTGAGCTTGTCGAGGGTGACCGACAGCGGCCTCTCGACCAGTCCGGTCACCTCGAGCGTCCAGCTGAGATCGTCCGCTCCGGGGATGTCGTAGTGGATCAGCAGGTAGTGCAACCCGACCGGCGTAATCGGATACCGCAGTGCCTCGAGCGGCATGCCGTGGTTGCGCGCCGCGAGCTGGAGCTCTTCCAGACCGATTTCTTCCATTTGCGGAAGACTATGACCTATCGAATCCGCCGTTTCGACGTCCTACCATCGAGTCGTGAGAATGGGGTTCCGGGTGAAGGTGAAGGTGCTGGCCGTTGCAGCCGCGACGGCGTGCCTCGCGCTGGCGGCGGCCTTTGCCGATCCGGGCTCGTCGGCGGCGCCGAAGCCTCCTAACATCATCTTCGTCCTCACCGACGACCTGTCCTGGAACCTGCTCAGGTTCATGCCGAACGTGAAGCAGATGCAGAAGCAGGGCGTCACGTTCGGGCGCTACTTCGTCACCGATTCGCTCTGCTGCCCGTCGCGCGCGTCGATCTTCACCGGTAAGTTCCCGCACGACACGGGGATCTTCACCAACGACGGCAAGGACGGCGGCTTCAAGCTCTTCCACTCGCTCGGCCACGAGAACTCGACGTTCGCCACCCGGCTCCAGTCGGCCGGCTACCTGACGGCGATGATGGGCAAGTACATGAACGGCTACACGCCGACCGCGGCGGTCGACGACCAGATCGGATACATCCCGCCCGGCTGGGACGAGTGGGACGTCGCCGGCAACGCGTACTCGGAGTACAACTACATCCTCAACGAGAACGGCGCCCTGATCCACTACGGACGGCAGCCGTCGGATTACCTTACGGACGTCCTCGCCGGCAAGAGCGTCGACTTCATCAACCGCGCCGCCGCCGAAGGAAAGCCGTTCTTGCTCGAGATCGCGCCATTCGCGCCGCACGGCCCGTACACGCCCGCGCCGCGCCACCTGAGCGACTTCCCCGGACTGCGCGCCCCGCGGACGCCCGCCTTCGACGAGGCCGACATCCGCGACAAGCCCGCCTGGCTGCGAACGCATCTGAACTTGAGAGGCGTGCAGGTCGCGAACATCGACTCCGGCTTCCGCAAGCGGGCGCAGGCGGTCGAGTCCGTGGACGAGCTGATCGGGATCCTGCAGGCGGTGCTGAAGGCGAAGAAGGGCCAGCTCTCCAACACCTACATCTTCTTCACCTCCGACAACGGCTACCACATGGGCGAGCACAGGCTGAGCGCCGGCAAGCAGACCGCCTTCGAGACCGACATCCGCGTGCCGCTGGTGGTGACCGGCCCCGGCATCCCGCGCGGACGGACGGTGAACAAGCTCGCGTCGAACATCGACCTCTACCCCACCTTCGTCCGGCTCGGCGGCGAGAGCATCCCGCCCGCGGTCGACGGGCGAAGTCTCCTCCCGCTCCTGGGAGGAGGCGCGGTCCCGAGCTGGCGAAAGGCGATCCTCGTCGAGCACCACGGGCCCGATCGCGACCGCAGCGATCCCGACTTCCCTCCGCCGGGATCGGGGAACCCCGACACGTACCAGGCGATTCGCACAGCCACGGGCACCTATGTGGAGTACGTCGACGGAGAGCTCGAGTACTACAACCTGAACAAGGATCCCTACGAGCTGAACAACTCGATCGGGTTGCTGTCGCCGAAGGCACACGCGCAGCTTCATTCCCGGCTGACCGCGCTCGTGGACTGCCACACCGGCGCGGCCTGCTGGAACGCTGCGGGCGGTTAGCAACATCTAAGCCAATGGAGTTTCTGCGCGTCCGGTTACACGCCGGTGAAGACTCGCTCCCGGCGCTGATCGAGTTCTACGCCGACCGACTCGGGGTGAGGCAGACAGGCGCGACCTTCAGGATCGGCGCGACGGAGCTGGAGTTCGTGTCGGCGCCCGGCGATCCGTTCTACCACTTCGCGCTGCTCGTCCCGGGGAACCGCTTCGACGCAGCGCTCGCGTGGGCCAAGGAACGAGTCGAGCTCCTTCCTTACCAGGAGACCGGCGAGGTGGCCTTCGACTTCGACAACTGGGCCGCCCTCGCCCTCTACATCCATGACCCGGCCGGCAACATCGTCGAGCTGATCGCCCATCGAGGCATCGGCGAGACGGCGGCGGAAGGCCCGTTCGACTCGGGCGAGCTGCTGGGGTTCTCGGAGCTAGGCCTGATCGGAGACCCGGTGACGATGGCGAGCGACCTCGAGCACCTCGGCCTCGAGCTCTGGGACGGAACGCTCGAGGGACCGGGTCGCCTCGCCTTCGTCGGCGAGAAGGCGAGAACGCTGATCCTGTCCTCGGAAGGCAGAGGCTGGTTCCCGACGGGACGTCCAGCCGCCGCTAGCTGAGCTGTGCGCGGCTCGTCACATCGCAGCGGCGACGCGCTTCGCCGCGGCCGCCAGCTCCTCGTCCGTGACGTTCGCCAGCACGTCCTCCCAGATCGGCAGCATCATCCCGGAGGCCTCGACCATCCCGAGCGGCCTCGGCAGGAACCAGACATGGAAATGCGCGCCGCCGTCACCCCATCGGTACAGGTGGACGCGAGCGAGGTCACCCAACGTAAGGATGGCCCGCTCGACACGCGCCGCGACACGACCGAAGTCTGCCGCAAGAGCCTCGGGCAGATCGACGAACGAGTCGACGTGGACACGGCTGGCGAGCCAGACGGCGCCGGGAAGGCTGCCTCCGACCGGGGGATGGAGAGTCCAGTTGTCGTCCGACCAGACGGCTCCCGTCGTTCCGCCGTCGCAGATCCCGCACGGCGGCCCGCCCGGCTCACCGCGACGCGGCGGTTCGGGGATCTGGCGCCATTCCGACTCCTTTCGTGATTTCGCGCGGGGCCGCGATTCAGCCGCGGCGATGCCGTTGAGCACTACTCCGACGATGCGCGAGCGAGCCTTCTTCGCAGGCCACCCATGGCGGCCGCGAAGATGGACGTACGGCCAGGCGACCGCATTGAACGCGACGTCGGCGGTCGAGACCACGTCTTCGACCGCCGGCAACGAGCCGTCACGAGCTCCCTCGTGGAAGAACTGGATGAACGGGTGGAGGTAGTCGGGCGGCACACCGGGAGCGGTTTCCTGGTGGAACGCCTCGTCGGTGGCGAGCATCAACGGCAGGTGCCGGTCGAGGAGCTTGCACAATGACTCGAGGCCTTGCACGAGGCGTTCGCGGCCGGTGCCGCCGGACGTGAGAACGGGATACATCGTCGACCGGAAGTCCTCGGCGAGCTCGCCGACTAGCGCCTCGAACAGCACGTCCCGGCTCAAGCCCTGACGCCACAGGGTCGAGCGAGCACGGCCTACCGACTCCGCGACGCGCTCCAGCGTCAGCCCTTCGAAGCCGCGCTCGCGTAGGACCTCGATCGTCGCGCGACGCAGCTCCTCGTCGACGATGGGGGCGCCTCGTGGCGTGGGATGCGTCGCGGTCGATCTATTCATGCAACACTATCGTTGCATAAATGCAGCGTCTTTGGCAAGATGCTAGAGGCGAAGGAGGAGACATGCCGCAGGAGGAATCCAGTCGCCCACTGCTGGGAAAGGTCGCGATGGTGGCGGGCGCGACTCGAGGGGCGGGGCGCGCGATCGCGGTCGAGCTCGCACGGGCGGGTGCGTACGTCTATGCGACCGGACGCAGCAGCCGGGTGCACGGGCGTTCGGAGATCGACCGTCCCGAGACGATCGAGGAGACGGGCGAGTTGATGGAGCGCGCAGATGGCGAGGACGAGGCACTGCGCGTCGACCATCTCGAGCCCGATGAGGTGGGCGCCCTCGTCGGCCGGATCGAGCGGGAGCAAGACCGGCTCGACATCCTCGTCAACGACATCTTCGGCGGTGACCGCTACGCCGAGTGGGACAAGAAGCTGTGGGATCACGACGTGAACGGCGGGCTGCGGATGCTCCGCATGGGCATCGAGACCCACCTCATTACCTGCGCCAAGGCGCTCCCGTTGATGCTGCGCGGCCGTGAGGGACTGGTCGTGGAGATGACCGACGGGACGTCCGAGTACAACAAGAGCTTCCGAGAAGGCGTCGGCTTCTACTACGACCTCGTCAAGGCAGCGGTCGAGCGGATCACCCTCGGCCTCACCGCCGAGCTCGACGGCACCACCTGCACGGCGCTCGCGGTCACGCCGGGCTGGCTGCGATCGGAGCGGATGCTCGAGAACTTCGGCGTCACCGAGGCAACCTGGCGCGACGCGCTCGAGCAGAGGCCGCACTTCTGCATCTCCGAGTCTCCGACGTATGTCGCGCGCGGAATCGTCGCGCTGGCTTCGGACGCGGACGTTGCGCGTTACGCAGGAAGGGTGCTCTCGAGCGCAGAGCTGGCGCGAACGTACGGCATCACGGACACGGACGGGACTCAACCCGATTGCTGGCGATACCTCGTCGAGATCCAGACGCAAGACCGGCCTGCGACTGAGCTCGGGTACCGCTGAAGGTACGTTCCGACGATGTCCTCGCCTATCCTGGCCCCGTGTTCCGCGATCCTCAGGTCAACTTATATGTCGAGGACGTCGACGCAGCGACTCGCTTCTACCGTGATCTTCTCGGGTTCAGGGAGACGTTCCGGACGCCCGAGGAGGGCACGCCGATCCACGTCGAGTTGCGCCTTGGTCAACTGACGCTGGGACTCGCGGCGATCGAGGCCGCGCGCAACATGCACGGGCTGGACGTCGGCGGCGGACCTCCGCGAGGCGAGGTCGTGGTCTGGACCGACGACGTCGACGAGGCGTACGCCGCACTCACCGCGCAGGGTGCTCGCTCCCTCAGCGCGCCGCACGATTTCCTCGCTGCGTTGCGCGCCGCCTGGATCGCAGATCCAGACGGCAATCCCGTACAGATCGTGCAGAAGCACGGCGACTAATCCTCTTTGCGCCGGTTCGGCAGAGCCAGCTCGTAGGTTCGCCGCATGTAGCGGTCGAACTGCGGAACGGTGAAGGCGCCGCGGCCGTGGCCGGTGGTGTAGATCAAGCCCTTGTCGATGAGCCGCGCACGCGTGGGCCCCAGCTGCTCCGACGTCCGCGCCATGACGGTTGCGACATCTCCGGCAGTGTGCTCGCCGGGGCCGAGGTCGGCCATTGCCCGCAGATACCGGAGCTCGAGCCCCGTCGTCCGCTCCGCGCGGACGCGGAAGAACGACTCGTCGAGCTTGTCCTCGACGACCCGTCGAGCCTCCTCGGCGATCCGGCGAGCGATCGGCCTCCCCTCGGGCGCGAGGTCCCAGACAATCTTCCCGTGCTCCTGGATGAAGTAGGGATAGCCCTCCGTGTACTCGACTATGACGTCGATCGCGCGGGGCTCGAACTCGACCCCAAGGTCGCCGGCGGGCTGGGCGAGCGCCGTCTCGGCCTCCGGCGGAGAGAGCCGACCGAGGCGCGGAAACTTGAAGAGTCGTTCCGCATACGACTTTGCCTCACCGGCGAGACGGGGGAGCTGCGGCAGGCCGGCACCGACAAGGGTGATCGGAAGCTCCCGCTGGACAGTTCTGTGCAGCCCTGCGATCAAGGCCTCGAACTCGCCGGCACGCAGAAACTGAACTTCGTCCACGAGGAAGACGACGCCGGTCTCTCGCTCCTGGGCGGCCTCCCCGAGGGCGACGAGCAGATCGGTCAGATCGTCGCTCAGATTGCCGGTGTCGGCCACGCCTTCGATGGGATCGATGTCGATTCCGGCTGTCACCGCCCCCTCCGACGAGACGGTCAGCGAGAACGACTTGAGCACACCCGCAGCGCGTCTGATCCTGTCGGTCCAGGATGCTTTGGGCGCAACCTGAAAGAGGGCCCGCCGGACCATGCCTCCCATGCGCGGCCCGAAATCCTCGTTCTTCGTGATCTCCGCGGACACGGTGACCCAGCCGCTGTTCAGCGCGCGGCCCTCGAAAGCGCCGAGCAAGACCGTCTTGCCGACTCCACGGAGGCCGGTGATCAGCATCGACTGCTCTGCATAGCCGCGGCGAAGTCGCTCTAGCAGAATCTCGAAGCTCTCGAGCTCCGCATCGCGACCGACGAGCGCCGGCGGACGCGCACCGGCATTCGGGGTGTACGGATTGATCCGCGGATCCATCGCGTCGATCTTATCTCTCTTATCGGATGTTGATAAGAGCACCCCGGCTTTATCCAAGATCGATAAGCGCAGCTAAGCTCGAAAAGATGGGCGCGCCTGAAGAGACAGGTGGCCCAAGGCTTCTTCGGATTCAAGCCGCGACCCTGTTCGAGCTCACGGAGTCGGGGCGGCTCCGGCATCAGAACTCGCCGACGTTTCGCGGTCCGGCCGCGACGCGCGGCTGGCTCAAGCGGGCAGGCGACCTGTTTGAGGGGTTGCCTCCAGGTCCGAGCACGCCATGCTCGAGCGCATCAGCCTCGTCGGAGAGAGGGATTAGGGCCGCCTGACGATCGCCTCGGCGAACGTCGACCTCGCGATCGCGTTTGCCCACATGCCAGTCACCCAGGGACGCCGCCACAACAGGCTGTCGTAGTACGCGAGCGGCACCACGGCCGCCTGCTCGCCGATCCAGATCCGCTCGAACTCGCGGCACGTGCGCAGGCGCTCGTCTTGGTCGCGGAGCGCGGCCGCTCGGGCCAGCAGCTGCTCGAGCTGCTCATCACGGTAGAGCCACGTGCCCCAGCGGAGGAGCGGTGCGAGGAAGCCGCCGCCCGGATCGGGGAACTCGTAGCCCGTGGCCCAGGTGTAGGCATGGGCGCGCTCCTTGATCGCGGCCTCAAGAGCGGCGTTGGAGTGGGCGGGGAGACTCCGAACGCGAACGCCGACCGCCGCCAGCTGGGCCGCGATGACGGACGCCGCCTCCTCCGAGATCGCGAAATGCGCCAGCACGATCTCGCCGAGACCACGTCCGTCGGGGTGGCCCGCCTCGCTTAACAGGGCGCGGGCACGGTCCGGGTCGAACGCCGGGGCGACACGGGGCGAGTGGCCGGGGATCGCCGGCGGAAGGAGTCCGCCTGTAGCAGCCGGGGTTCTTCCGACGGCCGGCGGCAGCCCGTGCCGGTCGATTGCGTGCGCGAGGGCGCGGCGGACACGGGCGTCGTCGAGCGGCGCCCGTCTCGCGACAAGTCCGAGATAGTTCGTTAACCCCCCGGGCGCCCGCTGCACGACCGTCTCCTCGTCTGCGGGAGAGCCCGCGAGCGTGGCGAGCATCTCGTAGATGAGGTCGTACTCGCCGCTTCGCCACCGTTCGCCTGCTGCCGCCGGTGAGGCTTTGTCGATCGTCACCTCGCCGACGTTTCCGCGCGCCCCGTCCCAGGTGCGAGCGGACTCGATCACGAGGCGGCTCGCGTCGCGGTGGGTGAGCACGAACGGACCGCTGCTGACGAGCGGGAGGTCTCTGTACCAGCCTCGTCCCCGCTGCTCGTGGACGTGCCGCGGCCAGGCGAACAGCAGCGGCTGGCCGAGCAGGTACAGGAAGTGGTTTCGCGGCTCGTGCAGCTGGATCTCCAACGTACGCTCGTCAACTGCGCTCGCGCTCACCCCGTCGAGCCAGGACGCAGATTCCGCTTCGTCCTCGGCCATCCGGCCGAAGGTGAACGCGAAGTCCTCCGCCGTGACCGGCGCGCCGTCGCTCCAGCGGGCGCCCCGGCGAAGCGTGAACCGGTACGACCGCCCGTCGTCCGAGACGGTAAAGCGTTCGGCGAGATCGGGCCGGATATCGAGGTCGTGCCCGATCGCGACGAGCCCTCGGAAGAGATTGCATGTGACCCAGTTCGCGAGGTCGCTCTTGGACAAGCCCGGTGCCGTCTCTTCATGGGGCCAGGGCGTCCCGGTCACCCAGGTGATCCGCTCGGTCGGCTCCAGCTGCGCGGGCGCGGGCGCGGGTATTTCGAACGCCTCGCCGAACGCCTCGTTGGCGGCGCGGTAGTCGAAGGCGAGGTGGTGGGTGAGCGCGATCTTGAGCAGCGTCGCGCGCGCGCGCACCTCGTCCTCGGTTCGCTCCATGAAGCCGAGCGCCCGGCGGTAGAGCTCGATCGCCTCCTCCTCTGCGTAGGCCGCCCGGGCCGCGTCGCCCGCCTTCAGCAGGTACTCGACCGCGCGCTCGGGCTCGTCGGCCTCGGCGAAGTGGCGGGCGAGCAGCCCGTACACCTCCGCCGGCGAGTCGCGGTGGAGCTCCACGAGCGCCTCGCCCACCCGCAGGTGGAGCTCGCGCCGGCGGGCCTGGACGAGCGTCGCGTAGGCGGCCTCCTGCACGAGCCCGTGCCGGAAGCGGTACTCGGGCGCGACTCCGCTCCGCTCCTCGACCACGAGCTGGAGCCACTGGAGCTCGGAGAGGGTCGGCAGCAGCCGCGCCCGGGGAAGGAGCCGCTCGAGCAGGGGAAGGCCGAAGGAGCGCCCGATCACGGCCGCCGTCGTGACCAGCTCGCGCGCCTCGGGATCGAGCCGGTCGAGCCGCGCCTGCAACGCTTCTTGAAGCGCGGCCGGAATCGCTGCCTCGCCCACGAGCACGACGCCGCCGTTCTCCCGCTTGAGCGCCCCGCGCTCGCGCAGATCGCGGATCGCCTCCCCGACGAAGTAGGGGTTGCCGCCTGTCCGCTCGGCGAGGAGCTCCGCGAGGTCCTCCGGCAGCTCTCCTCCCGCGTCCGCCTCTGCGAGGGCGCGCGTGTCCACGTCCGGAAGCGGCTCCAGCTCGAGCTCCAAGAACGAGCGCCGGAAGCGCCTACGGGCACGGTCGACGAGCTGCCAGGCGGGATGGTCGGGCTCGCTGCGATGAACGAGCAGGAAGCAGACAGCGCTCTGCTCGGCCGCTGGAAGCAGCTCGTCGAGCAGCGAGAGGGTGGCCTCGTCCGACCAGTGGAGATCCTCGAGCACCAGACAGAGCGGGCGTTCTCGCGCAAGCGCGCAGACGAGCTGGTAGAGCCAATAGAAGGTCTCCTGCTGGACGGCGTCGCGGGCAAGGTCGCGGATCCGCAGCTCGTGCTCCGGCTCGAGCGCCAGGCCGAGCAGGGTGGCGAGGAAGGGATACGCCTCCTCTGCCTCTTCGGCGAGCATGACGGCGAGCTCCGCCCGCAGTTCCAGGCGGGCACGGCCCTCGGAATCGGAGACGCCGAGTCCGAGCCAGGCCCTCAGCTGCTCACGCACCGGCCAGTAAGGGATGGTCTCGGCGTAGGAGACGGCGTGACCGGCGAGGAAGCGGACGCGCCCGACGAAGCGCTTCTCCAGTTCGGCGACGAGGCGCGACTTTCCGATTCCAGGCTCGCCTGCGATGGCGACAACCGCGCCACTTCCGTCGAGCAGCCCATCGAGGACCTGCTTGAGCGCCTCCAGCTCTTTCTCGCGGCCGACGAGCGGCGATTCTGGGCGCGCGGCAGTTTGCGCGCGGATCCCCGCCACGCGGAAGGCAGCGATCGTCTGGCTCTTTCCCTTCAGCTCGAGCTCGCCGAGCTCGTCGAGCTCGAACAGTTCGTCGACGTGGCGTGCCGTCGCCGATCCAACAACCACATCCCCAAGCGCCTGCAGGCGCGCGGCCACATTGACGGTATCGCCGAGCGCGTTGTAGAGGACGTGCGGCGGCGCGTCGCCGGCCGGAACCACGACCGGGCCTGTGTTGACGGCGACGCGCGCACGAAGCTCGAAGCCGTATGCAGACGCGACGTCCGCGGCGTAGACGTCGAGCGCCTCGCGGATCGCAAGCGCGGCGCGAACGGCGCGCTCGGAGTCGTCGTCGTGCGCGATAGGCACTCCGAAAAGCGCCAGGATGCCGTCGCCGGTCAGCTGCGCGACGGTGCCGCCGAAGCGCTCGACCTCCTCCCGCATCAGCCGTACGACCTCGTCGAAGAGGAACTTGGATCGCTCGGGACCTAGCTGCTCGGCGATGGATGTCGAGGCAGCCACGTCCGCCACGAGTACCGAGACGATCCGCCGCTCTCCGGCGGTCACGGACATAGGGGAGTTATACGCCGCGAGGTGCTTCCGGGTCGTCCCCGCGCCAATCTGCTTCGCCGGGCTCCGCCCGGCGAAGCCACACCGCGGGAAGCGCGTGTGCTTAACGAGGGGGCCCACGGGGGAAACCCGGTTTCCCCCGTGAAGCGAGCTCGAGCCGGCCTTTCGGCCGGCTCGGCGAGCGTTGGAGGCGGGGGGAATCGAACCCCCGTCCGCGGACGCACCGGTCAGAGCTTCTACAGGTTTAGCTCACGCTTGGAGTTTCGCCCGGACGGCCGGCTCGTGAGCGGCCTACCGCCGGGCTAGCCATCCTTTGGTGTCGCGCCTCAGGCGATTGGCTCTCCCTTGGCGCCGAGCCCGTTTTCTGACGCCGCGTAGCGACGCCTAGAAAAACGCAAACTTGACGATCAACGCGATCGCGAGGGCCACGACTAGGAACGCAAGCAATGTCCCGAACCCGATCCCGATCCCGCCCGCGATCATCTTCGTCGGCAGCTTGGGCTCGCCGCCGCTGAGCGCCTCTTCGAGCTGGCGCTCGACGTAGGCGTTGATCCGTTGCTCGAACGAGCGGGCGATCTCGTTCGCGCGCGACTCGGGCATCCCGGGGCTCTCGGTCTTGAGCGGGCGCGACTCCTTCGGCTGGTCGTCGAGCGCGAGCTGGAAGATCCGTTCGTGCTGGATGTCCTTCAGGTTCTGCCGCCCGAGGTCGTAGACGCTCACGCCTTCAGGAAGCGCGTTCCCGAGCAGCGCGCGCGTCGTCTCCGAGAGCAGGATCTGGCCGCCGTGGCCGGCCGAGCAGATCCGCGCTGCGCGGACGACGTCGATCCCGAGGTAGCCATGCTCTCCGACCTGAGGCTCGCCGGTGTGCAGCCCCATCCGCACGCGCACGTCCTCCCCCTCCGGCCATTCGTGCTTGGCGAGCGCGCGCTGGGCTGCGACCGCCGCCTCGGCTGCGTCCTTGGCGCGCGGGAACGAGAAGAAGAACGCGTCCCCCTGCGTGTCGATCTCGCTGCCGCCGTGCGCTGTCATCGACTCGCGCATCAGCCGCCGGTGGTCGCCCACGACCTCCCCGTAACGATCGCCGAGCTCCTGGAGCAGCCGCGTCGAGCCCTCGATGTCTGTGAAGACGAACGTTACGGTGCCGCCGGGGAGAGAGGACATCGAGGGAAGAATAGGGTCATGGAGATCCGGAGAACCGACACCGAGGCCGAACTGGCGGCGCTGCTCGAGATCAGGAACCGCGTCTATCCGGACGATCCGATCGCGCTCGCGGAAGTGCACGGCCTCGCCCGGCAGGTGAAGGAGATCCTTCGCCTCGTCGCGTGGGACGGTGCCCGGCCGGTTGGCGCGGCGGAGGTCGGGCTCAAGTTCCAGAGTCCGGAGCCGTTCGCGCGAATCTGGGTGCCGCCGGAGGAGCGCCGCCGGGGAATCGGCTCGGCTCTCTACCGGGAGATCTCGACCTGGGCGGCGCGGCAAGGACAGGATGTGCTCGAGGTCTGGATCGAGGACTCGCAGCCCGACGGGCTCGACTTCGCGACCAAGCGCGACTTCTCCGAGATCGGTCGCGAGCTCCACGTCTCGCTCGACCTGACGGCGATCGAGGCCCCGACGGTCGAGCCACCTGAGGGAATCACGTTCATCACATGGGCGGAGCGGCCCGAGCTCGCGCGCGCGCTCTACGACGTGGCGCTCGAGGCGTCGCCGGACATCCCCGGCGACGAGGAGGACGAGATTGAGCCATACGAGGACTGGCTCGCCCACGAGATGGGAGGCCAGGGAGACAAGCCGGAAGCGACGTTCATCGCCCTGGCGGGGGACGAGGTCGTCGGCTACTCGAAGTTCTCCCTCACGGACGCCCAGCCGAAGGTCGCGCACCACGACCTGACCGGCGTCAAGCGCGCCTGGCGCAGGCGCGGCATCGCCCGAGCGCTCAAGCAGGCGCAGATCGCATGGGCAAAGCAGGCTGGGTACGAGCGGCTGGAGACGCGCAACGAGGAACGGAACGAGCCGATCCGCCGCCTGAACGAGGAGTTCGGCTACCGGCCGTCGGGAGCGCGGATTCTCTTCCGGGGCCCGGTTAGCGCTGAGACCGAGATTTGAGCGCGCGCTCGATCTGGCGGTCGGCGTCGCGCTTGGCGATGTCGCGACGCTTGTCGCGCGTCTCCTTGCCCTTCGCGACCGCGAGCTCGACCTTGGCCCGCCCGTTCTTGAAGTAGAGCCGCGTCGGGACGAGGGTCAGCCCCTTCTCCTGCACCTTCCCCTTCAGCGAGTCGATCTCCCGCCGGTGGAGGAGGAGCTTGCGGGGGCGATCGGGTTCGTGCTGTCCTATCGAGCCCTGCTCGTAGGCGGCGATGTGGGCGCCGACCAGCCAGAGCTCGCCGTCGCGGATGTCCCCGTAGGCCTGCCGGAGGTGCGCGCGGCCTTCCCGCAACGACTTGACCTCGGTCCCCGTCAAAACGAGCCCCGCCTCGACCCGGTCGAGCAGGTGGTACTCGTGCCGGGCGCGCCGGTTCTCGGTGATCGGCTTCTCCCCCTTCATGCCAGGGCCTCGTCGATCGAGAGCGCGACACCCTCCGCCCAGAGCTCGTCGATCCTGGCCGGCTCGAGCTCCGAGAACACCTTCTCCATCGCGCGGTCGAGCTCGCCCTGGTCGTCGGGATCGAGCACCTCGCCTCGCGCCTCGAACGACGCCGCACCGGCGGCGAGCAGTCGCGCGGACTGCTCCCACGAACCCTCCTCGGCGGCGACGACGCCTTTGTCGACGACGAGATACGGCAGCAGCGAGTCCAGCTCACGCTCGCGCGCGACCTGCAGGCTCTCCTCGAACAGCTCCTTCGCGCGCTCCAGACGGTCGTCGTGCAGCTCGACGTAGGCGAGGTTGTGCAGCTCCGCGGCGACGAACGACGGAGCGCACTCTCGACTCAGCTCGATGCTCTCGAGGTAGAGGTCGCGCGCAAGGGCGTAGTCGCCCGCGATCCGCGCGGCGGCGGCGCGGAGGTGGATCGGCATTCTCTCCGCGTCTCGGTCGCCGAGCGCTCGGGCCGTTTCCTGAGCCTGCTCGGCCAGCTCCCGCGTGCGCTCCGCGTCGCCCTCGCGCAGCGCGACGCGCGCGAGCATGCAGAGCCCGTCGACCTCGCGGCCCGAGCTGCGAAGCTCCTCGCTCAGCTCGCGCGCGCGCTCGTTGTCGCCGTGCCGAAATGCGGCCAGAGCCTCGTCGTACAGTGACATCCCTCAAGGTTAGGCTACGACGTGGCCGAGAAGCCGACTCCGTACCGCGAGCTCGACTGGGATCCCGGGCGCGCCCGCGCGTTCGCCGATGCGATCGTCGAGGTCTGGACGGAGTACCTCGGATCGCTCCACGACGGCCCCGTCGTCCCTCCGCAGCTCACGCGGGAGGCCGTTCGCGACGCCGTTGCGCTCGACGTCCCCGACGAGCCGATGCCCGCTGACGAGCTGGTCGCACACTTGCGCGAGGCCGTCCTCGGCCACTCGCTCAAGACCGGGCACCCGGCCCACCTCGCCTACATCACGGGAACGGGGACAGTCCCCGGCGCGGCCGCGGACCTGCTCGCCTCCGGGCTGAACCCGAATGTCGGCGGCTGGCTCCTTTCCCCGGCCGCGACCGAGATCGAGATCAGGCTGACGGAATGGCTGGCCGGACGGTTCGGGCTGCCGGAGAGCGCCGGCGGGATGATCGTCGCCGGCGGGGCGATCGCGAACTTCATCGGGCTCAAGGCGGCGCGCGACGCGATCGCCGGGCAGGATGTCCGCCGGGCCGGCATCACGCGGTCGACGACGGGCTCCGGATCCGGTCCGACGCCCTTGCGGAAGCGATCCGCGCCGACCTCGGGGCCGGCATCCGGCCCGCGGCGATCGTCGGCACGGCCGGGACGACCGGCACCGGCGCGATCGACCCGCTTCCCGAGCTGGCGGAGATCGCGGCCGAGCACCGGCTCTGGTTCCACGTCGACGCCGCCTACGGGGGTGCGCTGGGGCTGTCAGACGAGCTGCGCCCGCTGCTGAAGGGGATCGAGCGAGCCGACTCGATCACGCTCGACCCGCACAAGTGGCTCTCGACGCCGCTCGGGAGCGGCTGCATCCTCGTCCGGGACGTCCAGACGCTCGCCGACAGCTTCGGCGTCTACGCCAGCTACGTCCACGAGGACGAGGAGGTCGATCGCGGGATCAACCTCGGCTTCATGGGCCCGCAGTTCAGCCGCGGCTTCGACGCGCTCAAGGTGTGGGTGTCGCTGCTCGCCCACGGTCGCACCGCCTACGCGCGGCGGATCGCGCACGACATCGAGCTCACGCGCTACCTGGCGAAGCGGGTCGAGGAGCGGCCGGAGTTCGAGCTCGTTGCCTCGGGACTCTCCATCTGCTGCTTCCGCTACCGCCCCTCCGGCGTGGACGACGACGAGTACCTCGACCGCCTGAACGAGCGGCTGATGACCGAGCTCCAACTCGACGGGCGCGTCTATCCCTCGAACGCGATCGTCAACGGGCGCTTTTGCCTGCGCACCTGCATCGTCAACTTCCGTACGGAGGCGGACGATCTCGACCGACTGCTTGACCTGTCGGCAGAGCTCGGGGCGAAGCTCGATCGCAAGCTCCGCCCCGCGCACGCTTAGCTTTCCCTGGCCAGCTCCGCCTCGCGCTGCTGCTGCGCTCGCCGCTCGTACTCGGCCTTGAGCTCGCGATAGCGGTTCCGATCCCACTCGATCGGCATGCCCGCCACCTGTGCGACGAGCTGCTCGAGATGGTGGTGCCAGCCGCCGCCGTAGCTCGGAAGGTCGACTTCTCCTTCGAAGGTGTGGCGGAGCGTCAGACGGGTTCCGTCTCCCTCGGACTCCAGCTCGAAACGGACGAGCGAGTCGGTCTCGCCTTCGTTCCAGGTATAGGCAAGCACCTCCGTCGGCCGCAGCTCCGTGATCGTGCCGCGCTCGTCGCCGTCGTCGAACTTGAGGACGACCGAGCCTCCCACCTGCAGGTCGATCTCCGCCGGCGCGAGCCAGCCGGCGAGCTCCTCCGGATCGGTGAGCGCCCGCCAGACGCGCTCCCGCGGCGCCGCGAAACGCCGCTCGAACAGGACTTCAGCGGTATCGATTGCTCCGAACTCTTCCATCCTTACCCCTCTCTCTCGAGCTGCTCTTCGAGTGCATCGAGGCGGCCCTCCCAGAACTTCCGATTCCGGGCCAGCCAGACCTCTGCTCGTCCCAGCGCCTTCGGCTCCAGCCGGTAGATGCGCTTCTGCGCGACCTCGCGAACACG
>WNFU01007572.1_pt1 | contig 17096 bp, 9 predicted proteins | sample 5400121 | NCBI WGS metagenome assembly WNFU01 (sample SAMN13153360, study PRJNA577476) | soil metagenome | isolation source: 100 cm soil or saprolite under grassland replicate 1 | place: USA:California | collected 2016-06-15
CGGCGAGCGGGCCCGCCGCGGCCCGGGTCAGGGCCCGCAGCACCAGGTCGGTGTCCCGGACCGGCCAGCCGGTGATCCGCCGCAGCCGCAGGAGCCGCTGCAGGCGGTCCAGGCTCTGCTGGTTGAGCCCGACGACGGTGACCCGGCTCAGCCGGCACTCGGACACCGGGTCCAGATGGATGTCCGCCGCGACCTCGGCGAGGTAGCGGGTGGCGAACATCGCCTGCAGGGTAGGCAGCTCGACGCGGGAGCGGTCGAGCAGGACGGACGCCCGGCTCAGCGCGCCCACCCAGTCGGCAGGCACGGGCGGGGCTGTTCCGTCGAGCGGGTCGGTGAGCGTGTTGCCGTTCTCCGCGAGCCCCCACAATGCGGCCACCCGGGCGGCCGCGCCGGGCGCCTCGGTGACGATCGCCAGCTGCGCGGGAGCCGCGTCGAGGACCTCGCAGGCTTCGTCCAGGCTGGCGTACCGGCGGCTGGGCAGCAGTGTGCGCAGGAGGTCGAGACGGGAGCCGCCCGCAATGGCCAGGCAGGCCCGCACCTCCTCGCGGAACAGGTCGAACGGCAGGTCGAGCGGGTACGCGGCCGAATTCAGCAGGCGGTACGCCTCCGGGTCCCGGTTCTCGGGGAACAGCGCGTCGTCGGTGCGGTCCGAGGACCCGTAGGTGAGGCCCTGCACGACCACGCGGTCGGGCGTGAACCGGACGGTGGCCGTGACGTTCGCGGTCAGCGTCCACCGGCCGAGCGCGTTGGCCGGCCGCGGTTCCTGCGTCACCGTGTACTTCAGCGGCGGCAGCAGGTCCGCCAGGTACGGATGGATCTTTCCGGCCGCGAGCTGCTGCGCGATCGGGATCAACAGGTACCGCACCTGGACGGCCGAGATCTGCGCGCCGCCGACGGTGAGGAAGCGGATGGCACCGACGTTCGCGTTTCCCACGAGCTCGACTGCCATCGACCGGACCAGCACGACGGTGTGCTCGTCCTGGTCGTGGGGCGGCGGGGCCGCGGTAACGACCGGGACGCCGACGACGGGCGCCTCCGGCTCGGGGGCGATCAGCCCGATCAGGTTGGCCGGTGCCTGGCCGGCGGCCAGGGCCTGGCGGGTCGCGTCGATGTCGGCATCCGGCACGCCTGCCGAGGCGGGGATCACACCGACGGTTGGCCATCGAATCATCAGTTGCCGCCGCCACAGCCTTCCCGGCCAGCGGCGCTTGCGGTCCCGGACGACGATCCGCCGGAACGGCGGGAAGATCAGGAGCTGGGTCGTGGCGACCTCGACGGTGAGCGGCCCGACCTCGTCCGCGGCATGCCGGGCGAGCTCCGCGCGCAGTGGCGCCGGCACCGCGCCGCCCTCCAGCTGGTTCGCCTGGGCGGGCGTCAGCGCGACGTCCGCGCTGGGGAACGCCACGGCCGTCTCCAGGATCTCCAGCACCAAGTCGACGTACGGCAGGGTCGTGTTGGCGTTCGCGCAGGTCAGCTCCAGCTCGGCGAGGTCGGGCCGGCGGTCTTGCAGCTGCCCGCCGAAGCCTGTCCTGTCCAGCAGGTGCAGCAGGTCGACGAGGTACGCCGAGGGGCCCAGCACGCTGCGGCAATGCCCGCAGCTGCAGGCGGACTGGTCGCCGAAGAGCTGCTGCAGGCTCGGGAAGCCGGCCGGCGCCGAGGAGGTCGGCGCCAGCCCGCCCGGGGCGGGCAGCGGCTCGAGGAACCGCGGCGAGAACACCGTGGTGGCGCCGAGGGCTGCCGTGAGCATGTACTGCGCCCGCTCGTGCATCGCGACCAGCCGGTCTTCCGGGATCGAATCGCGGAGCTCCGCCACGAGGTCCCGCCGGTCGCGCAGGGCCAGGGCCGCCGTGTCGCCCAGACCGGCGGCCATGAGGACGGCCAGGTCGGCCTGGCTCGCGCCGACCCGGAGCATTCGCTGCGCCGTGAGCAGGCCGTTCCGCAGCTCGTCGTCGGCCAGCCCGGCGTCGTCGAGATACGGCTCGACGGTGGTCTCCACCAGGTCGAAATCCGGGTGGTCACCGAGGAAGCCGGCCACCCGCGCCGCGGGAAAGCCGGTATGCCGAAGCAGGCCAGCGTCGAGCTTGGCCCTGAGGGCGGCCGACGGGTGCAGCCGCTCGACGCGTTCGGCCAGCTCTGCCGCGTCGGCGGGTACGACGCCGACGTCGGCGTCGGGCTCCGCCGCCTCGGCGACGATCTCCATCCAGCGGTTCGGGCCGAGCTCGGCGAGGTGCGCCGTCGTCCCGTCGTGGGTTTCCGGGGAGGCCGCCTGCAGCGCATCAACGAGCCGCAGGTCACCATCGGCCAGGTCGTTCAGGGTGATGGCCAGGCGGACGTCGCGGATCTGCCCGTCGGCGAGCCCGGTCTCGGGCAGCCGGCGCCAGAACCCGTCGCCCGGGCCGCCCTCCTCGGCCAGCAGCCGGCTGACGGCCAGCGCGTCGGTGTCGTCCAGGCGCCGTCCGGCCGGGATGGTGCGCAGGACGTCGCCGGTCGAGGGCGGCTCGCCGGGCGCGCCCGGCCGCAGGAGCCGGCGCGCCTGCAGGTCGACGACGGCACCGGCCACCGCCTCGGGATCCGCGTCGGCTGGGATCAGCCCGTCGCGGACGGCCTCCGCCAGGCGGCCCGCCAGCTCGGCCGGGGGCGTACCGAGCACGGTGCCGAGGTCGGCCGCGGGGTCGGCACGGACCCATGCGTAGAAGGCCGGGACGGTACGGGCGGCGGCTGTCGCAGCCTCGCCTGCCGGATCGCCCTCGACCAGGCGGTCGGCCTCGGCAGCCAGCTCGGCCGCGCGCGCCAATGACGACAGCTCGGGCTGCGATACACCGGTCGTGCCAGCGAGGTACTCCAGGTCCGCCGCGGTGTCGACCTCCGCGAGGCTGGTGCCGTGCAGCGCGGGCGCGACCCGGCGCAGCAGCAGTTCGTACGACGAGCTGGGCGCCGCGGTGCCGACCACGAGCGGCACGAGCTCCACCGGCCCGGCGCCGTATACCACCGCCGACGACGCGGTCGGGGCCGCGGCCGCGTCGTCCGGGAACGCGCGCACTACCAGGTCGGCCGCCGTCTTCCCGGGCCGGCCCAGCGCGGCCGTCGAATAGACCAGCTCGTAGCGGCCGTCGGCGTCGGTCACCGCGGTGCCCGCACCGTCGCCGTCCGGGATCGGTCGGTCGCCGGCCAGGTTGGCGTCGAAGGCCCGGACGACGAGCCCTGCGATCGGCCGGCCGTCCGGGGTGGTGACCCGGCCGAGCACGATCCGCCTCGGCTGCTCAGTGAGCGCGGCGCGGGCCCGCCCGTCGGTGCGCTCGTCGAGCAGGCCGGAGGGTTCCAGCCCGACCGACTCCTGCCAGCCGCGCAGCGCACCCGCGGTGCCTTCGCCGAAGGTGCCGCGCGCCGACTCTTCCTCCGGCACCGGCGTGCCCAGCAGGCGCAGCGTCGCCTGCAGCCGGCGTACGTTGTCGCCGCGGTCACCGAAGCGAGGAGACGTCGATCCGTCGTCCTCTGTCGTGGTCATCACTGCACCTTCGTCGCCAGGGTAGACGTGGCGGACGGCGTATCTCAGCCCAGTACCGCGACGGCGTTCATCCGCCGTCTACCCGCCTGTCGTGTCGCTGAGGGCGATCGGATCCGAGCGGAAGCATCGAGCGGCAGTGCGGGCACTGTCAAGGTCGGCACGAAGAGGTTGCCGGAAAGGGCGGACCGGTCGCGTCGCGCTCCCGACGCCTGTGGCGGCGTTGACTTGCTCCGGAGCCCGGAATAGGCTCGCGGCAAGTCGATCGCGACCCTTGGGAGGGTTTTGTCAGCCCTGTCTGCGGATCGGCTGAGTCGCAGTCGGAACACGATCTTCAGCGTCACATCGAGCCCCGCCCGCCTGCGTCGCCGGGACGCTCGTCGCCTGTGTCGGAGGTCGCTCGGTGTCTGAGGTCTTCGGTGGGCAGCAAGCGCCGCGGGCGGCCGACTCCATGGGCGGAGAGGGGAGGGCTCCCGCGCAGGGCGCTGCTCCACCGCCCCAGGCGCCTTCGATCACCCTCCCGAAGGGAGGGGGCGCGATTCGCGGGATCGGTGAGAAGTTCGCCGCGAATCCGGTCACGGGTACCGGCTCCATGTCGGTGCCCATCGCCGCGAGTCCCGGGCGCTCGGGTTTCGGGCCCGAGCTCTCGCTGAGTTACGACTCCGGTGCCGGAAATGGCCCTTTCGGCTTTGGCTGGGCTCTTTCCCTTCCTTCGATCAGCCGCAAGACCGACAAAGGTCTTCCCAAGTATTTGGACGCCGAGGATTCGGACGTCTTCATCCTCTCCGGCGCAGAAGACCTTGTACCCATGTACAGGCAGGACCCCGACGGCACCTGGGTCGCCGGCCGACCAGGCTTCCGGCGGGACGCGGACACGTTCTGGGTGCGTGATCCATCCGGTCGCCTGGTCGTCCACGAGGACGACCTCGACGGCTACCGCGTCCGTCGCTACCGGCCGCGCATCGAGGGTCTGTTCGCGCGCATCGAGCGCTGGACCAGGCTCGGAGCAGCGGGCGACGTCCACTGGCGCTCGACAACCAAGGACAACGTCCTCGTCGTCTACGGGCTCAACGCGAACTCGCGGATCGCCGATCCCCTGGATGCAGAACGCATCTTCAGCTGGCTGATCTGCGAGATGCGAGACGACAAGGGCAATGCCATGCTCTACCGCTACAAGGCGGAAGACGGCGTCGGCGTCGATCTCGGCAGTGCGCACGAACGCAACCGCGGCTCCCGGAACGACCCGCGGCGCACGGCCAACCGCTACCTGAAGCGTATCCACTACGGCAACCGCGCGCCGCTCCTCGACAGCGCCGGCCGCCGCCCTCGTTTTGTGAACAAGGCGCAGATCGATGCGCAGATCGCGAATGCCGACTGGATGTTCGAGGTCGTGTTCGACTACGGCGATCACGACGCGGCCGTCCCCGGATCGAATGACGACAAGGCGAGAGACGCCGGAGGAGCGCTGAAATACCCCTGGAAAAAGCGCCCCGACATGTTCTCGAGCTACTGCTCCGGGTTCGAGGTCCGAACGACGCGCATTTGCCAGCGCGTATTGATGTTCCACCACTTCCCGGGCGAGGCAGGCGTGGGGCGCGACTGCCTTGCGCGCTCGACAGACCTCACGTACTCGGACGAAGTCGATCCCATCGATGTCAGCAACCCCGTCTACACCTTCCTGCAGTCGGTTGTCCAGACCGGCTATCGCCGCAACAACGGGGGCTACGAGAAGCGCGCTCTCCCACCGGTCGAGTTCGAATACACCCAGCCCGTCGTGCAGGACGTGGTCGAGGAACCGGACGAAAGCAGTCTCGAGAACCTTCCCGCCGGCCTCGACGGCAGTGTCTACCGCTGGACCGATCTGCACGGCGAGGGCATCGCCGGGATCCTCACCGAGCAGGCTGGTGCCTGGTACTACAAGCGTAACCTCAGCCCGATTCCCGAAGCGCCGGCCGCCGGCCGCCAGCAGGTGAAGGCGCGGTTCGCCCCGTTGGAAACCGTCGCTCTCAAACCCAACGTCGCGCTGGCCGGTGCCGCGGAGCTCATGGATCTTGCCGGTGACGGCCAGCCCGACGTCGTGATCATGGACGGCCCTACCCCCGGTCTGTACGAGCACGACGAGGCGGAAGGCTGGGAGCTCTTCCGCCCTTTCACTTCGCACCCGAGCCGTGACCTGCGCGATCCGAACCTCAGGTTCGTCGATCTCGACGGCGACCGCCGCGCCGACGTGCTCGTCACCGAAGACGACGCGTTCGTCTGGCACGCCTCGCTGGGCCAAGAGGGTTTCGAGCCCGCACAGCGGGTCGCGCAGGCGCTCGACGAGGAGAAAGGCCCGCGCATTGTCTTCGACGACGGGACGGAGTGCATCTACCTGGCCGACCTTTCAGGCGACGACCTGACGGACATCGTCCGCATCCGCAACGGCGAAGTCTGTTACTGGCCCAATCTGGGCCACGGCCGATTCGGGGCCAAGGTGACGATGGACAACGCGCCGATCCTCGACGACGTCGACCAGTTCGACCCCGAGCGTCTCCGTCTGGCCGACATCGACGGCAGCGGCACCACCGACATCATCTACCTGCACCGCGACGGCGCTCGCCTGTACTTCAACCAATCGGGCAACAGTTGGAGCCTGCCGTATCTCCTCGAGACCTTTCCGCCCGTCGACGATGTCGTGAACGTCGTTCCCACCGACCTGCTCGGCGACGGCACGGCCTGCCTGGTCTGGTTTTCGTCGCTGCCGGGTGATGCGCGGCGGCAGATGCGCTACGTCAACCTGATGGGCGGCCAGAAGCCCCATCTGCTCGTCAGGACGACGAACAACCTCGGCACCGAGACCCGCGTCGATTACGCACCCTCGACCAAGTTCTATTTGCAGGACAAGCGCGACGGCAATCCGTGGATAACTCGACTGCCGTTCCCCGTGCACGTGGTCGAACGCGTCGAGACGTTCGACCACGTCAGCCGTAACCGCCTGGTTACGCGCTACGGCTACCATCACGGCTTTTTCGATGGCGAAGATCGCGAATTTCGCGGCTTCGGCATGGTCGAGCAATGGGACAGCGAATGGCTTGGCGCGCTCACCCCCGACGGCGCCCACCCGCGGGCCGACAATGTCTCCGACGCGTCGCATCTGGCACCCGCGCACACGAAGACCTGGTTCCACACCGGCGCCCATCTCGGACGGGAAAGGGTTTCGCGACAGTATGAGCGCGAGTACTTCCGCGAGCCTGGATCAACGGCCGAGACCGCGCGGCTCCTGCTGCTCGATGACACCGATCTACCCGGCGGTTTGACCGCGGAAGAGGAACGCGAAGCCTGCCGGGCGCTCAAGGGTGCCATGCTGCGCCAAGAGGTCTATGCCGATGACGACGGGCCCGGCGCCACGGCTGTCCAGAAGCAGCGCGCCCGAACGCCTTACATCGTCACCGAGCAGAGCCTCGTCATCCGCGCCGTGCAGCCGCGAGGCTTCAACCGGCACGCCGTCTACTTCTCCCACGCCCGCGAGGCCATCAAGTTCCACTACGAACGCAATCCAGCCGATCCTCGCATCCAGCACGCGCTCACACTCGAGGTCGATGCCCACGGGAACGTGCTGAAAGACGCCACCATTGGCTACGGTCGCCGCCCGACCATCCGCGTCGTCGATGCACAGGGGCGGGTGCAGGAAGTTCCGAATCCTGGCCTAGCCGCACTCACAGCTGGCGATCGAGCAAAGCAGACCACCGCCGTGCTCGCGTACACCGAGAACGTCGTTACGAACGCCGTCGAGTCGGCTGACGCCCACCGCAATCCGCTGCCGTGCGAGGCGGTCACGTTCGAGCTGACCGGCTACGCGCCCACCGGGCCCGCCGGCCGCTTCCGGGCCGCGGACCTGGTGGAGGCGGATCCCAATGCCGTCGGCCGTTTGCGCCACAAGTTCACAGATCAGGTCGCCTACGAGGCGGTGGCAACCGGCAATCCGTGTCGCCGGCCGATCGAGTGGCTGCGAACGCTCTACCGCCGCGACGATCTGACCGGTCTGCTGCCGCTCGGTCAGCTGCAGCCGCTCGGCCTGCTCGGCGAGAGCTACAGGCTCGCCTTCACGCCGGGCCTGCTCGCGCAGGTCTTCCGGCGCCCCCGTTCGGGGCAGCCACCCGAGGCCCTGCTCCCCGACCCGGTGTCCGTGCTCGGAGGCCAGGCCGGCAATCAGGGCGGGTACGTGCGATCGCAAACGCTCAAGGCGGACGGCCGTTTCCCCGCGCGCGACGCGGACGACCTCTGGTGGGTGCCCTCCGGTCGGTCGTTCTTCACCACGTCCCCCGGCGATCCGGCTGGCACCGAGCTGGCGCAAGCCCGGCGGCACTTCTTCCTGCCGCGGCGCTACCGCGACCCCTTCGGCCAGGACGCCTTCGTCGACTTCGACCGCAACGACCTGCTCACGGTCGAGACCCGCGACGCCCTCGGCAATCAGGTGAGGGCGGACGTGAACGACTACCGCGTGCTTCAACCCCGCCGCGTCAGCGACCCGAATCGCAACCGGACCGAAGTTGCCTTCGACGCGCTGGGCATGGTCATCGCGACTGCCGCCATGGGCAAGCCGCCGCCCTCAGCGGTGGAAGGCGACTCGCTGACCGGCTTCGTCGCCGACTTGACGCAAGCCGAGCTCGACGCGTTCCTCGAAGCCCCGGACCCACGTGTCCTCGCACCGGCCCTGCTCCAGGGGGCGACCACGCGCGTCGTCTATGACCTCGATCGCTTCCGTCGCATGCAGCAGGCGAATCCGGACGATCCGGACCAGTGGCAGCCGCCGTGCGCCGCGACGCTGGCGCGCGAGACGCACGTCAGCTCGCCGTTGCCGCCGCAGGGGCTGAGGATCCAGCTCGGGTTCTCGTACTCGGACGGTTTCGGGCGTGAAATCCAGAGGAAGGTCCAGGCCGAGCGCGGGACGGTCGTCGACGGGGCCCCGGTGGTAGATCCGCGCTGGGTCGGCAGCGGCTGGACGATCTTCAACAACAAGGGCAAACCGGTCCGGCAATACGAGCCCTTCTTCAGCCCGACCCACCGCTTCGAGTTCGGCGTGCAGGTGGGTGTGAGCCCGGTGCTGTTCTATGACCCGGTTGAACGCGTCGTCGCCACGCTTCATCCGAACCACACGTTCGAGAAGGTGGTGTTCGACCCCTGGCAGCAGACCGCCTACGACGTCAACGACACGTGCGCACCTCTGAACGCCCAGACCGGCGATCCGCAGACCGACCCTGACATCCAGGGCTACGTGGCGGGCTATTTCGCGGGTCTGCCGCCGGCCAGCCAGCCCGCCCCGGCGTGGCAGACATGGCGCTCACAGCGCGTCGGCGGAGCGCTCGGCCCGCACGAACAGGCGGCTGCGACTCGCGCCGCGGCTCATGCCGACACTCCTTCCACGGCCCATTTCGATGCGCTCGGCCGCCCCTCCCTGACGGTCGTGCGCAACCGCGTGTCCTGCGCCGGCCACGACCTCGACGGCACGGAGGCGACCTTCCTCACCCGCGTGGAGCTGGATATCGAAGGCAACCAGCGCGCCGTGCGGGACGCGGACCAGCAGGCCGGCGACCCGCTCGGTCGCATCGTGATGCGCTACGCGTACGACCTGCTCGGCAACCGCATCCACCAGCTCAGCATGGAGGCCGGCGCGCGCTGGATGCTCAACGACGTGGTGGGCAAGCCCATCCGCGCCTGGGACGACCGCGGCCACAACTTCATCACCACCTACGACGCGCTGCGCCGTCCGGTCAGGCAGTACGTCCGCGGCACGACGGCGGACTCCGACCCGCGCACGCTGAACCGCAATCTCCTGGTCGACAGGATCGAGTACGGCGAAGGGCTGCCGAACGCACAGGCGCTGAACATGCGCACCCGTATCTACCGGCATTTCGACTCCGCCGGCGTCGCCACCAACGCGCGCCTGGCTGCCAATGGGAACCCGCTCGAAGCGTACGACTTCAAGGGCAACCTGCTGCGCAGTACGCGCCGCCTTGTCCGCGACTACACCGCGATTCCCGATTGGCAGGTCAACCCAGCGCTCGACGACGAGATCTTCAGCGGCGGTACCCGCTACGACGCGCTCAACCGCCCGATCCAGTTCATCGCGCCGCACTCGAGCCTGGCCCGCTCGAAGCGCAACGTCCTCCAGCCGATGTACAACGATGCCAATCTCCTCGAGCGGCTCGACGTGTGGCTGGAACGCGCGTCCGAGCCCGCCGCACTCCTGGACGCCGCGGTGGACGTCCCGTCGACCGTCGGTGTCGCCAACGTCGAGTACAGCGCCACGGGCCAGCGCCGGCGCATCGACTACAAGAACGGCGCGACCGTCTTCTACGACTACGACCCGCTGACCTTCCGATTGGTTCACCTCTACACACGGCGCGGCGCGGCATTCACCGAGGACTGCGGCAACCCACAGCCGCCCCCTCCCACGGTCGCCGCGCCTGACATCCCGCCGGCGAGCACGGCGTGCGGCCTGCAGAACCTGCATTACACCTACGACGCGGCCGGCAACATCACGCACATCGAGGACCGGGCGCAGCAGACCGTCTACTTCAGTAACGGGCGTGTCGAGCCGGACAACGACTACACCTACGACGCTCTCTACCGGCTGATCCAGGCCAGCGGCCGAGAGCACCTGGGCCAGCAGGCGAACGGCGTTCGCAATCCGCCGACGACCCCCGATGCATTCAATGCATTCCATACCCGGCTCGATCATCCGAACACACTGAATGCGATGGGTAGGTACATCGAGCGCTACGTGTACGACGTCGTCGGCAACTTCGTGGCGCTGCAGCACCGGGGTAGCAACCCGGCGCATGCGGGCTGGGTATGTGCCTACGAGTACGCGGAGACCAGCCTCATCGAGGACGGGAGCGGCGGATCGTTGGTGAAGACCAGCAACCGTCTCACCCGCACGATCCTGAATCCGAGTGGCGCCAATCCGACGCGCGTGCTGTATCAGCACGACGCGCACGGCAGCATCGCTCGCATGCCGCATCTGGGGGGCGGGGCACCCGGCCCGAACATGCACTGGGACTACAAGGATCAGTTGCGGCGGATCGATCGCGGTGGCGGCAGCGTCGCCTTCTCTACGTACGACTCCTCAGGGCAGCGCGTGCGCAAGGTATGGGAGAAGGCGCCGGGCCTGACGGAAGAACGCATCTACCTCGGCGACTTCGAGATCTTCCGCAAGCACGGCGGTCGCATCGGCGTGAACACTGCCACGCTTGAGCGCGAGACGCTGCACGTGACGGACGACAGCCGGCGAATCGCGATCGTGGAGACGCGGACGCTCGACACGGCGGGCAACGACCCGGCACCACGGCAGTTGATGCGCTATCAGCTCGACAACCACCTCGGCTCGGCCAGCCTGGAGCTGGACGACCAGGCGCAGATCATATCCTTCGAGGAATACGCGCCTTTTGGCAGCTCGACCTACCAGGCGGTGCGTCGCCAAACGGAGACGCCGAAGCGGTATCGGTATACCGGCAAGGAACGAGACGAGGAAAGCGGGTTGTACTACCACGGCGCGAGGTATTTCGCGCCATGGTTAGGGAGATGGACGAGTTGTGAACGGCGAGTGCTCGAGGACGGCCTGAATCTCTATCGCTTCGTGCACGACAATCCGATCGCGCTTCGCGACCCAGATGGAAGCAACGCCATTCCGGGCGTCACCGAAGCACAACGGCGCGAATACCAGAAAGCCGCGGAGCTCGTGAAGGCCATGGAGTTGCGCCACTACGGAGGGCTTCTGGACATTCGAATCGAACCGGAGAAGGAAGATCTCACGCCTGTCCTGCTCTTGCTCCCGGATGGCACCGGGTACGTGGCTCCTCGTTCTCAGGCGCTGAGAGAGAAGCGCGAGATGCAGCGCCAGATGGCCGTCCAGAGAGCGTTGAGAACCCTCGGCAACATTGCCGGTGGCATCGGAGGAGCGATCGGCTACGGCCTCGGCGGAGACGAAGGATCCGATGTCGGCGCGCTGGTCGACGCGTTCGCACCGTTGGCAGCGCCGGTCGCGCGACAGATCAAAGACAGGGTGCAGCAGTCGCCTCCTGCCGCCACACCGGCACAGAAGCCTCCTGCCGCCACGCCGGCGCCGAAGCCTCCGACACCCGCGAGCAAAGATCCGAGTCGCCCGAAGGACACCCAACCCAGTCAGGCCGCACCCGGTTACGACCCGGAGACGGCCCTTGCGGGGAACAGGCGGGCGAGTATCGACTACAACTCGCGCGAAGGCGCGAGCTTCGAGAAGTTTGCGATGGACAAGCTACGGCCCGGAGCAAAGGCCGAGTGGGGCGACTACTACGTCGAGCAGGAGCAGCTCGGCGGTTACTTCGGTCGTGGTGCCCAGCCCGAGGCGGCCGTATGGAGCAGGGCTGTCCCCGGTGAAGTGGACGTCATCATCGACGCCAAGAGCGGTGGCCTCACGGATGCGCAGACGAGGGTGTACATCGACTACCTGTCGTTGCGCGGTCCGACCAGCGGGAAGGGGATCCTCGTTTTCCTCACTCCAGAGGGAGCGCCACCCAAGCTGTCACCTGCCATCCAGGAGTACATGAAGGGCAAGCCCGTCGGGATCGTGTTCCAGGAGGTGCCGGGCTGGACTCCCGAGTATCCTCGAAACAAGTCTCGGTGAGCCATCCTGACTGTGGTGGCGCGGTGGCTGTGGACTCCGTCGTTCCCGTGTCACCGTTGGTAGCTGCGATCAAGCGCCGATGCCTCGGCCAACGACGCTTCGACGCGCGATGGCGAGCTCGACCGGCGACCTGGCTGCTTCCCCATGAAGGGTGGAACAGACCCGCCGGTTTCGGCGGATGCGCAACTAGCGGGTCGGCATCGTGGTGGGACGGTGGGGGCGCGGTCGGCCAGCGGCGCCGGCGGCAGACGGTGCTGACCGAGCAGGCGCATGGGTTTCGTGGGGTGTTGGGCGCCGGGTTCGGAGGCGCGGGCCGATCTGCCTGACCACCAACCGGTCGTTTGCCTCCTGGGGCGAGATCTTCGAAGACGACACCCTCGCCGCCGCCATCCTCGACCGCCTGGTCGGCAACGCCGTGGTCATCAACATCCGCGGCGAGAGCTACCGCATGCGCACCCACCGCCGCCTCACGAAGAGACCCGCAAGGGAGTGATCACCAAGCCCTGACCGACCTTGACCTGGATCCATCGATCAGGGATCGCGATTTGGTGGCTCGCAGCCGTCAACAGACTCGCTCGTCTGAGCCGCACGACGCCGCGCTTGGTGACGGGCCTCGCGCCGGCCCGCCTCGCTCGTGCGGCCGGGGCCGGCACTGCGGATCGCCTCGGTGATGCGCGCGACCAGCGGGTCGTGAAGCTGGCGCCAGACGTCCTCGGCCATGGGGGCGAGGGTGGGGTCGGTCGTGGCACGGGCGATGAAGGCGAGCCAGACCAGGGCCTCCTCGCGCCGCGCGGTGTCCAGGGGCAACAGCTCGGCGACGACCGCGCGCAATTGTCCCAGCGCCGTGCCGGATGCCGGCAGGCGCCCGATCCGCTCCTCGATCCGTTGGCCGGCATGGCGGAGGGCGAAGACCAGCAGTTCGGCCTTGCTGGCGAAGTAGTGGCGGAGCGAGCCGATCGACCAGCCCGCCTGGTCGGCGACCAGCTGCAGCGAGGTGCCGTCGAGCCCTTCGCGAGCGACGACGCGCCACACGGCGTCGGCGAGCTCGCGCCGCCGCTGCTGGTGGTCCACGCGCTTGGGCATACTCTGTTTTAGCATAAGTATGCTAACATGGTCATGCTAACACCCGTTGGGAAGAGAGGAGGCTCCATGCGGAACTCGGGCCCGCGCTGGCTGCGTCGCACCCTGATCGCCGTGCTCGTACTGGTGGTCGTCGGCGGTGGGGTCATCGCGGGGTTCGTCGTGACCTACGGGCTCGACACGAACACCACGGAACGGGTCTCCGCCGGTGGAACCAAGGTCATCCCGGTCACGCTCACAGACTTCGACGTGACCCCGGGCACGCTGATGGTGAGCCGCAGCACGCACCTGCTGCTCGACGTCGTCAACCGCGGCGATCAGGTCCATGACCTCACCGTGGCCGGCGGGCCGAGCACGAGGATGCTGGGTCCCGGCGACTCCCAGCGGCTGGACCTTGGCGTCGTCACCCAACGCCTCCAGTCGTGGTGCACGGTGGACTCCCACCAGTCCCTCGGCATGATCTTCGAGGTGCAGGTCGTCCGACCAGCCGCCAGTGGGGCCTGACCCTGGCCGATCGACTCGGCGCGGCCCCCGCGAGGCGCAAGGTCATGACCGTCCAAGCGATGGTGAACTGAGCTTGACCACCCGCCGCAGGGTGGGGAGGTTCGATGGCCTGCCAGAGCCTCGACTGGTGTTGCATCCACGTCGCCAGCTCGGCTTTCTCCCGAGCAGTTCGGATCACCTGCCCGTCGATGCCCGCCGTCTTGCGGCCAGCGTTTTGCTCCGTGACCCGCCGCACGCTCAGCAGCGCACTGGCGCGGCAACGAAGCTTGGCGGGCCTGCAAGCCCGCTACGACCACATCCTCGCCACCGCGCGCCGCCAACCCCTCGCCGTCACGCCCACCCGGCTGGCGGCGCTGGCCCCGACGATCACCGGCGGTGCGCCTGCCGGAGCGACTGGACGCCCACCGTGACGAGGTCTGCCGTTTCCTGGAGGACCTGCGGGTCCCCACCGACCAACAACCAGACCGAACGCGACCTGCGCATGGTGAAGCTGCAGCAGAAGACCTCCGGCCGCTGGCGCACCCTGGACGGCGCGGCAGCGTTCCTGACCGTGCGCTCCTACATCGCCACCGCCCGCAAGCACGGCCACAACCCCTTGGACGCCCTGCGGCGGCTGTTTGACGAGCACCCCTGGCTGCCACTGCCAGCAGCGACCTGAGGCGTCCCATACGGTAGCCTTGCCGGTCATGCGCCACCGCAACCGGTACCGCGGCCCGCCGACCCCCGACCGCCGGCCGTTCGACACCCTGGCCGACCACTACGACCGACTGCACGACCTGCAAGCCGACCCCATCGGCACCTGGCTGCCTAGCGCCCTCCCGCAGCGTGGACGCCGCGCCCTGGACGCCGGCTGCGGCAGCGGCCGCCACACCCTGGCACTGGCCGACCGCTTCGACCAGGTGATCGGCATCGACCTGTCGGCGCCGATGATCGGGCTGGCCACGGCCCGCCGGCCCCGCCCCAACATCGCCTACCACCACACGGATCTGCTGGAGTTCGACGACCCGGACGGCTTCGACCTGGTGCTCAGCGTCAACACCCTGCACCACCTGCCCGACCTGGACGGCGCACTGGACCACCTGCGACGGCTCACCCACCCGGCAGGGCTGGTGGTGCTGGTCGATTGTGTCGCCCGCCGCCCGGCGCTTCCCCGCTGGTGGTTTGTTGGCGGCGCGATTCGCCACCTGCTGGTCGACCTTGCCCACCGGCCCACCCATGCCCCGGAGTTGTGGCGGCTGCGCACCGATCCCGCCTGGCTCGACCACTTGACCGGTGACCGCTACCTCAGCCGCGCCGCCTTCGAACGCCGCTACGCCCGAGCGTTCCCGGGAGCACGCTTCTGGCCGGTCGGGGGCCTGCACGCCATGCTCTGGCGTGCCCCAAGAACCTGACGGCAGTCCCGCAGTGGGCCTCAAGCCAGCTCAGCGCCGCGGACCTGAACAGTTACATCTTGGCCGGCATGGATTGCGCTACGGCGGACACGCCGCCGACGGGCCCTGAAGTCGGCCTGTGCTCGTCTTGCCGGTCAACGAGGAATCTGCAAGATCATTGACCGCACGCCCAGCGAGGCAAGCTTGCACAGCACACATAGGGCTCTGACCTGCTGAAATGAGCGCGCCGTGAGGGACTCGAACCCCCAACCGCCAGATCCGTAGGCTGCTGATCAGCGTCTGACTGGACGGTTCTGGTCGGAACGACCCTGCTCACGTGGCATGCGTTGTCCGTCGCGTCGGATCGAGAAGGAGCTACTTGGATCGCCCGGGTGATCATCGGGATGATCAACCTCGACCCACCGAGCACCAAACAAGGAGTCTGGCGCTCCGGCCTATCGACGGCGCCGAGCCCGTTTGGGGCGGAAACCCAGACGTGACCGGAGTTGCGGTTCGCACGCAGGCGCGGCTCGGCACCGTGACCCTTCGTCGGCCCGACTGTCGGAGGCTCTCTTGCGGTGCTGCCGAAACTCGCCTATTTCGCGCTGTGCCGTTCGATCCAGGCACTCGCGCCGCTCGCCGGCGGTGACGCCGCCAAAGACCTGGAGATCCTGATGCTCCGCCACCAACTCACCGTGCTCCGCCGCCATCGTGGGTCGCGGGCACCTGGACCACGTACTCCGGGTGTGCGTCGAGCACTACAACGCCCATCGCCCGCATCGGACGCTCCAGCTGAACCCACCGGCCCCGTCCTCCGGTCTGACGCTCACCGACGAGGACCAGCGCGGCCGCATACAGAGGCGAGATCGGCTTGGCGGGCGCCTCCATGAGTACCGGCGAGCCGCAGGACGCATTTATGCACCCTACCGGCCGGCCATGTCCAGGACGCGGCGGGGGTACACGCCGTGACCTGCCTCGGTGCGAGCAGCAACGCGTCGAACCCGTCAGAGCGCGGCTCCAATAGCACGTCACCCTGTAATTGGTGGCGCTTTTGCCTCTTCAATTCCATTGACAGCCATTCGATCAAGCGTGTCGATCAGCACCTGTGTATCGAGGTACGCATGGATGCTCACAACCTTGCCCCAACGCATCCGAATCACATGCACTCCCGAGTTCACGTAGTCTGTCCCGTCGGCGGGAGTGGCGCGATCAGTCCACTCAACCACAACGGTGGTATCCCAGGGGCCACCGGATACCGCGATCGAATGCCTTTCGAACCGCAGATTCGGAAACAGTCGGTACAGGCGTTCAAACCAGTGGCGCATTTTCGTGGTACTTGTGCGCGTACCGCCCAGGGAATGCTCGCCGGCAAAACGGTGCTCGATCGTGGTTCCGACATCAGAAAGAGCGTACTCGTAGTCGCCCTTACTGAGTCGTTCAAAGACCGAGATGATGCGCTTTTTGACAATTCTATGGTACATGGGTACCTCGCAATCGGAACATCAATGCCGTATTGAGCGGCGCGGGGCGAGAATAGAACCGTAGGCCGCCATTGTCTCTCCACGTCCGCCTCAACCATAGTCGCGCATCGGGGCGCCATCGAAACGCGAGCGACCTACTACGACCTCCCGCCGCCAGCGTAACCCCCGCTTGTCCATTGGCTGCTGTCTCATGCCGGTGTGGTCCCGTGGAGGTATCCGGTCGGTCACTCTGGTCTGTCGACCCGGATCGGATGGCCCGAGCCTTCACGGTGCCTTCCCTTCTTCCTCACGGCGCAGCTTGTGTCCCGGGTTTGGCTCTGCTACGGGCTGCAATGCTGGAGCAGCGGTGATGCCTGGCTGGCCGTCGGGCCGCGGCGCTTCGACCCGAATCTGGGGCAGCCACTCCAGCCACCTGGGCAGGTACCAGTTCCGTTTGCCGAGCAGCTCCATCGCGGCCGGGACCAGGACCGAGCGGACGATCGTGGCGTCGATCAGCACTGCCGCCGCAAGGCCAA
>WNFU01005582.1_pt1 | contig 17095 bp, 13 predicted proteins | sample 5400121 | NCBI WGS metagenome assembly WNFU01 (sample SAMN13153360, study PRJNA577476) | soil metagenome | isolation source: 100 cm soil or saprolite under grassland replicate 1 | place: USA:California | collected 2016-06-15
AGATGACCTCCACGCTGTAGTGGGTGCCATGCGGCACGATCCGCACCTGCTGCACGGTGGTCTGCTGGGTTGGCACTTGGATGGGCAAACCAGAGGGCTGGACGATGCGCTGCCGCAGCAGCGGACGGCTGATCGCTTGCAGCGTATAGGTCAGCAGGTTACGGCCGTGCTTGTCGAGGTAGTTGGGGAGCCGCGGGCGTCCGAGAAAGCGCGACGGGTCAGCCTTCCACGCGGACAATGCCGCGAAGCAGCTGTCCCAGGCAGCACAGACCTGTTTGAGTACCCATTGAGCGACCTTGGCGGGCAAGGCGCGGTATGGCGCCGTTACCTGCATCTGCCGGGCTAATGCCGAATAGCGGATGCGTTCAGCACGAAGGATGTAGGCTTGGCGCACCACATAGTTGGTCGCGTTGTAGAGATTCTTCGAGGCGAATGCGGCAGCATCGATCGCGGCAAAACGCGGATCGTGTCGATCAATCCGATGTCGTTCGACCAGATGCATCAAGCGGCTCGCGGTAATTGTAGAACCAATGTTCTTGCGTGAAGTATATCAGAAGTGGCGAGTTTATGCAACAGAACGCGATAAAACACAACAAACACTATGATTTCAAGAAACGGTTCCAATACCCGACCCAGTGGAATTGCAGATTGCAGATTGTAGATTAGTTTTAACACATGACCAAGCGAAACCAGCGACGTGGTATACTTGCAATCGCACAATCGCACATATCTCTGCCATCTGCAGAAGAGCACTGAACGCTCATCAGAATCCAAGATCAACCCTGTGATACCACCGAGCGAACTCCGCGACATCCCTTTTTTCGCCGCGCTGGACGAGCCGACGCTGGCGGATATCGCGCGCAAGATTCAGCGCTGCGAATATCGCCCTGGCGAGCATATTATGTTTGAGGGCGAGCAACCGCCTGGGCTGTTCTTTGTTCGGCGCGGTCGCGTCCGCCTCTCGCGCACCGCCCCCGATGGGCGCGAACAGGTGCTGGCCATGGTTGGTGCCGGCGAGAACTTCAACGCAGTGCCGCTGTTCGACGATGCGCCGAACCCAACTGCCGCCCGCGCCATGAGCCCTGTGCATTGCCTCCTGCTCCCGCGCAACGACCTGCTGGCGCTGATTCGCAAACACCCCGACCTGGCGCTCGCGGCGCTGCGCGAACTCGCCGGCCAGTTGCGCGACCTGGTTGTGCTGGTCGAGGATCTTGCGTTTCGCTCGGTTCGCGAGCGCCTGGCACGCCAATTGCTGCACGAGGCCGACGAAGGCACGGCGGTACTTACCCATCAGGAACTGGCTGAGCGCACCGGCACCGTGCGTGAAATCGCCGGGCGAGCGCTCCGGCAGTTGGCCCAGGAAGGTCTCGTGCGGCTGGAGCGCGGCCGCGTGATTGTGCTCGATCGCGCCGGGCTGGCCCGGATTGTAGAGGGATAACTAGTCGGTAGCGAGCAGTCCACAGTTAAAGCGTACTGCTTGATACTGAAGGCCAGCTGCAGATCGAGATTGTTCCGAATGGAACAAAAGTAGCAGACACATTCCCGCGCTGGTGCTATGCTTACGGTGTTTTGAAGAAGACCAACGCGCCTTGTTTAGGAGCAGCTATGGCATATATTATTGTAGAGCCATGCATCGGCGTAAAAGATGCCTCATGCGTAGCGGTTTGCCCGGTGGATTGTATTTACGAGGGCGAGGACCAGTACTATATCAACCCCGACGAGTGTATCGACTGCGGCGCTTGCGAGCCGGAGTGCCCAGTCGAAGCGATTTTCACTGACGATTCGGTGCCGGAGGAGTGGCAGAGCTACATCGCGAAGAATCGGAATTTCTTCTAGGGTCACTTTTTCCGGAATGTACTCGCCTGATCGCTGCATATTCTTTCTAAGGAGGACCATATGGCTTACATTATCGTAGAGCCGTGTATCGGCACCAAGGACGCATCGTGCGTAGCGGTTTGCCCGGTGGATTGTATTTACGAGGGCGAGGACCAGTACTACATCAACCCCGACGAGTGTATCGACTGCGGCGCTTGCGAGCCGGAGTGCCCGGTTACCGCGATCTTCGCCGAGGACGCCGTGCCCGAGGATCAGCAAAGCTTCATCGCGAAGAACTACGCCTTCTTCGGCGCATAGTCGCCGCGCTCGCACTTCAGCTTGATCAGGGTGGCTGCATTGGCAGCCGCCCTGATTGTTTTAGCAATGTTTGACAAGCAGCGGCCCTACTGCGATAATCGCCCGCCGATGGATGAGCAACGATTAGGAAGCTATGGACGCTCTTGAGCACGGCGCTCAGGCGCTGCGCGCCGAGGTCCGGCGGCAATCGGCGGCGCTGCGCGACCGGCGACTGTGGGTAACGCTCGGCGTCTTCGCGGTGATCTTGGTGCTCGCCGCGCAGTTCCCATTGAGCTACGACATCTCAATCGGCCGGGAAGAAGGGTTTGGTGGCGATCGGCCGATGATCGCGGATTTCCACGAGCCCGAGTCATCCGAGCTGGCGCAAGACAAATTCCGCTGGACCACCGAGCGGTCGTCGATTCGGCTGCCCGGCTTTGGCCAGCGCGCGCTACAGGCTACGCTGCGGCTCCTGCCGGTCAGCCAGGAGATGGCAGAGCGCGGCCCAAAGACGATCGAGCTGTGGGCTAACGGCGCGCTGCTGGCACAGCTGCCGGTGCGCGCAACCACCGGCGGCGTCTATCGCTTTGTGCTTCCGCCGGCCGCTGGCGCGGGCGATCAGCTGATCGAGCTACGTAGCGCCACGTTCACGCCCGGCGGCGACGCGCGCGCCATCGGCACGCCGGTCGATCATCTGCGGGTCGAGAGCGGCGCAGGGCCGGCGCTGCCACCCTGGCGGCACGACCTGACATGGCTTGGTGCGGCGCTGTTGTTCTGGCTGGCACTGCGGCGGATCGACTTCACGCCGAGCTGGGTGCAGCGGTTCATGTTCGTGGCGTTGGCGCTGACGGGCCTGGCGGCGCTGCTCGATCCGCCGCGCTTCGCGTTCGGCAGCGGTATAGCGTTGATCATTGCGGCATTGGGCTGGCTGCTCGTGGTGCTGCTCGCCGCCGAGCCAATAGGGTTAGTGCTGGCCGGCGTGGCGCTGGCGCTGCCGGCGATCGTGCTGCGCATTGCCAGCGGTGGCGAGACGTTTGGGCTGGTCGGCGCGGTGCTGGCAGGTATCTCGGTCGCGCTGCTGCTGGCCGGCTGGCTGCGCCCGGCGATCACCAGCGCCTACGCGCGCATCGCGGCGCCTGTTCCGGCGGCGGCTCAGCGCTGGCTGTTGCTGATCGCGCTGGTTGTATTCGCCAGCCACTACGGCGGCAAAATCTACCCCGATTCGATGTGGGGCGATATTGGATTTCACTTCAACCGCTACGTCGAGGTTCTGCGCGGGATCGTGCTGCTGCTTTCGCGCAACCGCGGCGTCGATTTTCCATATCCACCGGCCTTCTACCTGCTGTTGGCGCCGCTTGGGCTCACTGGCCTCGACCCGCACATCTTGTTACAGCTTGTGGGCGCGCTGCTCGACGCCATAAGCCCATTCTTGGTCTATGCCATCGCGGCCAGCATTGCGCGCCGAGCGCCGATGCGGCTAACCCAATCAAACAGCGCACTCGACCCACCGGCGCAACTTGGGCTCATCGCCGCCGGTATCTACTCGCTCAGCGCCGCCACAATGATGACGACCTGGTGGAACTTCAGCACGCATATCTTTACCCAGTTCACAGCTCTGCTACTCATCACCGTGCTTGTGCTCTTATCGCACACCAGAACCAAGAACGGCCACCCACAGGGTCAACCAAGAACCAATAGCGACGACGGCCTGGTTTTCGGTTCTCAGTTCTCGGCTCTCGGTATCCTCCTCGTGCTCCAGTCACTGGTCTACCTGGGCCACTTCGGCTTTTGGATGAATATGTCGTTGCTGGGAGGGCTAGGGCTGGCAACTGTGCTGATTGGCGCACTGCGCAGGCGCATCGATTGGGCAACGATCAGGCTGCTGCTGGGCGCGTTTGTGGCCGCCGAGCTCTTCGCCGTGCTGTTCTTCTACAGCGGATACACTGGCCTGTTTCTGGCTCAGGCCCAGGCCACCGCCAGCGGCGGGTTGACCGGCCTAGCCGGACGTCCCGCCGTCGATCGTGCGATCCTCTGGCGAACGCTCTGGGATGCAGGCTTTCGCATTCACTTCGGCTTCTTCCCAGTTCCGCTGGCGCTGTGCGGCTTGGCGCTGCTCTGGCACCGAAGAACCGAGAATGGGCACCTGCAGGGTCAACTAAGAACCAAGCACCAAGAACGGGCACCCGCAGGGTCAACCAAGAACCAACCGGACACGGTCCTCGGTTCTTGGTTCTCGGTTCTGTCAGTCCTGATGACTGGAACCTTCTTAATCGCGCTATTGTTCGCATCGCTGCCATTCATCTCCGGCTCGACGCTCTCGACGCGTTGGCTGATGTTCTCGGCGTGGGCGATTGCTATCGGCGCAGCGCTGGTCGCACAGGTTCTGTGGAGCTACGGCCGCGCTGGCCGCTGGCTGGTGCTGCTCATGGGCAGCTACATCTTCTGGATCACCGCGAGTATGTGGCTTCAAGCGTTGGCCTGGCGCGTGCGGCCGCCCGAACCGTTTTAATTGCAAATTACATATTGCAGATTGTAGATTTCGTCAACGCCGTAATCTACAATCTACAATCTGCAATTTACAATTTGCAATTTGCAATTGGCTTGCCGAATCGCGTGATACACTCGAATGCCGCTTTGGGTGACTGCGGCGGTGCTTTGCCCAGGGAAGGTGCTATCGCCGACCAACCAGAAGTTAGCCACGCCGGCCACGCGTGGCCCCAGGCTGAAGAAGCCTGAGTTGGCGAGCCGCTGCGGCAACCCGCCGACCATGCCCTGGTGCCGGCGAGTGTAGCGCCAGAATGAAAAGGGAGTGCCTACCTGTTGATAGCGAATATGCTGCCGAATACGTGGCAGCGCTAGCGCCACGGTGTCGAGCATGCGCTCGGCCATCGCAGCTTTCTCCTCGCGGTAGCGCGCCGGCGCTGCGCTGTGCCAGTTCCACCAGCGCTCGGCGGCTGTATGTGTCGAGACGGTCACGGCGCGTTGTCCGGCTGGAGCGCGCCTGCGGTCGTCGCGCGGGTGAATCGAGATAAACACGCTGTTTGATTCGCCCAACGGCCGATCGTAGTCGGCGATCACTTGATGATGCTCGGCCAGGCCGGCCGGGATGGCAGCCTCATCGACGCCCAGGTAGAGTGTGCAGGCGCCCCAGCCGCACGGCGCCGCCTCCATCGCGCGCTCAAACCGGCGCGGCGCAGCCTCGCCCAGCAGCCGCGCCGCATCCCATAGCGTGATATTACCAACCACATGCCGGGCGGTCAGCCGCTCGCCCTTGTCTGTCTCGACGCCAATGGCGCGGCCGCAGCAGGTTAGGATGCGCTGGACCCAACGCCGGTAGCGCAACTCACCGCCGTGGTGCGCGAGCGCCGCCGCCAGTGTATGCGCCAGCGACCAGGCGCCGCCTTCAACATAGTGGGCACCGATCCGCGCGAAGTCGAGCGCAACCGCGCCATAAAGCCATGAACACTCATCGGCGGTCGCCTGCGCGCTGATCATCAGTTGTGCATCGATAAACGTGCGCAGCCGGCGATCGGCGATCCCCCGTGCGTCGAGCGCCCGCCCAACGGTGCGTATAAGCTGAGGGAGCAAGAACGCCAACTCTGGGCGAACACTTGGCAGCATGCCAACCAGATCGCCCGGGCGCTCGGGCGGCATCGGCGGCTGGCGCGCGGCAAAGCGCCAAGCAATAGCGGCAATCTGCTCCTGTTCGCGCCAGAACCGCTCGGCCTCCCAAGCCTGGGTGGGGAACGCGTCGCGCCGCTCGTCGAGCCAGCGCTCGTCGCCCCAGCGCGTCACCCGGCGATCGGGCAGCCAGACCTGCATGGCCGGTTCGAGCCGCCGCACCGGCCAGTTAAGCCCCAGCTTTTGACCAACCCAGTGGTGTGCTCCGCCTGGGCTAAACCCGGCGAACAGCGTCGCCCCGACATCGAAGATAAAGCGATCGCCATTCGGCCGCTTGCGTTCGAACGAGGAGGCGCAGCCGCCCGGCTCGATATGCCCCTCCAGCACCAGCACGCGGTACCCGTCGTGCGCGAGCAACGCCGCCGTCGTCAGCCCGCCGATGCCCGCGCCAACGACGATCACATCGTAATCGTAGGTATGTATCATAACGCATACAATCAGGACTTACGCAGTGAACGCGAACATTAGACTACCACGGATTAACAATCTCTCGTATCGAAGGTTTTTTGTTCTGTGAACGAAAAACCTTCGATACGAACAAGAAAAATCCGTGTTTTGCGCGTGAGCGTGTAAGTGCTGATTGTACCGTACTTGGCGGGTAATTGGATGTGTCAAGCAGCCGCGGAAGCGTATGGCTGCGGCCGCAGCAGGGCGTAGATCATGCTGGTGACCATCCCATACACAATATGCTGGATAATGAAAGCAGGCGCATAGACTGCTAGTAACTGCGGGCGCAGCACCGGCACGACAACGAAGTAGGCCACCATCCAGGTCAGCAAGCCATACACCAGCCCGATCAGCATTGGCGTGCCAAAATCGGATGGCAGCCGCAAGATCCGCCGCGCCACGATTTCGAAGATGGCGCCGAGGAGCGCCGACACCAACAGGTGGATCAGCGTACCAACCAGCACCGGCACGGCGGCAAACCCGGGAGTGCTGCTGGCGTCGCCAAGCACAAGGCCGGCGATCGCCTTCGGCTGGAGCCAGATATCTTGATCGAGCGCGCGCGTCAGCAACGCCGCGATGATCGCCATAGCGACGCCGCCGCACAGGCCGGCGATCGCCCCGTTCAGCCCAACCACGTCGGGGAAAAGCGCTCGCTTCGGCCGCTGGTTCTTAGCCTGAGTAGTCACCGATGAGACGTTCATAGGCCGTCCTCTCTTTGTGATCTTGCGCCTACTTGTATATCCAACGACGGGCGATCATCTTGATCCAACCTGATTATGAATCGCAAAGCTGAGAGGAGCCGAAGGGAAAGGTGAGAGTAATATTAGTGAAGATTGTAACTTTTCATAGGGCAGTATGGGTGGATCTACGTTCTGAGGCTATCCTTAGCGGAAATCTACATCTAAAGACCGATCGGCATTCAGCCTAGAAAATGATGCCCGCGGCCCGGATCGTGATATAATGCACACAGATAAATAAATGATCGCGGCGGTCATTATAAGCGCCCTTAACTCAAACGTTTTCATAAGCGCATCTAGGCTCCACGCCGCCCCCCAATTCCTCCACGGCTGCCTTCGGGCAGCCGTTTCTGCGTTCAGCGGCCATGAAGAGCACAGCAGTAACAGAGGATAGAGAATAGTATCTACACCTGCGACAACCGCTATCTTCTATCCTCGATCCTCTATCTTCGGCAATCCATCTCTGTGATCCCTTCGACTGCGCTCAGGGCAGGCTCTGTGGCTAAAACTCATCCCTCGACGATCAGCACCTCGAGCGTGCGCGGGCCATGCACGCCCTCGACACGGCTCAGCTCGATATCGGAGGTAGCCGAGGGTCCAGCGATGAGCGTAATTGGGCGCCGCGCCGCGCGCACCGCATCGGCAAGCCGCGCAATTGCCTCGGGCATCAAGTCGACGATCTGGTCGGCCTGTACGACGCAAAGATGATAATCGGGCAGCAGTGTGATTGCGCGGCGGCCTTGGGCCGGCCCACCGTCGAGAATGATCGTGCCAGTCTGAGCCACGCCCAGCGCGCAACCGGTCAATACGCCGTCGCTGGTATCAAGCGCTGCATTGCTCAGCCCATCGTCGCTCACTATCTCGACCTCGGCAGGCGCCCAACCCGCCGGCAGATCGGTCGGGACCACAAGGCGGCGAACGCCGCGCAGCGCACAGGATTGTGCGATCGCGCCGGGCAGCTCGGCAGCGGTTACGCGGCGCACGGTCGCTTTATACTCGGACACACGCTCGGCGAAGCGTGCGACCAGATCCGGGCCATTCGGCGCGCCGGCATGGCGATAATCGCGCGCCACCGGCACCTCGGCCGGTTGTTCGGCCGCCGGCACATCGCGCAGGGCAGCGCGGATGCGGCGAAGAACCTCGTTGCGTGCAGTGCTCATATCCCTCCAAGAACAAAGAACAAAGAATAAAGAACAAAGGCAACCAACGTGAGTTGTTTTCTGTTCTTTGATCCGTGTTCTGACTTTGTTCCACCACCATACAAGAACCAGAACAAAGAACAAAGACAGAACTACCAATGTGACGGCTTGTTCTCTGTTCTCTGTTCTTTGTTTTCACTGCGTTCTCGCCACCACTCGCGGAAGGTCTGCGGCGCGACGGGGTAAAGGTCGCGCATCGCCGTCCAGCCGGATAGTGGGCCAGGCGCGAATGGGATTACGCCGCCGCGCACCAGCGGCCACTGCCCGAGCCGCGCCAGCCGCTGGGCTCGTTCGTAGAGCCGAGGGCTCTCGAACATGCGCTGCAATACCTGCATGCTGATATTCTCGGGGTCGAGTTGGCTGAACAAACCGCGCTGCTTTTTCTGTACCACCTTGCCGCGCATATGCACCAGCACCTCGGGGATATTGATCTTGACTGGGCAGACCTCGTAGCACGCGCCGCACAGCGTCGAAGCGTATGGCAGTGAGCCGGCCACTTCCACACCGACCAGCTGGGGAGTTAGTATCGCCCCGATCGGCCCAGGGTAGATCGAGTTATAGGCATGCCCACCCGTGCGCTCATAGACTGGGCAGATATTCAGGCAGGCGCTGCAGCGGATGCAGTTCAGCGTCTGGCGACCGATCCTGTCGGCCAGCACCCGCGTGCGGCGATTGTCGAGCAGCACCAGATGAAACTCCTGCGGGCCATCGCCGGGCGTCACGCCGGTCCAGAGCGAGGTGTACGGGTTCATACGCTCGCCGGTTGAAGAGCGTGGCAATAACTGAACAAATACCTCAAAGTCCTGCCAGGTTGGGATCACCTTCTCGATGCCCACGACCGAAATCAGCACCGGCGGCAGCGTCAGGCACATGCGCCCGTTGCCTTCAGATTCAAACACACATATGGTGCCGGTCTCGGCGATGGCGAAATTCGCGCCGCTGATCGCCACTTTTGCGCCGAGAAACTTGCGCCGCAGGTGCGTCCGCGCGACCGCCGCCAGCTCCTTTGGCTCGTCGGACAGCTCCTTGACGCCGAGGGTGCGCATAAACAGCTCGCGAATCTCCGAGCGATTCTTGTGGATGGCCGGCACCAGAATATGCGATGAGCTTTCATTGGCCAGTTGGATAATCAGTTCGGCCAGATCGGTCTCGGTCGCTTCGATGCCGGCAGCGTGCAGCGCATTATTCAGCCCGATCTCGTCAGTGGTGAGCGATTTGACTTTGACGACCTCGCGCGCGTCGTGGCGCTGCACCAGCTGCGTGACAATCTGATTGGCCTCGTTCGCGTCGCGCGCCCAGTGAACCTGCCCGCCGGCGCGTTGCACCGATGCCTCCAGTTCGATCAGGAAGTCGTCGAGGTGGCGCAGCGTGCGCTCCTTGATCGCGCGGCCAGCCTCGCGCAGCGCCTCCCAGTCCGGCAATTCGCCAACCACGGTCGCGCGCTTGGCGCGGATCGTCTGCGTGGCCTTGCCCATATTGCGGCGCAACTGCGTATTCGCCAGCGCAGTCTTGGCCGACTCCTGGAACGTAATTGTTGCGCTGGTCGGCAGTCCTTCCGGCTTCATCAACGGCCTCCGTCAGGAACTATAGGAACTGTAGGAACTGCGGGAAATCGTTCGCAATAAACAGTTCCTGTAGTTCCTATAGTTCCTTTGCTATCACGTTTCACGCTTCACGAAATCATGCTCTTCCGTGGCAGCGAGAATCTCAGCCAGGTGGACAGTGCGAACGCCGGCGCGCTGGCGATGTAGTGCCCCGCCGATCTGCATCAAACATGAGTTGTCGGCCGCAGAGCACACTTCGGCGCGCGTGTCGAGCACGCAGCGCAGCTTGTCGCCCAGCATTGCCATCGAGGTATCGGCATTTTTGATCGCGAATGTGCCGCCGAACCCGCAGCACTGCTCGGCGTTCGGCAACTCTACCAGGTCGATCCCGCGCACCTTGCGCAATAGCCGCAACGGCGCGTCGCCGACATGCAGCACCCGCAGCGAGTGGCAGGTTGGATGATAGGTGACGCGGTGCGGGTAGTAGGCCCCAACATCTTCCACGCCGAGCTTATGCACCAGGAACTCCGACAGCTCGAACACGCGCGGGATGAGCGCGGCGACATCCGTGGCCAGATAGCGGTCGCCGGCGACCTCGGCGACGCGCCGATAGAACTCGCGCACCATGCCAACGCACGACGCCGACGGCGCCACGATCGTGTCGGCGCGACCAAACACCTCGACAAAATGGCGCACCAGTGGGATAGTCTCGCGTTGGTAGCCGGTGTTGAAGTGCATCTGGCCACAGCAGGTCTGCGCCATTGGAAAATCGACCCTCTGGCCGAGCCGCTCGAGCAGCCGCACCATCGCGCGCCCGGTCTCGGGAAAGAGCGTGTCGTTGAAACAGGTGATGAAGAGTGAAATGCGCATAGTCATTCCTTGCACGCCTTACTTAGCCGTCCAGCCGCCGTCGATCACTAGGCACGAGCCAGTGACAAACGCAGCTTCATCGGACGCCAGGTAGAGCGCGGCCGCGGCAATCTCGTCGGGCCGGCCCATGCGGCCAATTGGCTGGCGGGCGTGCAACTGCTGGCGCACCTCGTCGGCGTTATCGGGGAAATTACGTGCCAGATAGCCCTCGACAAATGGCGTGTGGACCGTGCCGGGGCAGATCGCATTTACCCGCAGGCCGGTGGAGGCAAAGTCGATCGCGACCGAGCGGGTGATGCTAATCACTGCGCCTTTGCTGGCGCTGTAAGGGAAGCGCCGATCCACCGCAATCATCCCGGCGACCGAGGCGATGTTCACGATCGAGCCGCCGCGCGGCTGTTGCGCCAGCATCTGCGCGACGCCCGCCTTGGTGCATAGAAACACGCCGCGTGCGTTCACGCTCATCACCCGATCCCAGTCGTCGGAGCTGGTTTCTAGAATATTGCCGACATGGCTGATTCCGGCGTTGTTCACCAGAATGTCGAGCCTACTGAAACGCTGAGCCAACACCGCGAAGACCGCATGCACCTGGGCTTCCTCGGCGACGTCGAGCGGCTGGGCAGTGGCCGCGCCGCCCTGCGCGGCGATCTCGGTGGCCACCGTTTCGGCGGCCGTGGTATCGCGATCGGCCAGCACCACGTGCGCGCCCTGGCGCGCGAACAGCATTGCAATCTCACGACCGATTCCCGAGCCCGCGCCGGTGACCAGCGCGACTTTATTATCCAAGCGAAACATGACAGAAGCTCCTCAACGATCAGCAATTCGACATGACCGCTTAATGCACCGAAGACACTCACTATTGTATCAGATCCAAAGACGGTATCTCGCTGAACGCCGCATAGGTCATCCGGGCCGACGCGGTGATGTTGAATACAGATTGTGTCATAGGGAATGTATAACTAAAGCGTGCGCGCATATTCGAGTTGGCGCCACGCGTCCTGGGTGAATGGCAGCGCCAGTTGATAGGCCGGTAAGGCCAACACGCTCGCCATTTCGCCCGTAAGCTCGGTTTTGCTCAAACCCTGCGGCGCGATCGTGATGGCGGTCGCTATTGCTTCCGGCTGGCCACTGAAGCAGCCCTGTAGGCGTTGATACGCTTCCAATCCTCACGCTTGACACTGCTGATACTGATTGTATAATCATCCGCAGAGGCCCCATCCGATCCTGCCTCGCTTCTGTCACCCTGCTGTGTGTAGCTGTGCCTATCCGTCTACTCCTGCCTCCCCTGCATGAGTGGGCAGCCGTCCCATTGTCATAACTGGAATGGGTTGCGGTTGAAAGCGTTCGCCGACGAGGGCGAGGCCCGCGCCAGGCTTCGGGGGATGGGCATTGCCGCATGACACCCTTGCCGACCTTCGATGAAATCTTCGCTGTGTTGTCTGCCGCTGCCGTCGGAGATGCTGCGGCGCGAGTGGCCGTGCCCGATACCCCGCAGCTCGACGACTTGGCCACACGGTTTGCTATCGCACTCAACCTCCTACTCGCCAACCTTCAGTTCCGCGCTGCCGAGCTCGAAGCCGCACACAAGCTCGCCCAAATCGAACTCCAGCGCCTGGTGACAGAGCGGACCGAGCAACTCCGCCAGTCCGAAGAAAAATTCGCTAAAGCATTTCGCGCCAGCCCTGCGGCGATTTCGATTGCCACACTGCCGGACGGTCGCTGGATTGAGATCAATGAAGCTCTCGCAAAAATGACCGGCTATCGCACCGAGGAGTTGATTGGTCAGACCTCCAGCGAACTGGGGCTGGTTGACGCTGTCGCGCGGGCGAAGATCTTGGAGGCAATCCGCGAACACGGTTCTGTTCGCAATGTTGAAATCCAGATGCACACCAAATCGAAACAAATCGTCGAGGTGCTGGTATCTGTCGAGCAAATCGAGTTACATGGTCAGGCGTGTGTGTTGACCATTCAGTATGACATTACCGAGCTCAAGCACGCCGAGCGAGAGGTTCGGCGTCTGAACGCTGATTTGGAACAGCGCCAGGTTGCGCTCGAAGCAGCTAACAAGGAACTTGAAGCCTTCAGCTACTCGGTTGCCCACGACCTGCGCGCGCCGCTGCGGAGGATTGACGGGTTTAGCCAGATGTTCCTGGAGGACTACGCCGACAAGGTGAATGCAGAAGGCAGGCAGTACCTTGACCACGTTCGCGAGTCGGCGCACGAGATGGCCCGCCTTATCGATGACCTACTGATGCTTTCGCGTGTGACGCGAAGCGAGCTCCGCCGCGAAGGCGTGGACTTGACTGCGCTGGCCAGGTCTGTGCTGGCAGGCCTTCAACAGAATGAGCCTGAGCGGAAGGTGGAGCTGATCATTTCTGATGGGCTGATCGCGAACGGGGATGCACGCCTTCTGGGAGTTGTACTCCAGAACCTGCTCGGCAACGCCTGGAAGTTCACCGGCAAGTGCCCGATGGCGCGCATTGAGGTCGGTGCCCGACAGGAAGACGGTCGGTCGGTGTTTTTCGTGCGCGACAACGGTGCGGGCTTTGATATGACGTACGCCGACAAGCTCTTCGGCGTGTTCCAGCGGCTGCACTCGGGCGGTGAGTTCGAGGGCACTGGCATCGGTCTCGCCACCGTACAGCGCATCATCCTGCGGCACGCTGGGCGAGTGTGGGCCGGGGGAGAGGTCGGTCGCGGGGCGACCTTCTCCTTCACACTCAATGAGCAGGCCCAATGATCATAGTGCGACGGCCAGCCCGCTACCCAACATGTCGAACGCGCAGGCCGAGTATTGTGAAATGCGGAACTCCTGCGGGTACGGTACAATAGGCACACTCGGTGCACACGCGGGACAATGAGAGTTAGCTCGCCTGACTGGTCGGATGGAGATGACAATGCTTCAGAGTCGTGTCGCGCGCGACGGCGAAGAGTTCGCGGTTCGCTCTAATGGGGGCGATTGGTTGATCGCTTGGCACTCTCCGATCGCGATTCCACAGGGTAAGGCCCATGGAGCCAATGGTTTCTGCGTGACCGCCGACGATGGCGTTGTGCTGATCAGCGACGATGGTGAGCGATGGGGCTGGCCAGGGGGTCGTCCCGAGGGTGATGAGTCTTGGGAGCAGACTCTCCGCCGAGAGATCTTGGAGGAGACGTGTGCCATCGTGGGCGCGGCGCGGCTGCTCGGCTTCTGCCGTGCCGTGTGTCTGACGGGTCCGGAGGAAGGTCTCGTGCTGGTGCGCTCTGTGTGGCGGGCAGAAGTCGAGTTGATGCCGTGGGAACCCCGTTTCGAGATTGCACATCGTCGGGTCGTGGCGGCGACTGAGCTGCTGTCGCACCTGTGGATGGAAGAGGGATTCGAGCCGATCTACCATCGGGCGCTGGCTGAGGCAGGGTTAATGTAGAGATGCGCTGTTACCACATTCAGAGGAAGGGCAGGAAAATATCGAAAAACCAAAATAACCGCTCTCCATAGCGGGCGATCTTCGTGAAGTACCCACAGTATGATGGCCGACCGTCTCATAGCTTTGAGATATCTCAGCTAAAGCAGCCGCTTCAGCCCCTCCACTAGCCGGTTGACGTCATTCGGGCCGTTATAGCACTGAATCGACACGCGGACATAATGCCCGCGACCCCAGCCGACCATCGGCACCTCGATTTGGTACTCATCCCACAGCCGTTCCTTGAGCACTTTCAGGTCACACGGCGGCAGCGGAATCGTGCGCATCTGAACGAACGTGTCAGGTGCGCTAATCGGCGCGAGGCCGGTCAGTTCACTAATGCGCCGCTCGGCCTCAAGTAGAAGTTCGTGGCAGGCGGCGCGCACTTGTGGCCAGTTGCGCGCTGACATGAAGTCGAGCGCCGCCGGGACGCTGAGATACGCGGCCGGGTCGTGGGTGCCACGCCACTCAAAGTAGTCGATGAACGGCGAGGAGCCGGGCGTCTCGCTCTCCCAGCCCCAGCTGACGATCAGCGGCTGCAGCAGCGGTTGGCGCTCCGGCCGGGCATACAAGAAGCCGGCGCTCTTGGGCGCGTTCATCCATTTGCCAGTGTTGCCTGTAAAAATGGTATTGCCGGTGTAGATCCGGCCTCGGTGCGCTACCGCCAAGTCGATTTCGCAGAACAACGTTTACTGGGGTGTTGCGGTTGCGATGGAGGATGCGGAGTTAACCTTGCTGCTCGCAAGGGCATAGGCGATCGCCTGCTCCAGTGTCATCGCCCGCCCGGCGGCCCAGGCTGCGGCAAAGGCTTCTTCGCTGAGCTGGGCGCGTGCGGTGGCCATCGCCCACTCATAGGTCGCGCGGGCGGCCGGCGCCGGACGGCAGCCAATCGACTGCCGCAGCCGCTCGGCAGCGCCCCACAATCGTGCCGCGCGCTCCGCACCTCCACCGAGCGCCGACGCACTCCCTAGGCCGCTCAGGCACCAGGCGATCCGCGATTGCTGGTTCTGTCTCCGACTAAACGCCAACCCTTGCGCCAGCCAGCGCGCTGCCTCGTCCAGGCGCCCCAGCCCTAGTGCCGTCTCGCCCAGGCTCTGATAGGCATCCTCAATCCCACCAAGTTGGTTACCTCGTGCTTGAAACCATTCCAGGCTTTCCTGGTGGAGCTGCGCTGCACGGTCATAGTCCCCGCGCAGCTGTGCTGCGTGCCCAAGATGGTTCAGTGTCCAGCCAACCATATTGGGACCCGCCTGCTCCGGCTGCTCGAGCACGTGACTCTCTGCGAGCAGCGCTTCGGCCCGCGCCGGATCTTCATCCAGAATCGCAACCTGGGCCATCGTGTTCAGCGTCACCACAATCCCGTTTGCGTCGTTCAGTTCGCGGCTGAGCGCCAGGCACTCGCTCAGCCGCGCCCAGGCAGTGGCGCTGTCGCCTTGCTCGCGGGCCAGATGGCCTAAGCCCCACAACGACCACCAGCATGTTCCGCCTATCTCGAGTGCAAGCTCTAGTGCCTGCGCTCAAACGCGGCGATTGCCTCGTGATGGACACCGCGACAAATCCAGAGGCTATGGAGCACCCAGGTGAGCTGTAATGCGGTTTCTGCGTCGCCAGCTGGCGACTGACTCCAGAGCAGCGCTGACCACAAATTATCATATTCGCAATCGAGTTGAGCTGTTTGCTCTGCGCTCAGGCCCTGTTCGCTTCGATCTTTAAAGTCCCGAGCACCTAGCACGAGGTAGTACTGAGCGTGGCGCTGGCGCAGGCTCATAGCCTCACCGCTGGCCTCAAGCCGCTCAAGGGCGAACTCGCGGATGGTCTCCAGCATATTGAAGCGCGACTCCTCACCCGCAGCTGCCGGGCGCACCAGGCTCTTGTCGATGAGGGCGACCAGCCTGTCCACCACGTCGGCGCCGCACACCGCCTCGGCCGCGTAGAGCGTCCAGCCGCCGACAAACACGCCCAGCCGCCGGAATAGCGTCTGCTCGGCATCACTCAGCAGGTTGTAGCTCCAGGCGATTGTGCTGCGAATGGTCTGTTGGCGGGCGGGCAGGTCGCGCGGTCCGCCGCTCAGCAGCGCCAGCCGGCCGCTCAGGCGCGCCAGCAGCGCTTCGGGCGCGAATAGCTTCAGGCGCGCCGCTGCTAGCTCGATCGCGAGCGGCAGGCCGTCGAGCCGCGCGCAGATCTCAGCCACAGCCGGGGCATTCGCACTGGTTACTTCAAAGTCGGGCCTGGCATCGAGCGCTCGCTGAATGAATAGCGCCACGGCGGCATATTGGGATAGTTGATCGAGCGCCGGCAGCTGCGCCGGGTTCGGCAGTGGTAGCGGCTGCACCGGAATGTCCTTCTCGCCGCGCAGGTGCAGGATCTCACGAGTGGTGACCAGCACCTTGAGCTGCGGCGCTGCCCCTAACACTTCTGCAACCGACGAAGCGGCGTCAAGTACCTGCTCAAAATTGTCAAGCAGTAACAGCATCCGCTTGTCGTGCAAATGGCCCTTCAGGGTCTCCAGCAGCGGCTGACTGCCAATTTCGCGCACCCCTAGTATGACGGCGATCGCGCTTGTGACGAGGCTGGCCTCTCGGATCGGCGCCAAGTCGACGAAATACACGCCGTCTTCGAACTCCTCGATCAGCTCCGCGGCGACCTGAAAGCCGAGGCGCGTCTTACCGACGCCGCCAGGGCCAGTCAAGCTGACAAGACGCACATCCGGGCGTCGCAGCAGCGTGGCAATTGTGGCTACCTCTTGCTCGCGGCCGAGCAGCGTGGTGGGCTGCGCTGGGAGGTTGGTGCGGCGCTCGTCGAGCGTCTTCAGCGCGGGAAAGGTCACCGACAGGTCGAGTGCAACCAGTTGGAAGATGTGCTCTGGCAGGCTGAGATCTTTGAGCCGGTGCGTGCCCAAATCACGCAAGATTACATCAGGCGGCAGGTGTTCGCGCACGAGTTGCTCTGTCGCCAGCGAGAGCAGGATCTGGCCGCCGTGCCCAGCCGCAAGCAAGCGCGCAGCGCGGTTGAGCGTCAGCCCGAAGTAATCCCCCGCGCGAATCTCGGTGCTGCCGGTGTGCAGC
>WNFU01007145.1_pt1 | contig 17093 bp, 22 predicted proteins | sample 5400121 | NCBI WGS metagenome assembly WNFU01 (sample SAMN13153360, study PRJNA577476) | soil metagenome | isolation source: 100 cm soil or saprolite under grassland replicate 1 | place: USA:California | collected 2016-06-15
CTCCACGGAAGAGATCGGTCATCTGCGACGCGGCGCGTTGCTGCATGACATTGGGAAGATGGCTATCCCGGATGAGATCCTGCTGAAACCCGGAGAACTGAACGACGCGGAAAGAAAGCTCTTACAGCAGCATCCTGTCTATGCAAAGCAAATGCTTGCTCAGGTCGCTTTTCTTCAACCGTGCGTTGAAGTTGCTTACAGTCATCATGAACGCTGGGACGGGCTTGGGTATCCAGAAGGATTAAAGGGGGAAGAGATCCCTTTATCCGCGCGCATTTTTGCAGTCGTTGATCAATGGGATGCGCTGACGTCTGACCGTCCCTACCGCAAAGCCTGGACAAGAGAAACTGTGATTGCTTATCTTCGGGAGAATGCCGGGAAAATCTATGATCCGGAGATCGTTAGCGTTTTCTTGACGATTATCTGAAGAGAGATTGAGTATAGAGAGATTGAGTATGAAAAAAATTATCTTTATTTTATTAACTAACGCGACAATATTGATCTCCTGCGCCTCTCAACCAGGGATAAAACCCGTTTCAACCAATACTCCTCAACCTGCACTGACAGCTACACTCATTCCATCCACTTTGGCAGTCCAGTTCATCGATCTAAAAAGCGGCGGGTTTTCTTTAGCCGTCCAACCAAAGCTTGATTTCGATACTGATGATTACTCCGTCAATATCTCTGACAAAGGCGGTGAACTCATCATTTCACTGAATGGCAAACCCTATATTGAATCCATCTATACCCTCGAGTCCTTTCTGGATAAATATATTGTCGAAATGGCTTCCCGGGGCGGTTCATTTAATCAAAGCGACCCGTATGGGATCAGCATCGATGGAATGAACGGGATCGCCATTGATCTGACTGGAACGTTTCTCAATGATCCTATGGCAGGGAGAGCCGTCGCGATTTCTCCAGGAAAAGATTTTATTATTTTTGGCTTGGGGATGTCCAACCTGGGCACGCATAAGAATGGTTGGGACGAATCTGGCAGCGTCATTTTTGAAGCGATCATTGCCTCCATCAAATTCAAGGATGAAGTTAAAAGATAAAGGGTGAAACGTCAACATGGATTTAATCAAATGTTTGAAGTAACCGATACCTGGAAATCCACTTATCCTGAAGCACACGTGGGCGTGTTGGTAATGCGCGCGGTTTCCAATCCTGCACATCACGCGGATCTGGAAAAACGCAAAATCGAATTAGAGCGGCAATTGCGTTCCCAATATTCCGGTCAGGATCGCGCGGTGATTGCAAGCCATCCGATTTTGCAGGCGTATGCTGAATACTATCGTCATTTCAAGAAGACCTACCACATCCAGCTGCAACTTGAGTCGATTGTGTTGAAGGGGAAATCCATCCCGAGTGTAGCCGCGTTGGTGGAAGCCATGTTCATGGCAGAAATGCAGGATATGCTGCTGACCGCGGGGCACGATTTGGATGCATTGCATCTGCCCCTCACATTGGATGTCGCAACGGGGAATGAAACGTATACGCTCTTGCGAGGAGAGCAGCAGGTCCTCAAACCTGGCGATATGATGATCAGCGATCAGGATGGTGTCATTTCGAGTATCCTGTATGGTCCTGACCAGCGTACACAGATCACACCGAATACAAATAACGTGATTTTTACGGTCTATGCGCCGCCCGGAATTGGAAAGGAGTCGGTCTTGGAGCATTTGCAGCACATCAAAGAAAACGTGATGGTGTTTGCCCCACAGGCACAGGTTGAATCACTCAATGTGTATAAAGGGAAATAAATAGAGAGGCGGATTTCCATTACCCATAAAGCAATGTACCGAGTCAAAACAACAGAGTGGTATCAGGGGCAATTGGGTCGAATTAACACTACTGCACTCTGCAAGACTCAAAGCTGGTATGGCGAAAATCTGCTTGTGAACCCTGGAATGTTACTAACAAACTTGTAAATCCATAACACTAGAATTTAAAGACAAATTGATACTTAACCCTCTATAATCACAAAAAGAAATCTTCCTCGATAAGGGCAAACCCGGTGAAAACCGGTGACGCAAAGCCATGGATCTAAGACCCAGGATTGGTTAGGATCGCCAGGCTGCCGAAATGAATGCTTTCATTTCGTAGACGGAAACATCGGGCGCCCCGGGAAAACATCATGGCGCTCAAATTCGTTCGTTCCATTCTTGCTAACATCATTCTGCTTTTTGTCCTGTCCACGGCTTTAATCCCCGGATACAGCGTTCAAGCGCTGAACAGTAATTTCGCTAGTGACAATCTGCTACTGCTAAATGTATTTGTTGACCAAGTAAAAAACGGTCAAGCGGATCAATTGCGCGGGATCTACATCCCCGACATCCTTGCTGCTCCGGTTGTCCAGCAGCCAAAGGGAAACAATGGATTCGTTTCGCCCAAGCAAAACATCGTGACCCAATTTGGTCTGGCATCCCAATTCGGTTCGACTGGCTTGCTGGCGCACAACAATCTGGCAGGTGCCAGCTTTTCCCAATTGGAAACCGGTCAAAAAATATATTTGATCTACGGGGATGGACAGATATCAACCTTTGTCGTCACAGAAATTCTGCGCTACCGGGCTCTGAAACCCACTAGCCCTTCAAGCAAATTCATAGATCTGAATACCAATGATTTGTTGAAAGCTTCGGAAGTGTTTTCAAAGGTTTATGACAGGCAGGGACAAGCTGTTTTTCAAACTTGTATCTCTAAAGGAGATGAATTTAGTTGGGGGCGTTTGTTTGTCATTGCGGAGCCTTATTCGCACGAATCATAAACATCAAAATTGAACTCACTGGAGAGTTCGTTGAGATTACTTCTTACGCAGAGTAGGCACGATATTCCCGCGTCTTGCAATGTATTTTTTGTACCATAAACAGAGGAATGGGGGTTATACACTTAAAATAGTAACCGAGCCCATCCCTTCGCTAAAGGAGTCCATCCTATGACCACGCTGACCAAACAAGTCGAAACTTCCTCACGCCGTGCCATCTCGTCGATACTGGTCGGCTGTGCAATGATGTTCGTTATCTTGGAACTTGGTATTACTTTCCTTGCTGCGTTATTGGATCAGACCTGGGCGGCATTGATCGTCACAGCAATCATGGTGCTTGTGGCCGTGCTATTTGAGAGACAAGTTTTCAAACATGATGTAGCACAAGGTTTGCGGGCCGTCGGCTATAGTCGACCCAATCCACGCGCTATTTTGGTAGCAGCGATCGTTGGTCTCATCATGCTGGCATTCTTTCCCCTTTTCTCAATGGTAACAGGCGCACAAATCACGCTGAAAGCGGATTGGTTATGGATCTTGGTTGGCATTATTACACTCAACGGCGTGGGCGAGGAGACTCTTTTCCGTGGATATGTGTTCGGCGGATTGCGAAGGGAAGCAGGTCTATCGTTCCGTCGAGCAGGGTTCATTTCCATGGCGATCTTTGCAGCCGTGCATTTGCTGCTCTTCGTGGGGAATCCATTTTTTGTGGGATTCCTCGCCACTCTCGTCGCAGTCTCCGCCGCCTTCCCGATGGCGATTCTTTTCGAGCGCGGCAATAACACGATCTGGGCGCCGGTCGTTCTCCATGTTGCCACACATTCCATTCGGCTGGTGGACATCTCAGAGCCACAGTACTTGACTGCTGTGGGGATCTGGTTACTGCTTCAAATCGGCATGGTTTTCCTGGTTTATCTCTTTCTGAACAATCTGCTCAAGCCGAAATTATGAAGAACAAGGATAAAAAATATGCAACTTGAAAGTGTTAATCTTGGACAGGAACGGATACTCCATCACAGAGATCGTGTGGAATACACGGGAATTTTCAAGTTCCCTGTTAAAGGATTGGTTAAAGTCACAAAGCTTGGGCTGGAGGGAGATGTCATTATCAGCAAGAAGCATCACGGCGGACCTGATCAGGCAATTTACGTCTACGGCGGAGCGGATTACGCGTGGTGGAACGATTCCGTCATGCGGGACGTCCTGGTCTGTACTGCCGTGTGATCAGCGAAGGATTTGTAAAAGTAGGCGATCGCGTTTTCATTGAAAAATATACGGGCGAAACAATTTCAATCCTGGAAATGTTCCGTGATTATTATGATCGCAACAAAAGTGAAGAGACGCTGCGCCGCCATCTCAACGCGCCGATTGCTATCCGTGATCGCAGGGATCTGGAAAAAGAGCTACAAAAACTTCTGCAAAAACCTAAATGCTAAACCTCTGAAGTTAACTTCAGAGGTTTGAATTCAGCAGTTGAATTTTTAGAAACAATGTTCTATAATCTGACTATCGTTATCTGATTTTGCCAAAGGAGATGGTCAGATGAGTTCCCTCGATGAAGCTCGGCAAACCCAGCTTGATAACATTCAAAAGAAACCAGGCAAGTCGCTGGATGAATTGACCGCTGTCGTCAAGAAAAGCGGATTGACCAAACATGGCGAGATACGTGACTACCTCAAACGCGAACTTAGTCTCGGGCACGGCGATGCTAACGCTCTCGCACATGCAACCATGCAATCGGATGGTCAACGCGCTGCCGAAGGCAAATCCATGGATTCAGTGCTGGATGAAAGCTATTTGGGAGCGAAAGCAAGCCAACGCCCCATCCATGAGGCATTGATGAAGCACGTCACTACGTTTGGTGAGTTTGAAATTGTGCCCAAGAAAGGCTATGTCAGTCTGCGGCGCAAAAAACAGTTCGCGATGATCGGGCCCAAGACCAACACACGCTTCGAAGTCGGCATCAATGCAAAAGACTTTAAGAAGAACCCGCGCCTGCTGGAACAACCCAAGGGAAGTATGTGCAATTACATTGTCAATCTGACCGACGCGCAGGAAGTCGATTCCGAATTGGTCGCCTGGATCAAGTCCGCTTATGAAAGTGCAGGATAACTCATGGATGTAATGATCAAGCAGGAAAATTTCCTAAACAATCTTTTCAGCCTCTATGACGAGACATTCGAGAATCATCATGGCATTTACCTGGATAACAACACGTCGCTTCTGACAACACTGGAAACGATTTCTGCTCAAGAGGCGTCCATTCCAGTGGGAGGCAAATGCGCCTCACTGGCTGCCCAGGTCACACACGTGATCTTTTACCTTGAGCTGTTGGAAAAATACTTTTTGAAGCAGGAAGTCGGCAAGGTAGATTGGGGTGAGATCTGGCGCACGGTGGAAAAAATTTCTCCAAGCGAATGGGAAACTCTTAAAGATAAACTGAGACAGACGTATGTAAGACTGGACAAATTATTCCACGACACAGAAAATTGGAATGACGAAGATACCATCGGTGCGGCACTAGCAATCGTGGTACATACGGCGTATCACCTGGGCGAAATCCGCCAGGCGCTTTGCACGTTGAAGTAAATCGTTCTTTTCCTAATAGGTTGCGCGACTCAAGTCTGCGTATGAAAGTACAGAACAAAATGAACACTGCTCTGGATTTTGCAAACAATTTATTTTTACTCATGGAAGAAACGTTCGAATCCAAGCATCACGGTATTTATCTAGATGAAGGGACTTCACTTTTTGAAACGCTCGAAACTATTTCCGCGGAAGAGGCATCCATCCCTGTTGGTGGGAAGTGCGCTTCGCTCGCCGCGCAAGTTGCGCATGTAACGTTTTTTATTGAATCGTTCGAACGATTCGCATTGCAAGGTGACAACAGTCCACGCGACTGGGGCCTAATCTGGCGGACCGTAGAGAAAGTTACACCTGAGCAATGGGAAGATTACAAACGAAAACTCAAGGATGCCTACCTGCGCATGGATAAACTCTTCCGCGAAAATCCCACATGGAATGAGGACACCATAGGCGGTGCCCTATCAATCGTGGTGCATACAGCTTATCACCTTGGCGAAATCCGCCAAGCATGTTGTACACTGAAGTGAGTCGAATGCCTCTCCTCCGCAAAGTGGATTGTGTTCGTTTGTATGTGTTTGATCTGGAAGCCGGCCTGGCTTTTTATCGCGATCAACTCGGTCACGAACTGATCTGGCGAACAGAAACTGCGGCAGGCTTGCGTTTGCCAGAGTCTGAGGCTGAACTCGTCCTCCAAACAGAAGACCAAAGACAGGAAGTAGATCTCCTGGTCGATTCGGCAGATGAAGCCGCAAATTTTATCGAACAGGCGGGCGGCAGGGTGATCGTTCCGCCGTTCGATATCCGGATTGGGCGTTGTGTGGTGGTCAAAGATCCGTGGGGAAACCCGCTGGTTTTGCTGGATACAAGCAAGGGATTACTCAAAACAGATGCAGACGGAAACGTCATTGGGAATGTCAGCTCTTATTTATCAGAGTGAGGCTCGATCTTAGCTTGAAAGGAGAGAATCATGCCTTCCCGTCCACGTTACCCGATGCCTGATTTTATTCGCGATGCGCTCAATAAGAATGGACTGATGGATGCCTATCGCGCTCGCTCACCATACCAGCAGAATGATTATATTGGCTCGCTTTGCGTCACCCGCGCGAAATTGGAGAAGACACGAAAAAAGCGTCTCGATCAAATGCTGGATGAACTCAAAGGTGGGGAATTGTATATGAACATGTTATGGAAAAAAGCCATACACTTTTCGATTAATACTTCTCCTAAAATGTAGATTTCATCAAGTCTGTTTTTGCGGAGCACGTCCGAACCCAGTGAGTTATACTCCAAGCCAGTGACCATGATCCCAACAAGTCGTAAATTCGATGATTTCACTTCATGACTTTTTCGATCTCAACCGTCAGATTATCCTGTTTGTTTATGGATTGGGATTTTTTATTCTCGGATTCGCCATCATCCTTCAGGTACAACAATCCTCCCAACTGGAATTGGCACGTAGCTTACGCTGGCTGGCAGCATTCGGCATCACGCATGCTTTCAATGAGTGGGGCGATCTTTTTATTCCTATTCAAGCACACTACATGTCCCCAACCCTGATTAAACTGTTGTGGGTCATCCAGCTTATTTTATTGTCAGCATCCTTCGCGTGCCTTTTCAAGTTTGGCGTTTCCGTGTTGAGTCCGTTTAATTTGGCACGCTGGTTAGAAGGAGTTCCGGCAGGCTTGTTTGTCGCGTGGATATTTGTTACTTTTTTTCTGCTCCTGCCCTTGCAGCCTAATCTTGAAAGATGGCATCACTCCGCGAATGCACTGGCACGATATTTTATTGGTTTTCCAGGTGGTTTGCTGGCGGCCTATGGATTACGTGTGCATGCCATCAAACGCATCCTGCCCCTCAATGTCCCGGACATCTACAACACGTTGCGGGTCGCGGGTGTTTCACTTGGGGTCTATGCAGTTTTGGGCGGGCTGATTCCTCCTCCGGTAGATTTTTTCCCTGGGGATGTTTTGAACGTACAGACCTTTGAGCAGGCAATCGGAATACCCCCGATCATTTTCAGAACCTTGATTAGTATTGTGATCGCCGTTGCCGTCATTCGCTCATTGGAAATCTTTACCCTGGAAACTCAACGAAAGATCGAAGAACTGGAACAACAACAAATCATCAACGCAGAACATGAACGGTTGGCACGCGAATTGCATGACGGCGCAATTCAAAAAGTGTATACGGCGGGATTACTGGTTGAATCGGCCGCGCGGCTGACAGAATCGAAAAGCGACCTCGGCTCGCGCCTGGAACGAGCAGTAGTGGTATTGAATGATGCAATTGCCGACCTGAGGCATAATCTGGCTGAGTTACATCGTTCCGATGGGGCTTCTTCGGATGTGACTCTTGTTCAAATGCTTCAACGTTTATCTCAAGACCCTCATTACAATACGCTGGTTAAGATTTCGTTGGATTTGAAATTGCCCGATGAGAAAACACTTTCTCCTATACGTGCCCGCCACGTGTTTGCGATTGTCAATGAAGCCATGGCGAATATTGTGCGCCATGCCAACGCTCGAACCGTGAATATACAGGCTCAGGACTACGGCGAACAATTGAAGATTTCGATCAAAGATGATGGGACTGGGATTACGCCCAATGTTCAACCCGGTTATGGTCTGCGGAATATGCGTGACCGTGCGCGGCTGTTGAACGGAGATTTGCGTTTCTCAGAACCGTCCAATAAAGGCACGATGATCACACTCGAAATTCCGTGGACAGATTGATTATGGCAAAGACTCGTATTTTACTGGTAGATGATCACGCCATTGTACGGTTGGGATTGATGACTTTATTAAATGACCAACCCGATATGGAAGTTGTGGGGGAAGCAAGCACAGCGGCAGAGGCCGTGCGCTCAGTGGAAAAGTTGAAACCGGATGTGGTCCTGATGGATATCCGTTTGCCGGGCGAGGGTGGCATAGAAGCCACACGCCAAGTCACAAACCGTTTTCCCGATAGCAAAGTAGTCATGCTTACTTCATTTGCAGATGATGATTTGGTGATTCGAGCGATCAGTGCAGGAGCTGTTGGGTATGTATTAAAGCAAGTTGGAAATGAAGAACTGTTAAGAGCGATTCAGGCTGCGGCGAGAGGCGAAGCATTGATCGATCCCTCTACAACGGCAAAGCTACTTTCACGCGTCCGTGAACTGGATCGAAAAACAGAAGAGGATGCATTCCGCGATTTGTCAGACCGTGAGATGGATGTACTCGTTCACGTAGCGCGCGGCAAGACGAATGCGCAGATCGGGAAGATCCTAAATCTAAGCGAAAAAACGGTGGGGAATTATATCGGTGCGATATTCGAAAAACTACATCTCAATAACCGCATTGAACTGGCAATTTATGCGGTGGAACATCATCTGTTCGAGCGTATGGGAAAAGAATAGAAAACTCCCGCACGATTTGCCAAGCAAATCGTGCGGGAGTTTTATTGGACATTGATTTTTTACTTGAACAATCCCCAAACAGGAGGGAAGGTGCCAAGCAAGCCAACCACCAACAATGCGATCGCGATGGAGGAAATGCGGGCAAAATCGGTCTCCTTGTCTTTCCAGACGTAGTGCAGGATGGCCCAGGCGACGAAGAAGATAATGATCGCCCACATGGATTTGCCAGAGAGTGCACCAACGCCTTTGTTCCAGACCAGGCTCTTCGCAAAGGCAGATTTGTCATTCACTTCCTGGATCAGGGTGATGAGACCCATTGCGGCACAGCCAATTCCACCTGCGAGCAGGGCGGCGGATACGGGTCCATTGACTTTCTCAGTAAAATCTTTAGCTAACGTTGCCATGATTATTTTCCTTTTTAGATAGTGCAGGAGTTTAGCGGACTGCAGCGGCTTTGGTAATGAAGGCGCCAAACATGCCGGCGATTGCGGTGGCGACGAATGCGAAGATGAAGAAGATCATCACGGCGCGGCGTTCGCCAACTCTTTTGGCAAGTTGCGGACCATAGTAGCTGACCACGAAGGCGACGACGGTTGCAGCGATGGGAGCCAGAAAGGCGACGTGCTCTTTCCATTCCATACCGAACTCATGCCACTTGGCGGTGCTTTCACTGGCAAGCAACAGGAACTTGGGGAAGGTGCTTAGATCTGTTGCGCCATCGGGAGGTGTCGCGCGATACCACGGGTACACAACCCAGGCACCAGTGAATACGGCTGCCCAAACGGAGAGGGCCAAGCCCCAAACATAGATTTTGGCGGCATTAACCGTCTTGCTGATCCCTTCGGCGGTCAATAGTTGTGGTTTCATGCTGTATACCATGTACAGCGCGCCGCTGAAGCCCAGCAGGAAGATGAAACCGAACACCATGCCATGGACAACGGTCCAAGTTTCACGCAAATTCATTTCCATAACGTTTTCTCCTTGTTAGAATTTTTTGAAAGCGATATCCGTTACATCTCAAACTTTAATTCTTTCGTAGCGGCACAACTAGTATCAAAACACACCTATTAGGAGCATAAATGTCATATTTAGTCGTGTCTTGTAAAGATGAGAAGTTGTTTTGGATACTCACCTTTCATGGATTTGTATCTATTGTATGGATTGGGAGGAAACGTAGTTAGAGGCGTTCGCCTCTATTTTGCTAGGGGAACTTTGCTTGATTTTCAGGCTCTCAGCACAGTTTTACGCTCAAGAATTGGGACTGTGAAAGAAACATTCCTCCTTTTTTTCCTTTCGGTACAACTTTACGCAAGTGTCCACTGTGCGCCGCGAGCATCAGTTCTTCAGTCACCTTCCGTTCGCCTTTCCCTCTGATAGCGCAGGCTTGATCACTTGCTTATGGGAATTGTATATGAATATATTATGGAATTCGAAAACAGGAACCATATAATTTAAGAACAAATCCATTTTCTCAGGACTCTACAGCCAGGAGGTAATTCATTATGATCGCAGCCAAATCTTCTCAACCGATGCCCGGCGAACCCTATCGTCTCATGTCGTATTTCGTCTTCCTGACTGTGATTGGAGCAGGGATATTGCTGGGGCTTAACTGGAAAAAATTGGGCAAACCAGAATGGCAGGCGAGAACTATCCTTCTTTCAATTTTTTTACCTATCACTATGGTTGCCTTAGCCATCGGCTGGATCGTACTTCTCCTCCCTTATCCTGTCCTTCCCACACAATTCGTCATGAGCATCCCTATGCTGGCATTCGGAGCCAACGTTGGCTTCGTTTGGGGACTGGCACGCTTACAAAATGGTGCGTATAAAAAGTTTAAAAAAGAGGGATATGAAGCACTTCAAACGTACGAATATCATGTGGATGATGCACTTTTCTTTGGGGGAATTGTTATGTTGGTCTGTGCTTTGTTCGGTGTATTTATCGTACCCATGCTTTGATTTCTTGTTGGACACAAAACAGCTTTATAACGCTAACGATGTAGCTTTTATTAAATAACTTGGGCGAGGTTTCCACCTCACCCAAGTTTTCTTGCTTTAATAAGGGCTTTATGCTTATTATTGGATAGGTTCACCCTCAGGCGATATCAGATTCCACGTGCCGTCAAAATCTTCCATGGCCTGACCAGCAGCATCGCCAGCCGTCGTATCCTCTGCAAAGGTATAGAGTAGATGACCATTGTACGTAACCTGCATTGTGCCATCGTCACGTGTGATCGTGCCTAGCAGGGTTGCATCTACACCCTCACCAGCAGCTGGGGTGCCCTGGCTAGCCAGAGGGATCCATTCCGCAGCACAATCGTCAGTACAGGCACTTGTACCGCCAGTATCGAGCGAAAAGACATACAGGGGCATTCCCTCACCGTTCACCAAGGCAGAACCATACGTTCCGACGTCGGCGACATTCACGGTCGCTTCACCAGTGACAGGGACACCTACTGTTGCAGTTTCAGCAACAGACGGCGTGTCTGTAGCTGCCGAGGTGTCTGTTGCCACTGGCGGTTCGGTAGCCGCTGGTGATTCAGTCGCAGGCGGTTCAGTGGCCGCTGTTGTTGGCTCGAGCGTTGCGGGGGATTCCGTCGCGGCAGCAGGCGCACAGGCTGCCAGTACAAGAGCTAATGCACATATAGCTCCCAGTAAAGTTGGATATTTCATTCTTACTCCTTTCAACTAAATAAGGTTCTGTTACTATACAGGTGACATGTATTGAACTCAATGGGGAATGTACCTAGTTAATGGCGGAATACCCGCCCATTCATTAAGTTAGGACTAAACTTTTTTAACCAAAATTAATTTGAATGTATGGTTAGATGAATCACAAATAAGAAAGACAAATAAAAAGAGACCAGATCTTTGCAAACCTGATCTCTTCTCTCCATCGTTTAGTCAGCAGGAAGTAGCTCTGGATCGATCTCCGGTTCGTTCGCAGACTGAGAGTTCGCGCGGCTAACGAAGAACAGCGCGGGGGTGAGAAGCAGACCCGAGGTCACGAGTGAAGCGACTGCTGAACCCAGGGAGGCGATCACAGCGACAACAGGCCCACCGAGCGTCTGACCGATGGCATCCACCTGTCCAAACATCGAGTGGACAGTGGCGCGCACCTGCGAATCCAGTTTCTGATTGACCCATGCTGTTTGCAGAGGGATGTGAACATTACGCAGAACACTGATCACCAAATACAGACTCAGGCTCAGGAAAAGAAGCGGCGAGAGCGCAAATCCAATCAACGCGACGGAAATGGTCCCGGTCACAATCAACACCGCGCGTCCAATTGCGGCCGAACTGGTCGAATCGACGCGTTTCTCCACAAAGCGAACGACAAGAATGGTGAGGATCGCACCTGCTACGCGCAGTACAGCAAAGAACGCAACCTGGTTATTGCCAAAGATCACCGGCAACTCAAAATGATCAAGCAGATGCTTGACCCATAGTCTGTCAAAGCCTTCACTATACAGACCGTAGAACAGACCGATGAATACAATATTCATCAGACGCGGTCTCGAACGGACCGCCTTCACACCCTGGTTGAAGGTATGCCACATGTGCTGCCAGGTATTACGATCTTCGCGCGGCGTAGGATGAAATCCCGTCTCAGGCATGATGAACGCCAGCGCAACTCCAATCAGCATCACGCCCAGGGAACCGACTCGAAGCGGCAGAGCAACATTATTTGCGCCGACGAGCATGGAGGCTCCCATACCAAAGAGTGAAGCAAACAACCCAATCTGGGTTCCGCGCAAAAACAGTTTATTCGCATCCTCCTCCCCCACTTCATCGGTGATCCAGGCCTGAGTTGCACCCGAAGTGAAGGTGTAGCCCAAACCCCAGATAACTTGCGCGAGCAGAATGGGCAAGAACAAAGGAAAAAATCCCTCGATGAGGAAACCGGCTCCCATCATCAGATATCCGATGATGATGGACATTCTGCGCGAATAGACGTCCGCGACGATACCGGTCGGCACTTCGAACACAAACGCCGATACTTCAAGCGCTGTGCCAACCAGAATGAGTTGGACAGGAGTCAACCCCGCGACAGTTGCCTCATACAACGACGTGACCACAAACATCATCGAGAAGAATGCCGAGGCGCTGAACTCAATGAACAGATAGACGAATCTTGCGTTTAACTTTAATTTGGAAAACATATTACCCTTTGTAAAGCTTACACGGAAATTGTTCCGCTATGACGGGGCCGCAATTCTTTACAAGGATTGTCAAAAAGGAATTGCGGCGAGTTCAGGCAGGAGAATATTCTCCGTTGTGCCAGAATTTGATGGTTGAAAATACGATTGTCATTTTTATCTCCAATTTTCGAGAAGGAGGAATCAAAGTCTTTGCACAGCACCCCGCGGGCCAGACTTTGGTTTCAACGACTGGAGTCGTTGACTCCTTTTATGCTACCGGGTAAACATTTGATAATTTTTTCGGGAAGAGGATATTGAGCAGGACACGCACATCCTCTGAAGTGCACCAGCAATCTGCAAAGGTGTATTCCAATTCCTTGAAACTTCGATAGCCAAAAAGCAGTTGTAAAAAAGTAAGATCAGGAAATGCGGCATCTCCTTCTTCACTTGGCGAGGGTTTCCAGGGTTCAATTGCTGCGATCGTTCCCCGTTCAATCCTGATTCGCAAACCAGTGCGGTAAAAACTGATAAGAATCTCATGTGAATGCCCGGCTGCGATTGAGTCTGCCAATCGCTTTTCCAGCACTGGTCGGATGTGATTCAGGAAGCCGCGCAAGTCTGAGATACGCAAATACCACGCGTATGGATCACGGGTCGTGGGCAGACGATTGCCCAACGCTTCATAAGCAGGATGCGCAGCGCCTAGCACAAAACCAAACGAAAGAAATTCACCGCCATCGCGTTTTGCATATTCCTGTCCCTTTGCCCACAGATAACGAGCCACACTCGGTGTTGCTTCGAGCCAGGAGACTCCGGGTTTGAGTTCATAGCGTGCGGCAGCCAAGCTGCTCTGCTGGTTGTAGCCGGGATGTCTAAAAAAGCCCACCAGCTCACCTGCTTTGTCCTCGATCACACAATTGACCCAGCAATTATTGCTTTCACTGCGACCCATCAATTCATAGCGAAAGAGTTCCGGCGTACGCTCACACGCAACCATAGAGCGTGCCTTCGTTTGGTCGTAGAGTTTTTCAATGATCGGTAAATCGCCTTCCTGTGCGGCTCGAATCGTGTAAGGCTCCGTTTCGCCTTCTTTCAATTTCGGCAATTGAGCTTTACCACCGAAGCGCCGACCGTCTAGATCCAAGGCCATCTCATAACCAAACTGGCGATAGTAGAACGGAATCCCTGTAATGGCTTGCACCGTTTCGCCGCGTTCCGCACTCCACTTATGAACTTCTTCGAATTGCATTCGAACGAGTCCACGGTTGCGGAATTCCGCCAGGGTTCCCACCAGTTCAGGACGACCGACACCAAACTTGATCCCCTCATAGGACCAGGTTTGCGAGATTAAATTTGTTGTGGAAACGATCCGTCCGGTCGCGGCTTCTTCCACAATGGTGAAATCGTCTGGATGAAACGTTGGATGAGGCAATGTCAGCAGGTCATGCGTCCAGGCCGCGATGCATTGTCCGTCCGGGTCATTATCGGTATGGATGGCGCGATTGAATTCCGCCAGTTCGTCTGCATCTTCGGGGGTTGAACGGCGCAGAATCAAACCATCCCCCAGATCGCGCAAAAGTGTTTGTCCTTTGGTGAACATATGCGTAGCTATCCTGTGGATAATTTATCCTGTCGGGCGATTACCTAGCATAGGGCTGGTCGTGCCCGCGCACCCGCAAGGGGGTCGCCGTTACTAGCGAAGCACGCCGCCGGAGGGCGGCAGTGTGGATAAAAGTTTTTTCAGTTGCTTCAAAGCGGATTCGGGATCTTTGAAATAGATTCCTTTCATGCCGACTTTTTCACACCCTTCGATGTTTATTAAGAAGTCATCGACGAAAATGGCTTCGTTCGGACTCACCCCAAACTGCTCCAGGGCAATTTGGAATATCTTCGGTTCAGGCTTGACCGCGCCCACCTCTGCCGAGATGATCAGCTTGTCGAAGGCATCATCGAACTTTTCCCTGACGATGAAATCGCGCAAATCACCCCAGGCGTTCGAGATGAGTCCCGTTTTATATTTGCCGCGCAGCGACCGGATGTACGCAACCAAAGTACGGTCGACGATATCTCCGGCAAAGAACTCCTCGCGTATAGCAACCAGTTCCGAGGCGGGGCGTTTCAATCTTTTGATCACCGAGTCCCAATGATCCTCTGAGCTGATCTCACCCATGGAAGCCCGTTGACCCGTGTCGCTATCAAAAACAATTTTGTTCAGGTCGTCATATTCCATGCCGAGCTTCTCAGCCAGTTGTTGGCGTGGTGCCTGAAACTCCGTGCGTACGATGACTCCACCGAGGTCAAAGAAGACAGCTTTGATAGTCATTTGCTTTTCTGCGATTTTCCCTTACCAGCAGACTTTCTCGCATTGCTTTTCTTTGTATCAGCAGAAGGCGTCGTTTGCCGGGCGGCGGGTTTCCGTTTGGATTCGGCAGGCGTTGCTGTAGGCTTCGGTTTGGATGCGCCTTTCTTAGCAGGAGAAGGCTCAGGTGTGGAGGCAGCCTCAGCAACGGGAGACGTTTCCTCCGTCGGGAGAGGCGCTTCCTGTTGAGGGTGCTCCTTCATCTCCGCTTCGAATTCTTTGAGCTCATCCCGCCAGTTCGGCATCGCCATCTCCAACCGTTGACGAGGAATTTGCGTGGCGCGCCTGCAGCGTGGGCAATGCGCATCATAGTGAGTTAGGTTCTTTGAATCCACTTCCTGCAACGCATCAAGCAGGGCTACGCGACCGAGAGTGTAGGGTGTTTGACAAAAAGAACAACGGATGTTCATGGAGACTCCTCTTCAAAATAACTTTTGGGATCACCTTGCGAAGGTTTCGATCCTCGGGTTTTACTCTCAGACAACTAACCTTCGCAAGGTTTCTTGTTAATTACGAAAGAGATTCTACACTGATTTCAGTACCCGCACGCAGTTCCTTTTCGTACTGGTCAAACGCCTGTTGCACGTGCATACCCGCATTCTCATAGAGGCGGAGCGCACCGGTCAGGTTTTGGGCATCCACGCCCAGTCCAACTTTACGTTTGCCGCGTCGATAAAATTCGTTGAAGGAATGACGCAGAAGCGCCAGACCAATACCACGCTTGCGCCAGGGACGGCGCACACCCAGAGAGCCAACCCAGCCCAGATCAGGATCGTCGTAGGTACGAGGGCGGCAAAGGTTAACACCGGCAATTTCATCTCCATCCATAGCAAGGAACCAGAGCGATGGGTCAAACCCTTCATAATTGATCATGAAATATTTGAAGCGCTTGAAGCCCTCCTCGAAGGGCGGCTCCACAAAGCCGAAATGGTCGCGAAACGCGTCGGTATCGGCGCGGTATACGGCTTCAGCATCTGTTTCTGGATTGAAGGTACGGAGCATGATGCCCTCCGGGAATTCCGCTTCTGGGATGGGCGCATCCAGATTGATGCGCATGTGATAGGAACTACGGATGTGATGATAGCCCATGTCCTCAAACAACCTCTTCGGTTTTTCAGCCTCGCGGTACGTTCCGACACGTGGCGCAAAGCGCAGTCCAGCAGGCACGTTTGGAAGCTCCTGCAACGCGCGCTGTTCTGCCCAATGTAACAGCCATGCTCCAATCCCCAGGTCTTCATAATCGGGATGGATACGACTCCACATCCATGGGTGGACGAGGGGTTTCGAGGTGGTCCACACTTCAATGTAGCCAGCCATTTGACCGTTCGGTGCAAAGATGAGACGAATATCCTGTGCGGGATCAAAGCCGGGTGACTCCCATTCCTTGCGGGCGGCTTGTACATCCGTGATCTCATCTCGTCCGATGACAGAGTGAGACCAGCGGTTGAAAAGCACCAATGCAGGTTCCACATCGTCTAGATTTGCGCCTCGGACGGTGAAGCCTTCGGGCAATTCGACGATGTTTTCTTTTTGATATTGTGCGTTCATTTTATTCCTTGTTTAGCCACAGAGTGCACAGAGATCTTTGAGTTTTTAAAACTCATCTTCTCTATGATCTCGGTGTGTAATCTTTATTTCTCATCAATTTCGCGGCCCGTGCGCAATTCCTTCTCATAGAACACAAACTCACTGACGGCGCGCATGCCAACCTTTTGATATAGACGTGTGGCACCTGTGGGATTCTGCGCGTCGACGCCGAGACCAATGGTGGTAGTGCCACGTTTATAGAATTCAGCGAACGAATGAAGAAGCAGCGCTTCTCCAAGTCCACGCTTACGCCATGGGCGGC
>WNFU01011743.1_pt1 | contig 17092 bp, 23 predicted proteins | sample 5400121 | NCBI WGS metagenome assembly WNFU01 (sample SAMN13153360, study PRJNA577476) | soil metagenome | isolation source: 100 cm soil or saprolite under grassland replicate 1 | place: USA:California | collected 2016-06-15
AGCTCACCACCTCGCGGGCGCGGATCGTGGCAGCCGCCGACCACGCGCGCCGACGCATCGAGCGGGACCTGCACGACGGCGCCCAGCAGCGGCTGGTCTCGCTGGCGCTCCAGCTGCGTACGGCGCAGGCGGCGGTGCCGCCCGAGCTCGACGCGCTCGGTGCCGAGCTCGGCGACGCCGTCGCCGAGGTGACCGGCGCGCTGGACGAGCTTCGTGAGACCGCGCGCGGCATCCACCCGTCGATCCTGGCCGCGGGCGGCCTCGGCGCGGCGCTACGCGCGCTCGCCCGCCGCTCGCCGATCCCGGTCGACCTCGAGGTGCGCGTCGACGGGCGGCTGCCCGAGCAGGTCGAGCTCGCCAGTTACTACGTGGTCGCCGAGGCAGTTACCAACGCGGCCAAGCACGCCCGTGCCTCAGCCCTCACGGTCACCGTCGAAGCCGACGCCGCCGACGCCGTCCTGCGGGTCGAGGTCAGCGACGACGGCACCGGCGGCGCCGATTTCACCCGCGGCACCGGGCTGGTCGGCCTCAAGGACCGGGTGGAGGCGCTCGGTGGCCGAATCCTTCTCCACAGCCCGCACGGGGCAGGGACGACGCTGCGCATGGAGGTTCCGCTCGCCGCCGCGAACCGCGGCGCCAGCTCCACCTAGCCCGAGGCCCGGATTCCGCGGTCCGGAGCCGGAGGTGAACGCCCGCCGTGACGACACGGGCGGCGCGGACAGACCGAACGTTGCCACTAGGCGTTTCCGTGATTCGAGAACCCCGCACGGTTCGTATGGTGGCTGCCATGACCGCCGGCGTCCTGCCGGCGGGCAATGCCCGCGAAAGAGCCACGAATGGCCGCCACCGCGCTGGAACTCGGGCCTGTCGACCGGTACCACCAGGTAGCCGTGGTGGGTGCCGGCGTCATCGGCGTCTCCTGGGCGGCGTGTTCCTGGCGCACGGGCTGCGCGTGACGATCTGCGATCCGCGGCCGGACATCGGGCGACGAGTTCGTGCCGGCCTCCGCGAGATCGCCCCTACCCTCGCCCAGCTCGACCTGCCGTTGGGTAGCCTCGGCGACGACTCGGCCGCGCTGCGGTTCGACCCGGTCGTTGCCACAGCGGTGGCCACCGCGGACGTCGTCCGGGAGAACGGTCCGGAGCAACTTGCCGTCAAGCAGCAACTGTGGGCGGAGATCGAAAGAGGCGTGATCAGCTGCACCTGCTGTGGGTCGGCCGGGAGATGTACCCGGCGAACTGGGCCGGTGTGCCGGTCAGCAGCAGCGTGAGCAGGACCGCGATGCCGTGCCCCATGCGAGGCCACCTGCCTTCCGCGTGGCGGTCTGCGCATCGAACGGGCGGGAACGGTGGCCTCCCTGTCATCGCGCGGCATCGGCTTCTCCCAACCAAGAATCTGCCCTGAGTCGGGCGGCGTCGTCTGGGTTAGCGTCCGGCATCGCTTCCGGTCACCTGGAATATCGACCTTCCAGATGGCGGGCTGCCGAGGATGGGAGGCATGGGTGTGCCGGGGCTGCCCGAGGGTCAACGCGCCCGGCACGTCAAGGGGCTGAGCGACTCCTCGGTCCCCGTCGTGGCGTTCCTCGGCGCGGCTGTCGAGGCCATCGGGATGGCGACCAATCGTGGAGGATGTCGGCAGCGTCCGCCGGGTGGCGGCCGACCTGAATCGTGCTGTTGCCGGCTGATCCTGGGCGCGGCACGGCGCACTTTGCGCAGCGCCGTTCGGGTGCCCGCACGACGAGGCTCATGCCGCCCGCGGCTCACCGGTCAGCGGCTCGTCGAGCAACATCCCGATCTCCTCGGAGATGACGGAAAGACTCTCCGCGGACCACAGCAAGCCGGCATGTGTGGTCGGGACGGATCGGTGCCGGGCCGCCGGATCAAGGGTGCTGCGCCAGTCCACGACCTGGTCGTACGGCGAGTACACGCTCAGGAAGGGGACCTCACTGGGGAACGGCCGCTGGAGGTGCGTAGGGAAGCGGGCACAGCATTCGCCCCATAGGCAGCCCGCTTTCATCAGTCCGGGCACGCCGAGCGAGCCGGCCAGGCCGAGGACCGCGACCTGGGCGAGGATCAGCGGGTGTACGGCGAGCATACGGCGCAGCGGGCTGCCCAGAGTGATCAGACCGCGGTGCAGCTCGGGTCTGCGTACGGCGACGGCACGAGCGAACTGGCCGCCACGGCTGTGTGCGATGACCACAGCGCTCCGGCCGGTCGCGTCGGCGAGCTGTTCGAGTGCCTGCTCCACGTACCGCGGCCCCCTACGCACCACAGCCGACGCCGTACCGGACAGGGGCGACCAGACACCGACAGTTGAGCCGCCGCAGCCAGTCGTGCAGTGGGGAAAGCGTCTGTTCGCTGCTGGTCATGCCGCCGACCAGCAGGACGGGTAAGCCTTGCACGTCAATTGGTGGATCATGTCGCAGGATGGACCGGCGCCGAATCTGTCCGAGGAGGAGATCCGTTGCTTCGTGCCACAGCGGCGGGCGCAATGTCGCTGCGGCCCGGTGGACGAGGTTCCGCGACAGCGCGGTTGGACTGTGGGCGTGGGCATCCGGCGAGGCCGTTGCGTCCGCAGGCGTCGCCTACTCATCTGAACTCCGGGTTTGTGTTCGGCGTCGGGCGCTCGCTGTGCATGGCCCGGAGGGCCGCCTGGGCCTGGACGGTGTTCAGTCGCCGGTCGGGCTCCTTGGCCAACAGGCCTTCGATGACCGGGCGCAACGGGCCGGCACGGATGAGTACCGGCTCGTCGCAGGCCACGGCGGTCAGCGTCGCGAACAGGTCGCCCTTGTCGAAGGGTGGCCTGCCCTCGACCGCCGTGAACAGCGTCGCGCCCAGCGAGAAGAGATCGGACGCCGGCTCGGGCCTGCCGCCGCCCAGCCGCTCGGGCGAGACATACGCTGGACTGCCGGCAGACATGGGTGTGGGGGAGCTGGAACCGTGGTCCGCGGCGCAGGCGATGCCGAAATCGGTGAGGACCACCCGCCCGTTTTCGCAGAGATGTACGTTGCCAGGCTTGACGTCGCCGTGCACGACGCCTGCCCGGTGTGTCGCCTCCAGCGCGTCGAGAAGGCACACGCCTACCCGGGTCACCTCCTCGATCGATAGTGGCCCCTCGGCCTCGAGCAGCTCCGCCAGCGTCGGTCCCGACAGCAGCTCCATGACTATCCAGGGGCGCCGCTCGTCGTCCTTGACGATGTCGTGAACCGCGACGACTCCGTCGTGGTGGACACGTGCGGCGGCGCGCGCCTCGCCGAGCGCACGCACGAGCGCCGCCTTGCGGGACTCCTCGGATGCCGGGTCGTTCAGCGTGACCTGCTTGAGTGCCACCGGTCGGCGCAGCAGCTCATCCTCGGCGTTCCAGACCACCCCCATGCCGCCGGTGCCCAGGAGCGACCGGAGCCGGTAACGGCCGGCTACGAGCCGCCCGGGAGGTGCGACCGGTTGACCCTCAGGCCGATCCGTTGCGGCCGCCAGTACGGTCGACCGGTGTGCCGATCGCCGACACCTCAGGTCGCGTGGGCTGCTGACGAGTCGATCGGTGAGCGCCTTCATACAGAATCACGATGGGGCTGGATCTCACTCTCGTCGTCGCAGCGGGCGCCCAACGTCGCTACCGGCTGGCGGGAACTCTGCGGTACCTGGCATCTGGAAGGTGCCCGCAGCGGAAGGTTGAGCGGGCCGCCGATGGTGCGTCGTCGACCCCGGCGCTCGGCCACACGCTTCCGAGCGGTTCGTTGCACAGCTTCATTCGGCCGTCGCACCCCCAAGCCTGGCGGTCCTCCCGGGGATGTCCTCGCCCAGCCGCAGTCCTCCCTACCGGCGAGCCGTAAACCGCTGACGGCCCGAAGGGGCCAACGGCCGCAACGCGCGGGTCAAACCTGACCCCGGCAAATGTTCGCCATCGTGCTGCCGCGGGACGGTCACGCAATGCACCCTGACCAGCGACCATACGGGTCAGCTCGCGAGCGGCAGCGATTGCAGCGAGGGAGCCGGTGTGGTCGACGGCGTCGGGTACGTAGCGCGGACCATCGCCAGCGCCCAGGTCATCCGTGCTGCGGCGGTATCGGGGTGGTCGCCGAACTCACCGGCCAGCTGCGCGGCACAGCCTCGGATCCCGAACTTGCGCAGCGCCGTGGCAACGGCATGGCGGACCTCGTCGGAGGAGGGTGACTCGGAGGACTGCAGGGGCGAGACGAACAGCGCCTCGGCGCGAATCGCGTCGAACGTACTGCGTCGCTCGTACCCGAGGTAGCGTGCCTTCGCGGTCGGAGTCGCCATCGTTCTCGCCTCGCTTTCGTCCGCCTCTGCGCTCGGCCGGGGCGGCGTTGGGCAGGTTGTTACCATCGCGCTTCGGCACGCCGCTGTCGTCGCGGCCAGCGCCCAACTCGAGTACCGGCCAGCGGGAATCCGAGCGGTCCGATCAGCAACCGCGGGAGGCTGCTTTGGTGACGCTGAGACGGATGGGCGCCACGGCCGCGGTCTTGTCGCTGTGGCTGGGGAGGCCGGCTGACCGCCGTGTTCCCGGCGTTGGAGCGGGCGTTCGACTACTCCACCCGCAGTGCGGCTTATCCTGGTGGCCGGCTACCAGACACGCGCTGCGGTGCGAGAGGCCGGACCGACGGGTTGGCCGGCTACCTGCGCCGGGAAAGGTCCTGGCCGACGAGCATCCCGGGCAGGCTGACCGTCTGCGGGCCAGCCGCGGCGAGCGCCTTGGCCCGCAGAGGCGACCACCGGCCAGCTGGTGGCGCGGGCTGGCCCGCCGGATCCTTGACCTCGACCAGGAGGTCAAGGACACCGACAAGCCGCTGATGGAGCGGTTCCGCGCCCATCCGCAGGCGAAGGTGATCGAAAGCCTCCCGGGGATGGGGCCGATCCTCGGCGCGGAGTTCATCGTCGCGGTCGGCGGTGACCTGGCCGCGTTCCGCGATGTGGCCGGCTGGCCGGTTGCGCCGGCCTGGCGCCGGTGCCGGCGACTCCGGGCGGCGCAGCGGCAACCTGCACCGGCCCAGAAACAGGAGGCTAGGTCGATAATGCTGGACATGACGATGGAGCCGAACCGCACAGGCCGGCCCGAAGGCAAGGACGACGACGCGGTCATGACCGGGTTGCGGGTGGTCTTGGCCGACGACGATGTCCTGCTCCGCGAGGGCCTGGCCAGTCTGCTCGGGCGTTCCGGCTTCCAGGTCGCCGGCCAGGCCGGTGACGGTGTGCAGCTGCTTGAGCTGGTCCGCGACACGGCCCCCGACCTGGTGGTGGTCGACATCCGCATGCCGCCGACACATACCGGCGAAGGACTGGAGGCCGCCCGGGTGATCCGTCAGGAGCTGCCGGAGACCGGCATCCTCGTGCTTTCCGCGCATGCCGAGGTCGAGCACGCGATGGAGCTGCTGGCCAGCGGCCGGCGGATCGGCTACCTGCTCAAGAGCCGGGTCACCGACGTGGGTGAGTTCGTCGACACGCTTCAGCGGATCGCCAACGGGGGTTCGGTCGTTGACCCTGGGCTGGTTCAGGAGCTGGTGTCGGCCCGGCGGCGCAGTGACCCGCTCGGCGTGCTCAGCGACCGCGAGCGGGAGGTGCTGGCGCTGATGGCGGAGGGGCGCTCCAACGCCGGCATCGCCCGCCGACTGTGGGTCACGGAGGGGACGGTGGAAAAGCACGTGCGCAGCATCCTGGCCAAGCTGAGCCTGCCCGAGACCAACGACGACCACCGTCGGGTACTCGCCGTGCTCACCTTCCTGGAGGCCCGCTGACCGGCTTGACAGGGTCGTCCTTACCGTGGCCATCGAGCAGGTCGCGGATGGCGCGGGCCGACAGGGCGGTCTTGGCCAGGAAGCCGACCGCGGGGCTGGCCGCTATCAGGTCCGCGTAGTCCTGCTCGGCGTGCGTCGAGATCAGGATGATCTTTGGCGGCGCCTCACGTCCGTCGCCGTGCAACTGCCTGGCCACGTCGAAGCCGCTCTCGCCGCCGAGGTCGATGTCCACCAGCGCTACGTCGGGTCGCAGCTCGTCGACTCGCTGCGCCGCCTCGGCGCTGGTCGATGCCGTACCGACGACGGCGACGCCCTCGCGCTCCAGCAGGCCGCGGGCGGCGTCCAGGAAGCGCGGGTTGTCATCGACGATGAGGCACCGAAGCATGGAGCCAGGATTGCAGATGGGCTGTTAGTCGGCATTACCGCTAGCTGGACAACCACGCGGAGACGGCCGTTCACCGTGACGACGGCGCGACCACTCGCCGCCATGGCGGGAGGGCTGGTGCCGAACCGGCTCGAGCGATCGGGGACGGCTATATGGAAGCGGAGCCGCGCGTGCACGTGTCGCGGGAAGGGCCCCCGGCGTACGGGGCGCGGAACGTGTCGACAGCGGGGGCGGGAACTGCGCACGGTCGGTCCGGCCCCCGTTCCGAACGTGGTTGATGAGCCCGGCGCGGCCCGCCCCGTTTGGTCGGATGGTCGCCCGCAGGGCTTCGTCGGTTGCCGGTTCTGCGCGGCGACCCGCCACCGTCGAGCAGGCCGGCGCTTCGTCCGCGATCCTCGCCAGCAGGCCCGATCGGCTCCCGCCGTTGGCGGGGGGTCGTTGTGCGTCATGACTTGCAGTGGGAGCCTCGACACGTGGCAAGGGCTCCCGCTGGGGTTCGGATGGGCGCCTCGAACGGTCAACGCAGGAACCTGCGCGAGGTGACCTTCGGGTCGCGCTGGCACCGCGGCCGGTTCTCAGCGGAGATCGTTCTGGCCCTCGCCGCGGGTGTCGCCGCCTTCGTGCTCGCCGCCACCGTGTGTGCGACCGCGCGCGATCATGTGCCAGCCGTGCTGCTCGGCACGCTGCTCCTGTTGGTTGTCCTGGCCGTCGCCCGCTTCGGCGGGATCTTGTACGGGCTCCCAGTCGGCGTCATGACCATCCAGGCGTTCGACTGGTATTTTTTCTCCCGCCTCTGCGCGAACTCGACGCCCCCACCGTACTCGTGGGTGGTCTGTTTCTGGTGATGTCGGTGATCGTAGGGGCGGTCACGACTCGGGCGGCCCGCCGTGCGGTCGCATCAGAGCGGGCTCGAGGCGATCTGGCCGCGGAGCAGGCCGCGTTGCGGCGCGTCGCCACGCTGGTGGCCAGCGGCGCCCGGCCGGCGGAGGTGTTCACGGCGGTCGCGGATGACCTGGGCCGGCTGATCGGTGCCGAGGCGACGTTCTTCGCCCGCGTTGATCATCTGTCCGGCGAGAGCGGTGAGCCCGAGGGGGATTTCACCGTCGTCGGGTCGTACGGTCGGGTGACAGATGACCTACCGGTCGGGTTCCCGACCAAGCTGCAAATCCGGGATGGCCATGATGGCCGCCCTCCGAGCCGGGGCCCGGTGCGGATCACCGGCGAGGCGCTGGCGACCGGCCCGTTTGGTGCGATCGCCGACAAGCTGGGCATTCGCCCCGCGGTGGCCACGTCCGTCGTGGTCGGGGGACGCCCCTGGGGTGTGTCGGTGGCGACGACGCGGAGGACTTCCCGGCCGGCACCGAAGCTCGCATGACGGACTTCATGGAGCTCGCCGCGATGGCCGTCGCCAACGCCCAGGCCGAGCAGAAGATACGCGAACTGGCCGACACGCAGGCGTCGCTGCGCCGGCTGGCCATGCTGGTCGCACGCGGCGAGCCGCCCGAGGCGGTGTTCGCCGCGGTGACCAAGGAGGTCTTGCGGCACTCGGTAACGGCACCGCCAGGATGATCCGGTTTGAGCTCGACGGAACGGCGACGCTCCTCGCGAACGAGGGCACGACGGGTCCGCGTGTGCGGGTCGGCGGCCGCTGGGAGGGTCCACACGCCGGGCTGACCGCGACCCGTCCTGCGTACCGGGCAGGCCGCGCGTATCGACGACTTCCATGACGTGCCGGGCGGGGAGCCGTATCTGCGCAAGGGGATCCGGTCCGCGGTCGCGATGCCGGTCCACGTCAACGGCCGGCTGTGGGGGCTGATCGCGGTCGGGTCCGGTCAGGGGCCCCCGCCGCCCGACGCCGAGCAGCGGATGACGGAGTTCACCGACCTGGTCGCGACGGCGGTCGCGAACGCGCAGAGCCGGGCCGAGCTGATGACCTCCCGCGCGCGGATCGTCGCCGCGTCGGACGAGGCCCGCCGGCGGATCGAGCGTGACCTGCATGACGGCGCGCAGCAACGCCTCGTCGCGCTGGCCCTCAAGCTGCGGTCGGCTGCGATGTCCGCGGAGTGTGGCGAGGTCCGCACCGAGGTAGCGGACGTCGCCGCGGAGCTGATGGGTGTGCTCGATGAGCTGCGGGAGATTTCCCGTGGCATCCACCCGGCGATCTTGTCCGATTCGGGGCTGCGCCCGGCGCTGCGTGCGCTCGCGCGGCGCTCCGCCGTACCTGTCGAACTGGACGTGCGGGTCGACGGCCGGCTTCCCGAGCCGGTCGAGGTGGCCGCCTACTACGTCGTCTCGGAGGCGCTCACCAACGCCGCCAAACACGCCCGCGCCTCGGTTGTCCAGGCGGACGCGGAGATCACCGGCGGCACGCTGCGGGTGCACGTGCGGGACGACGGTGTCGGCGGCGCCCACACCGTGCGGGGCTCCGGGCTGGTCGGGCTGCGGGACCGTGTCGAGGCGCTGGGCGGAGCGTTCTCGGTGCACAGCCCGCCAGGCGGCGGCACGACCGTGTCCTGCGCGCTTCCGGTTACCGAGGGCGGCGGCCATCCGGCGGCCGACCCCAACGAGTAGCTGACGCCTGGGGGACGGGCGGGTCAGCGCGCCGGCCGGCCCGCACAGCTACCGGACAGGCCCCGAATGGGTCGGGCGGCCTGCGCCGTAGCCAGGTCAGGCGAGGAGCGGGCACCAGTACGCGTCAGGGCCAGGCATCGCCACCGCCGGCCTGGCCTGCTGCCAGCCAGAGTCGTGCGGTTCCCGCTTGCGGGTAGTCGAATTGGCGGTTCGCCGTGACGACAGCGCGGCCGCCGACGGCGATCGCGGATGGCCAGAGCAAGCGAGCATGCGGGGGGGGGGCATCACTCGCCGAAGCCGCTGTCCCGGAGCTCGGGGCGGTGTCATGGACGGTCGTCAACACCGTGTACACGCTGCGGTACGCCGACCTGCACTACGGTTCGGCGGCCGGCGGTGTCGGCTTCGACGACCCGGCCGGGTCGTGGCGGCCTGGGTACCGCGACTTCGCTTACGTCGCCTTCACCCTCGGCATGACCTACCAGGTCTCCGATACGAGCTCGCGGAATCCGGCGATCCGCCGCACGGTACTCGGCCACGCGGTTCTGGTCGCATGTGTTCGTGCGGTGATTGTGGCCGGCTCGGTCAGTCTCATCGCCGGATTGGTGCATTAGCCGGCCGGCGGTCGCGCGTGCTAGGGAATCCGGTGATTCGAAGGACCGGTGCTGATTTCTACGTTTGCCCTACCGACCTCGCACCGGGCGGAGTCGCTGGATAGGGAGAATCACCATGAGGAGATCGCCGTATCAGCCGACGGCGGTACGGTGACGCTGCGCGGGACTGTTGGCAGCTTCCGGCAGAAGCGGGAGGCCGGGAAGGCGGCCCAGCGGGTCTACGGCGTCCTGTACGTCAACAACGACCTGGACGTGCGGATCCTCGACGAGTACCGGCACGACGACGCCGACCTGCGCGGCGACGTGCTCCAGGCGCTCATGCTCGACGCGCTCGTGCCGAGCACGATCGACGCGAGCGTCAAGGACGGCTCTGTGGCCCTGACAGGTACCGCCGAGTGGCAGTACCAGCGCGACGAGGCCGAGTTCGTCGCCGGCAACGTGGCCGGCGTCACCGGCATCGAGAACGACGTGTACCTGACCAGCCCGACCCCGTACGCCGGCGACGTCAAGGATTCGATCAAGAAGGCGATGAAGCGCGACGCCAAGCTCGACGCCGAGAACATCGACGTCGAGACGGTGAACGGGACCGCCGTCCTGACCGGAACGGTGCGCTCGTGGGCGGAGCACGACTCCGCGGTACAGGCGGCCTGGGCGGCGCCCGGCGTCACCAACGTCGACGACCGCCTCGCCATCATCTACTGACCAGCGGCACCCAGCCGGCTCCGCGCCCCGACCGGAGCCGGCCAGCTGCGCGGGCAACCACGGCAGTGCTGCAGTCGGAGACGATGGCCCGCCGCCACGCGGCCCACGCGGCGCTGGCGAGCGTCCTGGTCGACGAGCTGTACCGGCGTGCATGGCACCGCGCCCAGTCGATCGTCGGGCCCGACGATCCGCCGCCCACCGGCTGCTCAGCTCCGCGGCCTGACCCGGCAAGCACACAGGCCGGCCTTCCGTCCAACCCGGAAGGCCGGCCTTCCGCTGCGCCGGCAGCGGGTCACCGGTACTGGGTCTTTCCAGGATTCGACCGGGTATCGGTCACGTCTACCGTCGCGTCATGACCTACCACGCACTTCGCGCCATGCCGCACCGGCACCGGCGGCTTCCGCGCCGTGCGCGGCGTCCACATCGTCCGGTGGCGCCCGCCGGGCTGGTCTCTGTCGCAGGTGTGGTCGGTTCGCCGGTCCTCGACGGCGACGGGGTACGGGCAGGAACGCTGGTCGATGTCGTCGTGCTCTGGACCGGAGCGGTCCATCCGCCGCTCGCGGGAGCGCTCGTCCGCACCGTGCACCGGCGCACACTCGTACCCGCCGGGAGCATCGCCCGGCTCGAACCCGACCGGGTCCGGCTGTGCGGCCCGCTTCCGGAGGTCGAACCGCAACGGCGCCCCGGCCTCGTGGCACTCGCCCATGACGTGATCGACCGCCAGCTCGTCGACATCGACGGCGTCAACGTCGTCCGGGTGTCCGACCTCGTCCTGGCGCATCTGCCCGACGGGATCCAGCTCGTCGGGGCGGACGTCAGCCTCCGGACCCTGCTGCGGCGGCTCGGTCCGGCCCGCGCACGATCGCACGTGGCGGCCGACCGGGTGTACGACTGGGCATCCGTGGCCGCGTTCGGTACCCGCGCCGCCGGTGAGGCCGGCTCCACGCTCCGGCTCACCGGGGCGGTGGACGAACTCCGTCACCTACCACCGAGCCGCGCCAGGTCGCGTCGGGTGAAGCCGGCGCCGGCTGCCCGGCCGACGCGCCACTGGGCCAGCCGGACGTCGTCATAGGTGTGTTCGTCCAACGGATCCTGGTGGTCCATCGTGGCGCCGTTCGCCTGCGCAATCGGTCGTCGGTGTCGTGGCCAGGCATCACGAGGACAGCCTGCTTTTCCTATCGGATAAATATGTTACGCTGCCTGACGTGACGAGCCACACCAGCCTGCCGGCGGTACCGGCGCAGCCACTGGTCGTTTGGCGCTGCATCGACTTCCAGCGCACCTGCAGCGCCACCTGTCGCTAGGCGACGCGGTTCCCGGATCCGTGTCGACCGGTCCGCGCCGCATGGCAGACGCTCCCCGCGACCGCCAGCCCTCGTCTCACGCTGGAAGGCCACCATGACCATCGCCGTCGTCGCCGACCCACCGGCCGGCTCCCACGCCGCCCCATCCCGCATACGGCGCCCGGGCACGCCGAAACCAGCCGCCCGGCCCACCATCGCGATAACGGTGCACCTGACGCTCTCAGATGACGTCGCCAACCCAGCTGCCGCGCTGCGGGCGCTGGTCGAGCACCTCGGCGCCATCGGCGACCTCGCCGTCGTCATCGCCGCGCCACAGCGCCCCGACCCACACCCGGTTGTCCATACCGAAGCAGCCGTCGACCGCGACACGGTTCGGCTCGACGCCCGCTCGCGCACCGTCTGCCTCGGCATGGACGAAATCCCGCTGTGCCGGCGGGAATTCGACCTGCTGCTGTACCTGGCCGAGCACCCCGGACAGGTCTTCACCCGTGGACAACTGCTGAGCGCCGTATGGGGCGACGTCTTCACCGGGCCCCGCACGGTCGACGTCCACATCAGGCGAGTGCGATCCAAGCTCGGCGCCCGCCGACCATTGATCACGACGGTCCGTGGCGTCGGGTACCGGCTCGCCACCAGCGCCCCGATCGCGCTGGTCCGCACCCCAGCCACGACGCCGCATGTGATCGGCCGACATCCGTGAACGTCCCGGCGGGTCGTCCGCCGGCTCACCGAGGAGCAGCATGAGCACCCTCACCACCACCGGCGTCCGCCGTACTGCCGCCGACCACCTCGCCACCGCGCGCCGGTACGCCGCCCGCCCGCACGACTGGCCCCTGGCGCCCCGGTTCGACCCGCACCGGCGCTGGTACCACCGGCTGGCCTCGGAGCCGGACGCCGAGGTGTGGCTGCTGTCCTGGCTGCCCGGCCAGGGCACCGACCTGCACGACCACGGCGGCTCCTCTGGAGCATTCCTCGTCGTGACCGGAGAACTGACCGAACGGACCGTGGCCAGGCCAGGCGGCCAATCCCGGCTGGTCGGCAGCACCCTGCCCGCCGGCCAGGGCCGGTCGTTCGGGCCCGGCCACATCCACCAGATCACCAACACCAGCCGCAAGCCGGCGGTCAGCCTGCACGTCTACAGCCCCGCCCTGACCGAGATGACCCGCTACCGCCTCGCCGACGGCCAGCTCGCCGTCACCGCCGTCGACCGGGCCGGAGCCGACTGGTGAACCCGCCGGCCCACGACCCGCCCCCCGGCTCCCGAAGCATCGACGATATCCTCGCCACCGCTCGGACCCGGCTACGGCGACTCCAGCCCACGCAGGCCTACGCGGCACAGCGCTCCGGCGCACTCATCGTCGAGCGCAACGTCCTCGAATGGCGCTTCGACCCACGCTGCCCGGCGCGGCTACCCATCGCCGACCGGTACGACCTACCCGTCATCGTCTTATGCCAGGAGGGCTACACCTCCTCGCTGGCCGCCGCCGCACTCCACGACCTCGGCCTGCACCAAACCACCGACATCATCGGAGGCTTCACCGCCTGGACCGTGGCAGGACTGCCCCGGCGACACACAACCGCACCGCAGACGGAGTGAGCAACTCCGCGGTCCTGAACTGAACGAGAAGGCGCTCGGTGCGGTTTCATACCGATAGCGGCAACGCTTGGGAGACCAAAGGGAGACCGCACGTCCCGAAACAGTGCGGAAGCCGACGACAGCACCCGGCACATCGTCGGCTTCCCCGCCAGCTAAAACGTCACGCGGCAGCATCAAGCGTCAGTCGGCGATATTCAAGATCGCCGACTCTTAATCCGCGGGTTCGGGGTTCGAGTCCCTGGCGGCGCACCCGTGATCATGGCTCTGAACTGGTGGTTTCCGCCGGATCAGAGCCGTTTTCATGTCCAGTGTGGACGGTTGTGTGCTCCGTGTGTGCTCGGGAGCCGACGGACGGTTCGGGCCGCTGGCGGACTGGCCGGACCAGACGGCACTCCGGACCGGGCCGTGGTACGGGCTGTTGGTGAGGAGAGTCATCAGGCGTCTGCCGAAGGCCCTCCGCTGGTCGGGTGAGCATGTCCGGTGGGTGGTGCAGCGGCGATCGCGCCGACCGCCGGCCCTTGGACTACCTGCCGTTTCCATACCGCAACCTGCGCGCTAGTCGCGGTAGATCCGCGTATGAATGTGAGGGCAGTGGCGGGCCGGCCGCCATGCACTGTTCACCTGGTGATCGGCTGCCCCATCCGGGCAAGCTCGACGACGATTGCGGCGATGTTCCAGGCGTCGTCGTAGCCGCGGTGGTGGCGTCCCTCCAGTAGCAGTCCGGCGTGGGCCAGTGCGCGGCTCATGCCGACCCCGCGGCGCAGGCCGAACGCGGTGGCGAACCGCTCTTTGACGTTGATGTGGCGGCTGCCGAACGGGTAGCCGACGCCACCCACGCACTGGCGTTCGAACTGGCGCCGGTCGTACTCACCCCAGCTTGCCCAGGTCCGGAAGCGTCCATACAACTCGTCTCGCACCAGCGCGCAGGCGGTGGCGAAGTCCACCCCGGCGTCCACGTCGGCCTGGGTGAGCCCGGTCAGCTCGCTGCAGAAGGCGCTGACCCGCGACCGGCGCGGCCGGACCAGGATGCGCCGCCGCCGCACCCGTCGCCAGTCGTCGGTATCGACGACGCAGACCCCGATCTCGATGATCTCGCTCGACTCACCGGGCGGCGGGCCGTCAGCCCAACAGGTCGCCTCGACATCGACGACGTTGAGGAAACGTCCGAAGGCCTCATCCACGCTCGGGCACTCTAACGGCCCACTCCTCGACGACGCACACGATATCGGCCCCCGACAGTGACCACGCCGGTGGCAACCGATGACGGAGGAACCATGCGCCCGACCTCCACACCCGGCGGGGCCGAAGGATCGATGGCACCCGGTCCGGTGGCCTGCCGCAACGCCCGACCAGCGGCAGATCCGTGCACTTGATCTTGGCCGCGCCGCGAGCGGCTGATCTGATCGCCGGTCCTACTCGGGCACTCCCAGGGGCTGCGGCGGTTCGTCGTACTCGCCGAGCGCATACCGCAGCCGGTGATTGAGGTCGTTGATCGACTGACGCAGGTCTCGCTCGGTCCCGCCCGGCTCAAGGAGCTCCACCCGCTCAAGCCGGTCTCGAATACGGCCTGACAGGTGTCGGGAGACCTCACCCGCCATGAGTTCGCCTTCGATCACCGCAAGGAGTCCGATCAGCGCTGACAAGTCGCGAGCGTGACAGCTTCGCGGGGCCAGGGCATCCGGCACGTTGCCGCTCATACCGTCACCCTAAGTGAGCTCTCCCGGCGCCCCATCCGCGGCATGAGCGCGATGTCGAACACGGCCGCGAGTGCCGGTCAACTGGACGCGTGAGCGCGTCTGCTGGAACTGGTTGGCTCCTATCCTGATCGAATGAACCTGGAGCTCAGCGGCGAGATGTGGTTCTGGAAGGGCCCGGCGGCGTGGCAATTCATCACCGTTCCGGAAGAGGAGTGCGGTGAGCTGGAAGCGACTTCCGCGTTCGTGACCTACGGCTAGGGCATGATTCCGGTCACGGCGCAGATCGGGGGAACCGGGTGGAAGACGTCGCTATTCCCGAAAGATGGGCGGTACATCGTGCCGGTGAAGGCGTGGGTGCGGAAGGCCGAAGGGCTTGAGGTAGGCGACATGGTGACGGTCCGCCTGGCCGTCGATGTCTGAGCAGCCGGCGAACTAACGAGTTCGCTGTGTGCGGCATGAGCGAAAGTTTGTTGATGGCAAGACTGGGGCGCCGGGCGCCCGGTGCCGTGCTAGGCGGCGGCCGCCCGGAGATCCAGCACTGCCTTACCCTTCACCCGTCGCCCGACCAGCGCCTCGGCCGCCTGCGTCACCTGCTCCCACGGTCCACGCCAGCCAATCTCGACATTGAGACTGCCATCGGCGACAAGCTGCACGAGGGTGGCTAGATCCGCGCCGACCTCGCCGCCTATGAGAAAGAAGCCAACGATTTGGGCGGCCCGACCGTCGAGTACGGCTGGAAGACAGCCGGCTCGCCAGACGTCCAGCCGATGCTTTGCAGACTGCCGCCGGGCGCGAGCAGCTCCCACGCCGCGACCATTTGCGGGCCGCCGACATTGTCCAGTACCAGGTCGACCGGCTGGTGAACGCCCTCCAGTCCAACCACCACCTCGTCAGCGCCGGCCTTGGCCAGATCCTGCCCACGAGCGAGCGAGCCGACCGAGGCAATCACATACGCGCCAGCGTGCGCCGCCAGTTGGACGGCGAACCGACCGACGCCTCCGGATGCGCCGGTGACCAGCACCCGCTTGCCCTGAGCCAAACCGCCTGCCCGCAGCGCCTGCAACGCGGCAATCCCCGCCACGGGCAGCGCCGCCGCCTCGGCCAGATCAACCGACTGAGGCACCTCGGCCAACGCACTAACATCGACCGCGACGCGCTCGGCGAAGGCGCCCGATGTCAAGGCCACCACTCGGGTTCCCACCGCTGGCCCACCGCCCTCGGCTGCGGCCCGCACCACCACGCCGGCGGCATCCGAGCCCAACGCGCAGGTGAGCTGCTCAACGGCGTACAGCGACCGACCGCAGTAGCTACCCGGTACGGACAGTCGCGCGACCAGTTCGGTCCAGCGCTGCAGAAGGCGAAGGTCGGTCAGTGCCTCCGTCAAGTCCAGCACGGGCCGGACTCTAGCCAACTCGGCGACCAGCTCCTCGCGCTGCAGTCGGCCTCCCGGATGACCAGCTCTCGGACGTCTCGGTTCAACGGCTCCAGCACCCGACCCGGTGTCGCCACGCCCATCGACACGAGTACACACCAGCCGGCGCGGATCGCAGTGACGGTGCGTAGCGATCGCTTCCCGGCAGATCAGGGCACCTGACCTTGTTCGGGAGCCGGGCCAACGTCGATCGCTTGGGATGAAGCCAGCTAACCCGGTCCACCGGCGGCAAGCCATCGACGGGCGTCGGCACTGATGGCTGCAACCATGGCGCTCTTGCCGTCCGTGTAGGCGTCTCGGTCATCGGCGTGGCGCAGGGCCAGTTCTCGTTTCAGTCGCTCGTACTGCCGGACAGCGTCGGGATGGATTCGTAGATAGTCACGGAACGCGAGCACCTCGCTGAACCGCTGGGAGCCGGCCGGGACTAGGTGCAGGTGGTGGGTGCGGCGGGACGGGGTCGGCTTGCAGAACCAGTGCATGACGTCTTGTCGATAGGGCGCGTAGCAGTAGTCGAGCTTGGCGAGTAGGTCGATACAGGGCCGCGAAGACTCAAGGTCGAGGACACCGACCATGATGTCGATGATCGGCTTGGCGTCCATACCGGGGATGGCCGTGCTACCGACGTGATGCACTCCGCCGGTGATGTAACGGCCAAGGGCGTCAGTCAGGATGCCGGCCTCGTGCTGGAACCGAGCCGGCCATGCCGGGTCGTAGGTATGAAGGTGTATCGGCTCGTCTCGTGCTGGGGGGTCGAGGTCACTTTCGTTCGCCATAACCCCACCTTGCCGCATCAAGGACCACGCCGCGCTGCCGCGCTGCGCGACGGCTTCGAAACGACGGTCATCGGCACGATGCAGCGCCGGCTGGTCCCATCGACCGTGATGCTCAGTAGCGCTCGATCCGCGGCAGATCCGGAAGTCGCGGCGATTGTTGATCGTGGATGTGTGGCGCTGGTTGTCGAGCGAGCGCTGATCTCGTGGGTGCGTTGTTCGCGGAGGCTGCGGAGGTGGACGGCTGCCCAGGTGCGGTAGGGACGCCACG
>WNFU01004805.1_pt1 | contig 17091 bp, 14 predicted proteins | sample 5400121 | NCBI WGS metagenome assembly WNFU01 (sample SAMN13153360, study PRJNA577476) | soil metagenome | isolation source: 100 cm soil or saprolite under grassland replicate 1 | place: USA:California | collected 2016-06-15
GGGCGAGGCCGTCGCGCGCGCCGACGGCCTGCTCGAGCGTTGGCGCGCCGAGCCGGAGGCTGCGCCCGTCCCAGGTGAGCGGCCGGAACCGGACCGTGACCATGCCGCCGGCGACGGCGACCACCTCGCCCCAGCGGACCCGGCAGCGGTCCAGCACCCGCAGCGGGTGCTCGACCGCGCCGGCCCGTAGCAGCCCCACCCAGGGGTAGACCCCGAAGACGTGGAAGCTGTGATGGGGCAGGGCGCCGGCCGGGACGGCCTCGGCCAGCCGCACGAACGCGCGCCCGGTCCGACCCCGGAACCGCTCCACGAGGGCGGCTCCCAGCGACGCCATCCCGACCCGCTCCAGCAGCGGGTTGCCGATCCAGTAGGCCTCCACCACCCGGGCGTCCAGCGGGTCGCGCACGCCGTTGGCCCCGGCGATCAGCTCCATGTAAGGCCAGGCGCCGTCGAACCCGTGGGCGAGCTGGGCCAGGCCGCGGCCGGCCACCCCCGCCGCGGCGTGCTCCAGCAGCGCCCGATGGTCGTCCGGCCCGCAGTAGCCGAGCGCGTTGGGCGGGTAGGCGTAGCGGGCGAAGGCCAGCGCCCCGGCGGCGTTCACCCCGCGGCCGGGCTGCGCGCCCGCAGGGGACGCGCCGCGACGATCAGCAGCGCGCCCACGGTCAGCAGCATCAGGCCGAAGCCCTGGGGTGCCAGCGCCTTGCCCTTGACGGCCGCGTCCAGCAGGGCGGTCACCACCGCGCCGACCACCAGCACCGCGGTGACGTCTACGGCGGGCGCCCTGGCGAGCGCGGCGTACCAGGTCGCGACGTAGACGGTGAGGATGGCGCCGGTGGCGAGCGCCCACGCCCACTGGCGTCCGCCGAGGCCGAACAGGGCGTCCACCTTGCCGGTGGCGGCCAGCCAGCCGAGCAGCACCAGCACGCCGAGGCCCATCCGGGCCAGCCCGACCGTGAGCGGCGCCAGCCCGGCCAGCAGCCGCTTGGCGAGGATCACCTCCACCGCCCACAGGACGGTGGCGGCCAGGATCATCGCCTCGCCACTGCCCGGCCGCACCCCGCCGACCCCGCCGCCCAGCACGGCCTGGCCCCAGACCAGCAGTCCGATCGCGGCGACGTGCGCCGGCCCGATCCGCTCCGAGAGCAGCGGCACCGCCAGCAGCGCCACCCAGACCACCAGCGTCTTGTGGATGAACGCGGCCTGCACCGACGTTGCGCGGGCCAGGCCCTCGAAGAACAGCAGGAAGGGAACGCTGCCGCCGACGACCGCCACGGCCGCCAGGCCGGCCCACTGGCCCCTGGTCCGCGGCCTGCTGGGGCGGGCCGCCGAGCCGCGCGCCGCGGCCAGGGACGCCAGCACGGCGAGCAGCGCCGCGGCGACGAGGTTCTTGGCCGTGGTGTAGACGCCGGAGTCGTCGAACGCCTTGACGGCGTAGCCGTTCAGGAAGACGGCCACCCCGCTGACCAGGGCGGTGGCGAACGCCAGCGCGATCCCCCACTGGCGGGTTCGGGGCAGGCGGGCCGGTGCGCCGGCGCCCGCTCGGACGGTGGTCATGGTGGTCCCTCCTCATGCGGGTCCAGCAGCTCGACGGCGAAGCCCAGGTGGACGAGGACGTGGTCGCCCTCGCCGGCGTCGGGGACGTACAGCAGGCAGGCGGACAGCTCCTGGTCGCCGGCGTGCACCAGCGCCATCGGGATGCCGGACTCCTCCCACACCCTGCCGATGCGGCCGACCGTCCCGAGGCACACCTACAGCACCTCCAGCAGCTCGAGTCCGGGGGTGGCGGCGTGCGCGGACACGGCGCCGCACGACGGGCACACCGCCAGGTGGCCGACGACGTCGGTCGCCGCGGGTGCGGCGGTCGACCCGCAGGGACACGCCAGCGGCACCTCGAGCGGCTCGATCTCCAGGACGGCGGCCGCCAGCGGACCGTCGGCGGCGAGCAGCCGGAAGCTCTCGCGCAGCGCCGCCTCCGGGATGGTGGTGGCGCACCGGACGCGGACGAGGGACACGGGCGCGCCGCCGGCCCGCTGCGAGCAGGCCTCGACCAGCTCGGCGACCAGGGACAGCTCATGCACGGCCCTGCTCCTCCACGACCCGCGCGACCGCCTCGACGACCCCTGGCAGCGCCCGCTGCAGGGCGGGCGAGAGCCGGTCGCCGTCGGCGAACGAGGCGACGCCGACGCTGACCAGGACGACGGGGGGCACGGCGCCGTACAGGACGCCGGCGAGGCCGGCCAGCGCGGCGGGATCGAGGTGATGCGTCCAGCCAGGCACCGCCTCCCGCCGCGGCTGGAGGCGCCGCACCGAGACCGAACCTGGGACGCCGCCGTCGGCGCGGGCGTCGACCAGGACGACCAGCGACGCCCGGGCGACGTCCTCGGCCAGCTCGGGGGTGAGCTGGTGGAGGGCGAGCACCTCGGCGCCGGCCAGGCGTGGGTCGCCGGCGAGGCGGGCGGCCGCATGCCAGCCGACGCCGTCGTCGCCGCGCAGCGCGTTGCCGTAGCCGACGATCAGGACGCCGGTCATGTGCCGGCGCCGCATTGGCACCGGCTGCGCCGACGCGCCGCCTGGAGCATGCGCGCCGCGGGCACGTGACCGGCGTCCTGGGACGCCGTCGCCGCTCATCGCGTCAGCTCCTGGAGCACGGCGCCGTCGTGGGCCAGCAGCCGCACGTGCAGGGGCATCTGCCCGATGGCGTGGGTCGAGCAGCTCAGGCACGGGTCGTAGCAGCGGATGACGGCCTCGACACGGTTGAGCATCGGCTCCTGCAGCCGGTCGCCCCTGAGGTAGCGCCTGGCGGCCTGGAGCACCCCCTTGTTCATGGCCAGGTTGTTGTGGCCGGTGGCGATGAGCAGGTTGGCCCACTGGACGATGCCGTGGTCGTCGACCCGGTAGTGGTGGATGAGGGTGCCGCGGGGCGCCTCGGCGACGCCGACGCCCTGGTTGCGGTTGATGCCGGCCACCGACCGCACCCGCGGCGAGAGGATGTCCGGGCCGCGCAGCAGCGCGTCCAGCCGCTCGATGCAGTGGAGGATCTCGACCAGCCGGGCGTGGTGGTAGTGGAACGAGCTGGCCGGCACCCGGCCGAGCCGCCGGCGGTACTCCTCCAGCTCCGCGTCGGCGCGGGGTGTGCCCATCCGGTCGGCGACGTTGAGCCGCGCCAGCGGGCCGACCCGGTAGAGGCCGTCCGGGTAGCCCAGGTCCTTCCAGTAGGCCGACTTGAGGTAGGACCACGGCTCGGCCGCCTCCCCCAGGTACTCCCAGTAGGGCCGGGGGTCGTGCCGCTCGGCGAGCAGGCCACCGTCGGCGCCGACGACCCGCAGGATGCCGTCGTAGTGCTCCACGGTGCCGTCGGCGTCCACCAGCCCCATGAACGCCGAGGGGAAGTCGCCGAAGTGGGCGGCTTCCTCCTCCCAGCGCACCACCGACGCCTTGTACCAGGCCAGGGTGCGCTCGGTGGCGGCCAGCGCCTCCGGGAGGGCGGCGAGGATCCGGTCGCGCTTGTCGGCCTCCAGGGGCGCGGCGACCCCGCCCGGCACGACCCAGCCGGGGTGGACGCGCTTGCCGCCGAGCGACTCGACGACCTGCTGGCCGAAGCGGCGCAGGCCGACGCCGTCGCGGGCGAGCTGCGGGTTGGCCTGGAGCATGCCGAGCAGGTGGCGGCCGTCGGGGTCGGCGTCGAAGCCGAAGAGGAGATCCGGCGCCGACAGGTGGAAGAAGCTGAGCGCGTGCGACTGCACGACCTGGGCGAGGTTCATCACCCGGCGCAGGTCGGCGCCGGTCGGTGGCGGCTCGACGGCCAGGATCTGGTCGCACGCCTTGGCGGAGGCGACCAGGTGGCTGACGGGGCAGATGCCGCAGATGCGGGACATCAGCGACGGCATCTCGTGGACGGGCCGGCCCTGGCAGATCCGCTCGAAGCCGCGGAACTGGGTGACGTGGAAGCGGGCGTCGGCGACCTCGCCCCGGTCGTCGAGCCGGATGGTGATCTTGGCGTGGCCCTCGATGCGGGTCACGGGGTCGATGGTGATCTCGCGCGCCACGGCGGCCTCCCGTCAGGCGCCGAAGCGGGCGCCGCGCGCGGTGTCGGGCACGCGCCCCTCCAGCAGCTCCTCGAGCGTGTGGTAGATGAGGTCGGCCGACGGTGGGCAGCCGGGCAGGAACACGTCGACCTCGACGACCCGGTGCACCGGCAGCGAGGCCGGCAGCAGCCGCGGCACGACCTCCGACGGCACCTGCGGGTTCAGGGTGGCGTTCTCGAGGTAGGCGCGCTCCAGCAGCGGCGCCGCGCCAATGGGGTTGCGCATGCCGGGCACGTTGGAGGTGACGGCGCAGTCGCCGAACGACACCAGGATCCTCGTGCGCGCCCGGATCGTGCGGATCTTGTCCAGGTCCTCCTCGCTGGAGACCGCCCCCTCGACCAGGCAGACGTCCACGTCCTCCGGGTAGTCCTTGCGGTCCACGAGCGGGCTGTAGACGAGGTCGGCCCGCTGGCCGATCTCCAGCAGCCGCTCGTCCATGTCCAGGAAGGACATGTGGCAGCCGGAGCAGCCGTCCAGCCAGACGGTCGCCAGCCGTGGCCGTGGCTTGCTCATGGCTCCCAGGCCTCGCCGGGGCGCTTGAGGTACGGCAGGAACGGCCGCTGGGTCCTGGTGCCCTCGCCGATCGCCCGGCCCTTCTCGAACAGCGCCCCGGTGGGACAGACCTGCACGCACTTGCCGCAGCTCGTGCAGGTGCTCGACTCGCCCCACGGCGTCCCCAGGTCGGTGACCACGCGGGCGTCGATGCCGCGGCCCATCACGTCCCAGGTGTGGGCGCCCTCGATCTCGTCGCAGACGCGCACGCAGCGGGTGCACATGACGCAGCGGTTGTGGTCGATGGCGAACAGGGGGTGGCTGGCGTCCACGCCCACCCGGGGGTTGACCGACGGCAGCTCCAGGTGGGTGACGCCCAGGTCGGCCGCCAAATCTTGAAGTTCGCAGTGGTTGTTGGCCACGCACACCGCGCAGATGTGGTTGCGCTCCACGAACAGCATCTCGACGATGGTGCGGCGGTAGCCGGCCAGGCGCTCGGAGGCGGTGACCACCTCCATGCCCTCCTCGACCGTGGTCACGCAGGCCGGCAGCAGCTTGCCCGACCCGTGCACCTCGACGACGCACAGGCGGCAGGCGCCGACGTCGCTCAGGCCGTCCAGGTGGCACAGGGTCGGGATCTCGATGCCGTTCTCGGTGGCGACCTCCAGGATCGACTGGCCGGCGGCGCCGGCGACGGCGGCGCCGTCGATCGTCAGGGTGTGGACGCTCACCCCACCACCTCCCTGTCCGCCACCGGGCAGACGCCGGCCGGGCATGTCTTGTCCTGGATGTGGGCGAGGTACTCCTCGCGGAAGTAGCGCAGGGTGCTGAACACCGGGTTCGGCGCGCTCTGGCCGAGGCCGCAGAGGCTGGTGTGCTTCACCATGTCCGCCAGCTCCTCGAGCTGTCGCAGGTCGTCGAGGGTCGCATCCCCCTCGGTGATGCGGCTGAGCAGCGTGTGCAACTGGGTGGTGCCGACCCGGCAGGGGATGCACTTGCCGCAGGACTCCTCGCGGCAGAAGTCCATGAAGTAGCGGGCGACGTCGACCATGCAGGAGGTGTCGTCCATCACGATCATGCCGCCGGATCCCATGATGGAGCCGACGCCGGCCAGCGACTCGTAGTCGACGGGCATGTCCAGGAACTGCTCGGGGATGCAGCCGCCGGAGGGGCCGCCGGTCTGCACCGCCTTGAAGGGGCGGCCGTCGACCACGCCGCCGCCGATGTCGTAGACGATCTCCCGCAGGGTGGTGCCCATGGGCACCTCCACCAGGCCGGTGTTGACGATGCGGCCGGCGAGGGCGAACACCTTGGTGCCCTTGCTCGTCTCGGTGCCGATGCCGGCGAACCAGTCGCCGCCGTTGCGGATGATGGGCGGGATGTTGGCGAAGGTCTCGACGTTGTTGATCAGCGTCGGCCGGCGCCACAGGCCCGACACCGCCGGGTACGGCGGGCGCGGGGTCGGCGTCCCGCGGCCGCCCTGGACCGAGGCGATCAGCGCGGTCTCCTCGCCGCAGACGAAGGCGCCGGCGCCAAGGCGGATCTCCACGTGGAAGCCGAACCGGGTGTCGGCGATCTCCTCGCCGAGCAGCCCGGCACGCCCGGCCTCGCGGATGGCGGTCTTGAGGCGGGCGACGGCCAGCGGGTACTCGGCCCGGCAGTAGATGTACCCGCGGCTGGCGCCCACGGCGTAGCCGGCGATGGCCATGCCCTCCAGGACCCGCTGCGGGTCGCTCTCCAGCACGCTGCGGTCCATGAAGGCGCCAGGGTCGCCCTCGTCGGCGTTGCAGATCACGTGCTTGAGGTCGCCAGGCGCCTTGGCGACGGTCCGCCACTTGAGCCCGGTCGGGTAGCCGGCGCCGCCGCGCCCGCGCAGGCCGCTGCGGACGACCTCGTCAAGGACCTGCGCCGGGGTCATCGACGTCACGACCCGCTCGAGCGCCCGGTAGCCCTGGTTGGCGCGGTAGTCGTCGAGGTCCTCGGGGTCGACGCGGCCGGAGTTCTCGGTCGCCACCCGCACCTGCCTGGCGAAGAACGGCGCCCGCGGCACCAGTGCGGCACCGGGCGCGACCGTCCGCAGCGCCTCGACCAGGTCGCCGAGGTCGTCGGCGCGGACGTTCTCGAACAGCCGACCGGTCTCGGGGACCTCCACCAGCGGGCCGGCCGCGCACAGCCCCAGGCAGCCGACGCGTTTGACGGCGACGTCGGTGAAGCCGGCCTCGGTGACCCGATCGGCGAGCGCCTCGAATACCTGGTCCGACCGGGCCGAAAGGCAGCTCGCGGCCTGGCAGACGTGCGCCGAGGCGCGGGCCGGGCCCTCCAGGACCGGTCCCCGCGGCCGGCGCCGGCGCGCCGGCCGCTCGCGGCGCTCGGCCCCGCCCGTCTCCGTCACAACGCCTCCAGTCGCGCGACGACCCCGTCCGGGCGCAGCTTCCCGTGGACCTCGCCGTCCAGGATCATCGCCGGGGCCACGCTGCAGGAGCCGAGGCATCGGGCGGTGAGCAGCGACAACTTGTCGTCGGCGGTGGTCTCGCCCGGCTTGATGCCGAATTCCCGCCGGACGGCCGCGACGATGCCGCTGGCGCCGTTGATGTAGCAGGCCGTGCCGGTGCAGACCACGCAGGTGTGCGCGCCTTGCGGCTTCAAGGTGAAGAACGAGTAGAAGGTGGCGACGCCGTAGACCCTGCTCGGCGGCACCCGGAGGCTCGCGCCGACGTAGGCGAGCGCGTCGGTGTCCAGGTAGCCGAACGCCTCCTGTACCGAGTGGAGCACCTCGATCAGCGCCTCCGGCCGCTCGCCCAGCCGGCGCATGCGCGTGTCCACGATCCGCCAGCGCTTGTCGTCGCTGGGCGCTTCGGGCTTGGTGGTCGTAACGGGCAAGTCTCCCCCTGATGCCGTGTGGATCCCCTGGGATTAGGCATGCAGCGGCGCGGTGGGGTCAAGACCGCCGGTCGGAGGCGACCAACTGGAGTGCCACCTGCGCCGCCCAGGCGCGGACACGCTCGGGGTGGCGCCAGTCGCCAGCGTGGGTCTTGGCCATCGCGCTGGCCGGGAAGCCCTTGGCGTCGGCGGGCAGGCGGCCGCCGAAGGTCACGTGGCCCCTGGCCCCGACCAGCTCCAGCAGCCGCCGGACCTGCTCGACCGGCGGGATGTCCCCATCGGCCGCGGAGTCGTCCAGCGGCCCGCTGCTGAACAGCCACACCGGCCGGCCGCGCAGGGCCGCGGCGTTGCGCTTGAGGAAGCGGCGGGCGTGGCGGTGCCAGCGGCCCGGGTAGAGCGCCCCGCCGACGACGACCGTCGTAGGCGCCGACGTCGGCGGCGTCCGCGGCGGCTCGCACGTCCACCTGGAAGCCCGCGTCGGTCAGGGCGTCTCCGACGATCTCCGCGATCCCGGCCGTGCCACCCATCTTCGTCCCATAGGCGACGAGCACGCGCATCATGGACCTCCTCACGAGAACCCGACGTCAGGCTCCTCCAGCACCGACCCGGCACCAAGGGCCCAGCGGCACCACGGAAGCGGGCAGTAGGGCCTGGCGGGGATGGGTGACGAGGCCAAGCGGCGGTTCCTGCCCACCACCCGGTGAGCGGCTGCCGCGTCGAGTTCGCTTCCCCCGCCATCCGCTCCCTGGAGCGCATCCCGGGCGGGTTCGCCCGGCGGTACTGGCGACCATCTACGAGTCGATCGCCGAGGACCCCGACCGGGTCAGCAAGCCGCTGCAACGGCCGCTGGCGGCATTCCGGGTCACCCGGCGGGGCGAGTACCGGATCATCTTCACGATCGACGAGGACGCCCAGGTGGTCCGCATCCACCGGGTCGCGCACCGCCGCGACGCCTACCGGTGACCGTCAGGTGGGGTGATGCGGAATGTCGGATGGTCGGCCGGGTCGGGCAGCGCGCGGAGGGTCGCGGCGACGCCAGGCATCTTGCCGTAGCGGGCGGTGTAGGCCTCGATGAGAGGAGCGCGGTCGGGGACGGGCACCTCGACGACGGTGATCTCCTCGACGTGCCCGCGCTCGGTCAGCCGGCCGCTGCGCGAGGCGCGCAGGTCGAGCGCCCAGTCGCTCTCTCCGTGGACCGAGACGAGGTAGCGCTCGCCGTTGTGGTCGAGGACGACGATCGGCAGCGTGCGCCAGCGACCGCTGCGACGGCCGGGTACCGACAGCTTCCACACCAGTGACGGCCGGAACAGCGGTGCCAGGCGGTTGCCGACGTTCCGCTTCATCCACGGTGGCTTGAGGTATCGACCCGCTCTGTTCATCGGGGATAATCTTAGGATATCTCTAACTTTATGGCAACACTAAGATCAGTTATGCTCCCGGGCATGAGCGTCGGACCCGGATTGCGGGAGCGGAAGAAGCGGCAGACGCGGCAGCTGCTCGAGCGGACCGCTCGGCGGCTGTTCGCCGAGCGGGGCTTCGAGCAGGTCAGCGTCGCCGAGATCGCCAGGACGGCCGACGTCTCGGAGGCGACCGTGTTCAACTACTTCCCGACCAAGGAAGACCTCGTCTACGGCCGCATGCAGACCTTCGAGGACGCGCTGCTGCGGGCGATCCGGGAACGCCCCGCCGGCGAGCCCGTCCTCGCCGCCTTCGGCCGCTTCGTCCTCGAGCCACGCGGCCTTCTGGCGGCCGCGGACGCCGGTGCCGCCGAGGAGCTCGGGAGCGTCTCGCGGCTGATCGCGAGCAGTCCCGCCCTGCTCGCCCGCGAAGCACAGATCCTGGCCCAGTACACCGACACCCTGGCCGGCGTGATCGCCGAGGAAACCGGCGCCGGCCGCGACGACCCCCGGCCGTGGGTCACGGCCAACGCCCTGATCGGCGTCCACCGTGCCCTCCTCGCCTACCTTCGCCGGCGCATCCTCGCCGGCCATGACGACCTTCCGGACCTCGCCCGTGACGTCCGCTCCCACGGCGAAACCGCGCTGGCGCTGCTCGCAAGCGGCCTCGGCGGCTACGCCCCCAAGCCACCACACGCCAGCGGTCGCGGTTGACCTCCGGGAGACCGCTCAGACCGGGATCGCCCGCGGGGGCGCTGGGGGCGGCGCGGCGACCATGGTGAGCACCCGGCCGGCGTCGTGCCGCCACCATCCGTGGAACACGCGGCCGGTCGCGGGATGGCGGACGGTGAGGGGGCACCAGCGGCCGGGGCCGGCGGCCGCCGGCGGGTCGACAGCCACCCAGCGGGTGTCCAGGCGCAGGCCGGTCCGCAGCGCCTTGAGCGCGCTCTCCTTGGCCGACCACAGCAGCGCGACCAGCAGCGGCCGGTCGGCGGCGGCGGCCTGGACGGCGGCCCGCTCCGGGGCGGTGAGGTAGTCGGCCACGAACGCGTCGCTGCGCGGCTCGACCAGCTCCAGGTCGCAGCCGAGCGCCGTACCCGCCGGGGCCGCCATGCAGACGGCGAGGCCGGCCCGGTGGCTCAACGAGATCAGCAGCGGCGCTGGACGGCCCCTGACGAGCACCTCGGGAGCGCCGTCGGCGGCGGCCCGGACCTCCACCGCGGCCGGCGCCGGTGGCGGGCCGCCTGCCGCCAGCCGGGCCGCCACCGCCCGCTTGGCCGTCCAGCGGCCCAGCCGCCAGTCTGCCAGGCGGCCAGGCGCCCGCAGCTCCGCCTGGTGGGCCCGCTCAGCCGGCGCCAGCCAGTCGTCGGTGGCCGGCACGTCGGCGGCGGCCTGCTCCAGCCAGTGGACCGCGACGGTCACGGGCTGGCGCTACGCGAGCCGGCGCCGCCGGTGCCGGCGGCCGGGGCACCGGCGGCCCGCTCGAGCTCGCGGCGCATGCCGCGCTCGACCGCGTCGACCAGGTAGGGCCGCAGCGTGGCGGCGGGGATGATCCGGTCCACCGACCCGACCTGCTGGGCGCGCTGGACGCTGTGGACGTGGTCGAACTCCTCGGCGACCCCGCCGAGCTTCTCGTTACGGACCTCGCGGGTCAGCTCGCGCAGGCGCGCCCGCAGCGCCGGCTGGTCCGCGGGAGCGGCGGCGGCGACCTCCGCGTCGAGGGCCCGCAGGCGCGGGTCGGCGCGGGTGCGCGCGTCGACCTCGCGCGCGAAGACGACGGCGGCGGCCGGCGCCCCGCCGATGACCGAGGCGTAGGTGCCCTCCAGGGCGGCGACCTCGAGGTTCTCGTTGAGGTGGCGGGAGAAGACCACGAACGCGCCGCCGTGGTAGCGGGACACGACGCAGAACACGATCGGCCCGTCGAAGTTGACCACCGCCCGGCCGATCTCGGCGCCGTGCTCGAGCTGCAGCTTGCGCATGGACTCCGGCGAGCCGTCGAAGCCGGAGAGGTTGGCGAGCACCACCACCGGCCGGTTGCCGCTGGCGGCGTTGATCGCCCTGGCGACCTTCTTGGACGACTGCGGGAACAGCGTCCCCGACGTCCACTGGTCGGGGCCGTCGGCGGGCACGAAGCCACGCCGCGGCACCGGCCGCGACTCGATGCCGATGAGGGTGACCGGGTAGCCGCCGAGGTGGGCGTCCCAGACGACGGCGGTCTCGGCGTCCAGCATGCCCGCCCAGCGCTCCAGCGGCTGGTGGTCGGCGTCCACCGCGGCCGCCATGACCGCGCGGATGGCGAACGGCCGCTTGCGCCCAGGGTTGGTCTCGTCCGAGAAGATCTCCCCCACCCGCGCGAAGCCGCTGCCGTCCTCGGCGACCGGGTGGGCGCGGACGTCACGGTCGACCGGGTCGGTGGTCGCCGCCCGGCGGGGGAAGCGCTCGCCGGGGGCGACGTAGGTGTGGTCGTAGTGGCGCAGCAGGATGCGGCAGGCGGCGGCGAGGTCCGGCGCCCAGTACTGGGCCTGCCCGTTGGGCCCCATGACCGGCTCGTAGCCGCCAATGCCGTAGTTGTCCTCGGCTGACACGCCACCCGAGTAGTCCAGCGCCTGCTTGCCGGTGAGCACCATCGCCCCGTCGGGCGTCATCACCAGGATCCCGCGGGTGTGCATCAGCATGGTGGCCTCGGCGTTCCAGTAGGGCTGGGCGCCGACGTTGATGCCGTTGACGACCAGGTTGACCTCCCCGCCGGCCTGGGTGAAGTCGACAAGGCGGCGCAGCACCCGGGCGATCCAGTCCATGTTCTCGGTGCCGCTGTCCATCGAGATCTTCGCGCCCGCGGAGACGGCGAACCACTCCAGCGGCACGCCGCGCCGCTCGGCGAGGTCGATGGCGGCGATGATGCGGGTGCACTCCGGCTCGGCGAGCGAGCCGAGGCTCTTGGCGGGGTCGCCGAGGATCGCCACCCGGGTGATCCCCTCCGGGTAGGCGGCGGTGACGTTGCGGAGCACCCCGACGACCAGGGCGGCGCGGTTCTCCCCGTAGGGCCGGTCGACGGGCGCCAGCCGCCCGTCACCGTCCAGGTCGTGCTCGGTGAAGTCGCCCGGCGGGAAGTCGGAGCGGCCCTGCCCGTCGCCGGGGGTGAGCATGCGGACCAGCTCATAGGGGTGGACGAGGCCGCGCCGGCGGAGCTGCACCACCCCCTGCCAGTAGGGCGTGAGCGGCTTGATCGGCTCGTCGCCCGGAGGCTCCAGGCGCAGCACCGGCCCCTTGCCGGCGGGGTTGGAGATGTGCAGCACCCGGTCGCGCGGCTCGCCGCCGTGCCGGTCGGGGACGCGGACCCGGACGACGAGCTTCTCCAGGCCGAGGTCGTCGGTCTCCGGCTCGATCCGGCGCACGACCCGGTAGAGCTCCTCGCCGGTCAGCCGCAGGGGCGGCCAGACGTGCAGCAGCACCCGGTTCCAGTGCAGGCGTGCCCTGGCCGGCCGGCGGGACTGGAACAGGCGGATGCCGGCGAACGCCTCCAGCAGCATGCGCTCCAGGTGCGGCAGGCCGACGACTCGGCCGGCGTCGTCGCGGGCCGGGGTCGCGTCGCGGACCTCCGCGATCGCGAACAGCCGCTCGTCCTTGGGGTTGGAGCGCGCGACCCCGTGGAACAGGTAGACGTCCTCGACCGACGGCAGGCGCTCGATGTCGAACTCGCCGAGCCGCCAGAGCTGCAGCCGCTTGGCCATCATCGGGTGCAGCCCGCGGTACAGCCGCTCCTCGGTGTAGCCGTCGACGGCGGAGGGGTCCGGGGAACCCCGAGGGGGTGCCCCGGTGGGTCGGGGGCGGTAGGTGAAGTACTCGGTGCTGGCCATGCCGAGACCGCGGCCCGGCCCGGTGACGGCGACGACGACCCGGCGCAGGCGGCGTGGGAAGCCGGCCGCGTTCAGCGTGGCGCGGACCTGCCGCTCGGTGGCGTCCGGGTCGCTGACCGTGGCCGGCCGCCAGACGTAGAAGTCGACGACGGCGTCGTGGTCGGCGGGGATCGCGGCGAGCACGGGGAACGTCGCCCGCGCGGCCTCGCCGAGGCGGTCGTGCTCGGCGAAGGTGGTGACGGCGTGGATCCGGGTGCCTTCGTGGTCGTATTCGGCGGTGGCGACCGCGTGGCCGTCCGCGACCGTGGAGCGGACCCGCTTGAGCTGCCGGATGCGGTAGTGGCGGCGGGTGAGGACCTCGAGCATGGCCTCGCGCAGCCCTGGGCCGGCCTCGGGGAAGCGGCTGGTGAGCAGGTTCTTCAGCGGCTGCGGGCAGGCCACCAGGGCGGCGATGCGGCGTTGGCGGCCGGGCCCGGCGGGATCGGCGGCCAGCTCGTCGAGCCGGGCGAGCACCTGCTGGTAGACCAAGTCCCTGGCCTGCTCGAGCACCGGCTGGTCGAAGTAGCGGTAGCGGACCTCCTTGGCCAGGTCGCTGGCGGCCTGGTAGCGGCGCCGGGTGGCGTCCACCAGCCGGTCCAGCAGCGCCCGCAGCCCAGGGTCGGCGGCGGCCGCAAGCAGGTCCTGATGCTCGAGCCGCCGCTCCAGGATGGCGGTGATCGCCGGGACCTGCTGGTCGGCCCGGCGGTGGGCCTTGTAGATCCACAGCAGGCTCTCGTCCAGCGCTGAAGAAGTCCGCGCAGTACCGCGCCGTCCGCCCTGATCGCCTTCAGGGATCCCGTGGTCCTGGTACTGCGCGGACTTCTTCAGCCCGCGGTCCAGGGAGCCGACCCCGTAGTGCCACAGCGCGCGGCGCAGCTCCTCCAGGAAGGCGGCCGGCAGCCGCTCGGTCGCCTGGTCGGGGAACCGCAGGTAGGTGTGGAGGTCCGCCTGGGCGCTGTGGACCTGCTCCCCCTCGACGTCGGTGTGCTCGGGCGTCGGGCGGAACAGCGAGCAGACGTCGGCGAAGGTGGCCAGCACCTCGTGCTCGGCGGCCAGCAGGACCGGGTCGCCGGTGTCCAGCTCCTTGGCGGCGGCGGCGTAGTCGTCCAGCAGGCGCCTGGCGTCGGCCGGGTCGAGGTCGAAGCCGAGGGTCTGCTGGTGCAGGCCCTCCAGCGCCCGCTGTGCGCGGACCCGGGGATCGGCTTGGCGAGGGTCCGCCGGCGCCGGCTCACCGAACCGGATCCGCTCGCCGCCGGCGATCACGTGGTCGTCGGTCGCCTCGATCTGCACCAGCGGCGCGCCGGCGTCGACCTGCATGTTGCCGGAGACCAGCACGCGCGTCACCCGGCCGCCGAACGGCGCGGTCACGGTGGTCTCCGTCTTCATGGCCTCCACCACCGCTAGCTTGTCGCCCGGCGCAAGCTGGTCGCCGGGCTTCACGGCGACCGAGACCACCACCGCGGGCGCCGGTGCCCGCACCACGCCGCCGTCGTCGCCGGAGATGCTGTGGGGCACGCCCTCGACCTCGACGAGCTGGGTGGGCCCGCTGCGCATCGTGAGCACCCGCCAGCGGCGGCCGCGGTACCAGACGCGCCGATCGAACGACCCGGGCCGCTCGACCTCCAGGTCGGCGCGGTGGCCGTCCACCTCGACCCGGTATGCGTGGGGCCCGACCCGGCAGACCCTGACCTGGTAGGTCTGGCCGCGGTGGCGCAGGTCCATGGTGACGCCGATGCCCTGCCGCAGCTCGGGGCGGCCCCGGGCGGCGCCGGCGAAGAAGCGCGCCTGCTCGGCGGCCAGCTCGGCGTCGTAGGCCTCCACGGCCGCCTGCAGCAGCGCGACGTCGGCGTGGAGGTCGCTCGGGCGCCGCCTCTGGGCGGTCAGCCGGTCCAGCCAGCCGGTGTCGACCACGCCGGCCCGCAGGTCGGGATGCTGCAGCAGCTCGAGCAGGAACGCCTTGTTGCTGGTCCCGCCGCGGATCACGACGGCGCTCTCGGCCAGCGCCCGGCTGAGCCGGGCCAGCGCCTCGCCGCGGTCGTGGCCCCAGGCGACGAGCTTGGCGATCATCGAGTCAAACTCGGCGGGAACGACGTCGCCCTCGACGAAACCGGTATCGGTGCGCAGGCCCGGCCCGGTCGCGATCCGGAACAGGTCCAAGGTGCCGGGGCCGGGCGCGAAGTCGTTGTCGGGGTCCTCGGCGTTGAGGCGGACCTCCACCGCATGGCCGACCGGAGCCGGCGGCCCCTCCTCGCCGAGACGCCCGCCGCGGGCGACGTGGAGCTGCAGCTTGACGAGGTCCAGACCGGTGGTCACCTCGGTGACCGGGTGCTCGACCTGCAGCCGCGCGTTGACCTCCATGAAGGAGAACGCGCGCCGCTCCAGGTCGTAGAGGAACTCGACGGTGCCGGCGTTGCGGTAGCCGGCTGCCAGGCACAGGCGCACGGCCGCCTCGCGGAGCTCGCGGTCCTGCTCCGCGGTGAGCGCGGTGGAGGCCGACTCCTCCACCACCTTCTGGTAGCGCCGCTGCACGCTGCAGTCGCGCACCCCGGCCGCCCAGGCCGTGCCGTGGTGGTCGGCGATCACCTGGACCTCGACGTGGCGGGCGCCCTCGGCCAGCCGCTCCATGAACACCGTCGGGTCGCCGAACGTCCGGCTCGCCTCGTCGCGGGCGCTGGCGAACGCCCGCTCGAGCTCGGCGGCGGCATGGACCCGGCGGATCCCGCGGCCGCCGCCGCCGGCGGTGGCCTTGACCATCAGGGGGTAGCCGATCCGCTCGGCGTGCCGCCTGGCCTCCTCGATGGTCTCGACGGGCCCGCCGCTCCAGGGGGCGACCGGCACCCCGGCTGCCTCGGCCAGCCGCTTGGCGCCGATCTTGTCGCCGAGCCGGCGCATCACCTCGGGGTCGGGGCCGATGAAGACCACGCCGAGCCGCCGGCACAGCTCGGCGAACTCGGGATGCTCGGCCACGAAGCCCCAGCCGACCCAGGCCGCCTCGGCGTGGCTCTCCACCAGCGCGTGCTCCAGGCGCCGGTAGTCGAGGTAGCCGGTGTGGGGGCGGCCCAGGTCGTCGACGTAGGTCGCCGGGCCGATGGCGACGGCGTCGTCGGCCTCGCGCACGAACATCGCGGCGCGGTCGACGTCGGTGTAGAGCGCGACCGTCTCCAGGCCGAGTTCCTGCTCGCGGTTGAGCTCGCGCACCGCGTGGATCAGCCGCATGGCGGGCTCGCCGCGGTTGACGATCGCGATTCGCTTGAACTGCCGTTCCACTCCAGCTCCCCGTCGGTCGCCGTCGCGTGCCTGCGCGCCCGGTCTCACGCCATCGCCGCCTCCAGCGGCTTGAGCAGCTCGGCCTCCGGCCCCACGAGCATCGCGACGGTCCCATACCCTTCCAGACGGATGTACACCTGTCCGGCCTCGTCCACCACGTCGGCGTCGGCGGTGCCGTCCTCGTGGGCGACGACGACCGCGAGCAGGCGCCCGCCGGCGTCGCGCGGGTCGCGCAGGACCGCCACGCGGTCGATCCGCTCCGGCAGGGCCATCTGGCCGCTGGTGCCGAGCTGGTGGACGCCGGCGGCCTGGAAGCAGAGCTCGATCAGGCGGGGGGCCATGAGCAGCGGTGCGGTGGCCGGCTCGTGGTTGGGCGGCAGGTCGGCCTCCAGCAGGCCGACGGTGTGGTCGCCGTCGCGCCAGGCCCGCTCGACGACCTGGTAGGCCGGGCCATGGAAGTAGATCCGGTAGACCTGCTCGCGCTCGACGGTGGCGCCGTCCGGCGAGGCCGGGGCCGCGACGGCGGGCGCCGCCTCCAGCGGCGCCGCGGTCAGCCGCACGCGCCCGGTGAAGTGCGTGGTCGCCTGCTCCTCCTGGTTGGCCAGCCGCCGGACCGAGGTGAGGCGGCAGTCGGCCACCACGTCGTCGCCGTCGGGGCCGAGCCGAGCCTGCAGCGTCAGCGTGCGCGGCTCGTCGCGGTAGAACTTCACCGCGGCCAGGAAGCGCACGTCCTGGACCGCGGCGACCCGCCAGCCGGGCAGCGGCAGGGCGGCCAGCTCGGCGAAGCCCTCCACGCCCATGACCCCCGGCAGCACCGCCGTGCCGTCGATGCGGTGGTGGTGCAGGAACGGCTGGGCGGTCGGGTCCAGGGTCGTCTCGACGACGATGCCCTGGTGGACGCCCATGCCGGTCACGTGGCCGATCATCGGGCCCGTGGCCAGGGCGCCGGCGGCGTCGGTGTCGAGCCCGCCGGTCGGGTCCCACTCGTCGGTGAGGACGCCGAGCCGGCCGCCGACCAGGACCTCGCCGCGGACGCCGCCGGCGACCAGCTCACGCCGGACGGTGGAGACGCCA
>WNFU01004807.1_pt1 | contig 17090 bp, 18 predicted proteins | sample 5400121 | NCBI WGS metagenome assembly WNFU01 (sample SAMN13153360, study PRJNA577476) | soil metagenome | isolation source: 100 cm soil or saprolite under grassland replicate 1 | place: USA:California | collected 2016-06-15
CGGGCGGTCGAGCTCACACTCGACCGCCCGTCGGAATGGCTCCCCAGGCATGACTCGAACATGCGACCCGGTGATTAACAGTCACCTGCTCTGCCAACTGAGCTACTGGGGAATGGCAGGGGCCGGAATGTAGAGAAGGGCCGGGGCCTCGTCAAGGCCGGAGCGCCGCAGGTGTCAGGTCGGGAGGGCGCCGCCGAGGAGCCGTCCCTTGAGCCCGAGCTGCGCGGCGACGAGCCCGGCGAGCTGCCCCTCCTCGAACTGGAAGGCCGGGTCCCCGTGGACGTCCCGGAACTCGCGGACGTCGCGGAGGTCGGCGTCCGTCAGGCCGGGGTGGATGCGGCGCGCGAGCGCGCGGACCTTCTCCCGTTGCTGCTCCACGAGCTCGTCGAGCAGCCGCAGGGCCTTCAGCGCAGTGTCGAGATCGACGTCGGTCGTCGCCATGCCGCTGCGACTCTAGCGCCGCCGGCCGCTATACTCCACCCGCGTGATCCTCGCGGGGTTCGACCATCGGCCGGGCGTCCACTGTGGCACGGCCGCCCTCGCGGATGCGCTGCGGGTGCGCGGCGTCTCGCTGTCCGAGCCGATGGCGTTCGGGCTCGGCGCGGGGCTCGGCTTCTACTACCTCGTCTCGCCGGCGTTCTCCCCCACCCACCTGTTCCAGGGCCGCGCGCTGCACCTCGAGCGGACGGCGTGCGAGGTGCTCGAGGCGCGGGTCCACGAGCGGGCGGAGGACGATCCGGCCCGCGCGTGGGACGGCGTGCGAGACGCCCTCGGGCGCGGGCTCGCGCCGATCCTCGCGACCGATCTCGCGGAGCTCCCGTACTGGAACACCCGGACCCGGTTCGGCGGCCACCGGGTGGTCGTCGCCGGCTACGACCTCGACCGCGCGGTCGCGATCGTGGCGGACGGCGACCGCCCCGGCCTCGAGGAGGTGCCGCTCGACGCGCTCGAGCGAGCGCGCGCGTCGATCGCGCCGCCGTTCGGGGCGCCTGGGCGACCCTGGCTCGAGGTGGACGCGCCCGCGGTGCAGCGACCGATCGAGGAGGCGTTGCCGGACGCGCTCCGGCGGCAGGCGCGCGACTTCCTGCTCGACGTGGACGGCGCCGCCGGCGCGTCCGCGCTCGAGCGGTTCGCGGCCGAGCTCCAGGAGTGGCCGTCGCGCGCCGCCGGCGAGGCGGATCGCGCCTGGGCCTTCCGGTACGCCTACCAGGTCGTCGAGAAGCGGGGCACCGGGGGCGGCCTCTTCCGCGCGCTCTACGCGCGGTTCCTCGAGGAGGCGGAGGGGCGCGTCCCGGGCCTCGCGAAGCTCGGCCTTGCGCCGCGGATGCGCGCCCTCTCGGAGTCGTGGTCGCGGCTCGCCGGCGCGCTCCGGGCGATCTCCGACGTTCCGGGCGGTCTCGTACCTCCTCCGATACGCGAGCTCGTCCACGCGATCGCCCGCGACGAGCGCCGGTACCACGAGTACGTCGCGGCGCTGGTCCGGTGAGCCGATGCTCGAGGGAAAGGCCCGCGCCCGCTTCGCCGCGCTCCTGCACCGCGACCCCGTGCCGCTCGACGAGGCGGCGCTCGCGCTCGCCGAGGAGGAGTACCCGCGCCTCGAGCCCGAGGAGTGGCTCGTGCGGCTCGACGCGCTCGCGGCGCGGGTTCGCCGCGAGGCGCCGGCGGGGCGCTCCGCGACCGCGCTCCAGGCCCTCCGCAAGGTGCTCTTCGAGGAGGAGGGGCTCCGGGGGAACGAGGGCGACTACGCCGACCCGCGCAACTCGTTCCTGAACGAGGTCCTCGAGCGCCGGCTCGGGCTCCCGATCAGCCTGTGCGTCGTCTACATGGAGGTCGCGCGCCGGATCGGGCTCGTGCTGCAGGGGGTCGGGTTCCCCGGCCACTTCCTCGCGAAGTACACGGGGGCGAGCGGCGCGGAGGTGTTCGTGGACGCCTACAACGGCGGAGAGATGCTGTCCGCGGACGAGTGCGTCGCGCGCTACCGGGCGCGCTCCGGCGGTCGCGACCTCGACCGCCGGTACCTCGCGGGGGTCGCGCCGCGCCAGATCCTCGCCCGCATGCTCCACAACCTGAAGCGGACGTACCTCGAGCGGAAGGACGACGTCCGCGCCTACTGGGTGCTCGACCGCATCCTGATGCTCGCGCCCGGGCAGCTCGAGGCGCTGCGCGATCGCGGGCTCGTCTGCGCGCGGCTCGGCGTCGCAGCGGCCGCCGAGCGGGACCTCGAGAGCTACCTCGCGCGCGCGTCGAGCGCGGGCGACGCGAGCGAGGTCCGCCGCGTGCTCGCGGCGCTGCGCGGCCGACGGCCGCTCGTGAACTGACCGGGAGCGGACCCGCGCTCGAGCGGCCCGCAGCCTCGCGCCGCGGCCGCGGGATCGCTACGACCGATGGCGGGTGCGGAGCCGCTCGACGGGGACGCCGTTCACGAGGTGGCTCTCGACGATCTCGGGGACGTCCTCCACCCGGACCCGCCCGTACCAAACGCCCTCGGGATAGACCACGATCGAGGGGCCGTCGGCGCACGCGTCGAGGCAGCCCGCCGCGTTCGCGCGCACCTGCTTCTTCAGGCCGCGCCGCGCGATCTCCTCCTTCAGCGCGGCCCGGATCGCCTCGCTCCCCTTGGCGGCGCAGCAGCCGCGCGGATCGTCCTCGGGGCGGCGGTTCTCGCAGACGAAGACGTGGTGACGGAAGCGCATGCGCCCATCCTAGCCGGCGCGGGGGGCAGCCGCCCGGCGCGGCGCGACGCCCGCCGGCGCGACCGTCAGGGGCGGGGACGGCGCGCGGCGCGGCGCGCGTCGGCGCGGCGGGGAGGTGCCGCCGCCTCCACGAGCCCGAGGACCTGCGTGAAGCTCGAGATGGCGACCGGCCAGCGCAGCGCGGTCTCGTCCGCGACGTGGCGGCGCGTCACCGCCTTCGCCGAGATGATCGCGAGCCGCTCGCGGTACTCCCCGGAGACGTAGGTGCCGTACTCGGCCCAGACGCCGCTCGCGCGGCACGCCTCGGCGACCGGCATGTCCTTCTTCACGTTGTCGCCGACGTAGAGCACCTCGCGCCCGTCGAGCCCGAAGTCGTCGAGGATCCGGGCGAGCCCGGCCGGGCTCGGCTTCTCGGCGGTGTGCGGCAGCTCGACGACCGGCATCTTCGACCGGTAATGGCCCGCCTCCTCCTTGCGCCGGATCTCCGGGTCCACGTTCTCGGGGAGCGGGTAGCCCGGCAGCGTGTAGAGCGCGTCGAAGTGGCCGTCGAGCTTCAGGTGCTTGAGCCGCAGCGCCGCCGCGTTCCGCGGCGCGTCGGTGAGGCCGACGACCTTGAGGCCGCGCGCACGGAGCGCGTCGAGCGTCTCGCGGACGCCGGGGTAGGGGCGCAGGTACTTGTCGCGCGCCGCGCGGAACGCGTCTCGCGCCGGGCGCACGACGAGGGCGTTGAACGAGTCGAAGTCGGCCTCGTACGGCTCGAAGATCCCCGACTCCTGGATCGCGAACGGGTACTCGTTCGACTCGTACTTCGAGTAGACGGCCTTCAGCGCCTGGACGATGCGGACCCGCGGCAGGCCCGTGGTCGCCACGAGCGAGGCCACCATCGCCTCGAGGCTCGGGATGATGTAGTCCACCCAGGGGTAGAGCGTGTTGTCGAGGTCGGTGACGACGGCCCGGTAGCGCGGCACGGCGGCATCCTAGCGCGGCGCGGCCCCCGCGCGGGCCGCGAATCCTCCCGGCCGCGGCGCGGCTCGGAATGACGTGCTACCGATGGGGACACCCATGCCTCCCATCGAGCCCACCGACGAGGAGCTGGTCCGGCGCAGCGGCGAGGGCGACCGGAAGGCGTTCGAGATGCTGGCTGCGCGCCACGAGCGGTCGCTCTACCGGTTCGCCCTCCGGGCGTGCCGCGGCGAGCGCGAGGCGGAGGACGCCCTGCAGGACGGCCTGCTCGCAGCCTGGCGCGGCGCGGCGACGTTCCGCGGGGAGAGCGCCGCGCGCACGTGGCTCTTCCAGGTGATCGTCAACGCCTGTCACCGGCGGCACCGGCGGCGCGCGGGCGAGGGGAGGGATCCCGAGCCGATCGAGGCCGCTGCGGCCGTGCCGGCGGACGGGCCCGGGCCGGAGGAGCGGATCGGCGCCCGGGAGATAAGCCAGGCGATCGACCGAGCGCTCGAGGGCCTGCCGGACGACGCGCGCGAGGTGCTCCTCCTGCGCGACGTCGAGGAGCTCTCGGGCGAGGATACCGCGGCGGCGCTCGGGATCGGGCTCGCCGCCATGAAGAGCCGGCTTCACCGCGCGCGCCTCGAGCTCAAGCAACGGGTCGAGACGCTCCTCGGCCACCCGGTCAAGGAGATGGTTCCATGAAGGGCGAGCGCATCGTGGGCGGCCTCTCGTGCGGGCAGGTGCTCGACCGGCTCTCGGATTACCTCGACGGCGAGCTCCTCGCGGACGCCCGCCGGGCCGTCGAGGATCACCTCAGGGGCTGCGACGGTTGCGCCCGGTTCGGCGGAGAGCTCCGCGCGACGGTCCAGGCGGTCCGCGCGCACCTGCTCGCGAGCCCGGCGCCGCCCCCCCGGCTTCGGGACCGGCTCGCCGAGGCGCTCGCGCGCGAGCCCGGCCGGCGCCGCCGCGAGTGACGCCGCGCACGGGACCCGGCGTGGCGTCGCGGTGTACCATCCTCGCGTGACCGCGCCACGTTTCTCCGTGCTCGCCTCGCTGCCGGCCCTCGGCGGCTTCCGCCGCGCGCTCGCGCTCGATCGGGCGGGGGCGGCGCGCGCGGTGGTCCTCGGGTTCGCGCCGCCCGCCGTCGCGGACGACCCGGCGCGGCTCGTGGCGCTCCTGCGCGACGTCGAGGCGGCGGCTCGCCTCCACCACCCCGGCGCCGCTCCGGTGCTCGGGACGGAGACGATCGGCGGCGAGCTCGCGGTCGTGGAGCTCCACCGCCCGGGCGCGACGCTTCGAGCGCTCCTCGACGCGTCCGGGCGCCTGCCGCCCGACGTCGCGGCGCGCATCGCGCTCGACGTGTGCGCGGCGCTCGCGAGGGCGCACGCGATCGATGCGGGCGACGGCGTGCGGCTCGTCCACGGTGCCCTCGACGCCGCGCGGATCGTCGTCGGCGAGGACGGTACGGCGTTCGTCTGCGGCCTCGGGCTCGCGGGCGGCGGCGATCCCGCGGCCGACCTCCGCGCGCTCGCCCGGGTGCTGCACGAGGTCCTCGCGGGCGAGCCGCCCGCGGACCCGCCGCGGCGCCTCGACGTACCCGGGATCCCGGAGGCGCTCGCGTCGGCGGTGGACCGGGCTGCCGGCGTGGACGGCCCGCCGTTCGCGTCCGCGGCGGTCCTCGGCGAGGCGATCGCCGCGGCAGCTCCCGCGACGACGCACGCCGCCGTCGCCGCCTACGCCGACGCGATCCTGCCGGCGGACGAGGGCGAGCGCGCGGAGCTCGGGCGCGCGCTCGCGTCGGCGCTCGGCGCCGTGCCGGCGGAGGTCGTCGACGAGCTCGTCGTCGAGCCGACGGACCCCCAGGTCCGGGCGCCGCCGCCCGGACCGCCGGCGGGCGGTGGGCCGACGGCGCCGCCCCGGACGCCGGACGCGGTCGGCACGTTCCCCAAGCCGGGTCGCCCGCCGCGAGCGTCGCGCGTCCCGGCGATCGTCGCGGTGCTCGGCCTCGCCGTGGGGATCGCGGCGGGGTTCGCCCTCTCGCGCGGGGCGGGGCTCGCCCTCTCGCGCCCCGAGCTCCTGCGCCGCGTCGGCGCCGCCCTGTCGCGGCGCATGGAACGGCCGGCGAGCCCCGGCGCGTCGAGGGTCGAGCCCGGCGCCGACCCGACTCGCCCGGCGGCTCCGCGCGCTCACGCGCGGGACGCCGAGGTCGCGGCGCCGCCCCCGGCACGGGCTCCCGCTGCAGCCGCGGGCCCGCCCTCCGCGCCGAGTCCCCCGGGCCGGATGCCGAAGCGCCCTGCGCGCACCGCCGCGGCGCGCGCGGGTCCGCAGCGCGGGACCCTCGACGTCACCGCGCCCGCGGATGCGCTCGTCCTCCTCGACGGTCGGCGGATCGCCCAGGGGAGCGTGAAGGTCGAGATCGGGGTGGGTGCGCACCGGATCGAGGTCCGCCGCGCCGGCGCGTCGGTCGCGGAGCGGTTCACGCTCGAGCCCGGTGAGACCTGGACCTACGCGGTCACGCCGACCGTCGTCGCGCCGGCGCCCTAGCGGCGGACGTCCTCGCCTCGGGCGGCGTTACTCGTGATCGTGGCCGTGCGCCCCGTGCGCGTGGCCGTGGGCCCGCTCCTCCTCCGTCGCGGCGCGCACCTCGCGCACCGTGACGTCGAAGTGGAGCGTCTTCCCGGCGAGCGGGTGGTTCAGGTCGATGAGGACCGTCTCGGGCCGGACCTCGCGGATGACGAAGGGGACGGGCTCGCCCTGCGGCCCCTCTGCCGTCAACTCCATTCCCGGGTTCGGATCGAAGTCGGGAGGGAACGCGCCCTTCGGCACCTCCTGGATGCCGCGCGCGTCGTGCTCGCCGTACCCCTCCGCCGGCGCCACCACCACCTGCTTGCGGTCGCCGACGTCGAGCCCCTCGAGCGCCGACTCGAGGCCCGGGACGATCTGGCCCTCGCCCTGGAGGTACGTGAGCGGCTCACCGGGCGCGGAGGCGTCCACGACCTCCCCATCGCCGAGGTGGAGCGAGTAGTCGATTCCGACGACGTTCCCGTTCGAGATCTTCATGCGGCCTCCGGGTACCACGAAACGATAAGCGATGGGGCCACGTCCTGCCCCACGTCCGGGCGGGCGCGGGTCCGGCTACCAGTAGCCCCAGCGCCGGCGGAGAACCCACTCCCCCGCGAGCACGAGCGCCAGCGCGGCGAGGTACCACGCCCGGTCCCAGATCGGCACCGCCTTGCGCCGGCCGATCTCGACGACCTCCGGGTCGGCGAGCGCGAGGTTCGGCAGCCCGCCGCCGGGGATCGCCTCGAACGCGCCGCCCGTCGTCTCCGCGAGCGCGGCGAGGAGGTCCGGGCGCGGCGCCGCGTCGGCGTCCTCCGGGCCGGCCCCGCGCACGGCCACCGCTGCGGTCGCCGTCTCGCCGGGCGCGCCGCCCTCGCCCTTCGCGACCACCTTGTACGCTCCCGGCCCCGGCGGCGTGACCTCGAGCCGCGCCGTCCCGTCTGCCCCCGCGACCGCCTGCCCGTGGGCCACCGCCCGGCCGGCCTCGTCCACGAGCTCGGCGGTCACGCGCCGCCCCGCGCCCGGACCCCAGTCGGGTGCGCGCACCGAGATCGAGAGGCCGACGGGCGCGCCCGGCTCGACGGAGGGCGCATCCGGCTCGACCTGCAGCGGCGCGAGCGCCGGGTCCCGCACGAGCCAGCGGAGGGCGGAGGACCAGAAGCGCAGGTACGCCCGGTTGCCCTGGCCCGTCTCCGCGGCGAGGAACCCCCAGCGCCACGAGGCGTCGGTCGCCACCGCGAGCGTGCGGCCCGCCCCGACCTCGCGCACCGCCACCACGGGCGCCGGCCGCCCCTGGACGGACACCGATGGCGCCTCGAGGAGCACCGCCGCGCCCTGGCCGGCCGCGACCGCGCGGGTGAGGTTCACCGCGGTGACCGGCGGGAGCGCGGCCCAGGCGATCTCGTTCGACGGCTCGCCGGGGGCGAGGCTCGTCACCGGGTGGCGCCGGCCCTCGGGGGTGAGACGCGGCCGCGCCTCACCCTCGACCATCGTCGTGCCGTCGATCGGCACGACCGGCAGCACGTCCGCGAGCGGAGTGCCGCCGTAGCGCGCGTCGCCGAAGGACTGCTCCCCGCCGACCATCGCGAGGCCGCCCCCGTTGCGGACGTAGTCGCGCACGTTCGGGAGGAACCGCTCGATCTCGAGGCCGCGGTAGGGGGCGTAGGCGAAGTTCACGAACATCACCGCGTCGAACGTCCGGAGCTGCTCGCCGAAGATCTCCTGGACCGGGAACGGGATGAGCGAGAGATCCTGCTGGGGGCCCGGGTCGTCGGTGTTCGACCGGAGGATGAAGAACGAGACGAGGTCGACGTTCGGATCCTGCTTGAGGAGTCCGCGCAGGAACCGGACGTCCCAGCTCGGCCGGCCCGCGACGAGCAGGACGCGGACGCGGTCGCGGATCACCCGGAGCACGAAGGAGCGGGTGTTGTTCTCGGCGACCGCCTCGCCGGGCAGGACCGGGGCGGCGACCGTGAAGACGAACGTCCCGGTCGCGTCGGGCGCGAACGAGAGGGGGACGGTGTAGCGGTCCTTGCCGCGCTCGAGCCGGACGGTCGAGGACGCGACGACCGCACCCTCGCGGCGCAGCACGACGCGGACCTCCTCGTCGGCGAACCCGCGCGCGCGCAGCGTCGCCTCGACCGTCACGGTGGACCGGACGAACGCGAAGTCGTCCACCGCGATCCGCTCGATCGCGAGGTCCTTCGGCGCGGTCCGGCCGACGGCCACCGCGTTCACCGGGACCCCGAGCGCCCGCACCTCGGCGCGCGCCTCCGGCCCGAGCCCGTCGGCGAGCCGCGCGTTGTCTGCGCCGTCGGAGACGACGAGCACCCCGGCGAGCTTCCGGGTCGAGCCCCCGGCGCCGGTGGCCGCGCCGTGCAGCGCGGCGAGGAGGTCCGTCCGCCCGGCGCGGGGCGCGATCCCGCGCGTCGCCTCCGCGGCGTCGGTCGGCGCGACGTCGTCGCCGAACGCGTACCACTCGAGGTCCACGCGGTCCGACAGCCGCTCGAGCTCGCGCCGGTGCTCGCCGAGGAACGCGGCCGCCGCGGCGCTCCGGGTCGGCCCGTCGACCTCGGTCGGGAAGACCATCGAGCGGGAGGCGTCGACGAGGATCGCGAAGCGGTTCCGGACGCGCGCGGTCTGGAGGAGCTCGATCGCGGGCTCGGCGAGCAGGAACACCGCGAGCCCGGCGGAGACGGCGCGCAGCGCGAGGAGCGCCGCCCGCCTGCCGCGCCGCGGCTCGCTCCGCAGCCCGCGCCAGGCGAGCGCGACCGCCGCGAACGTGGCGGCGACGAGGAGCGCGAGCGCCCACGCGGGCAGCGGGGTGAGGGCGGTGAGCCGCCACGCGTTGTAGACCGCGCCGTCCATGTTCGCGCTAGGAACGCCGCCGCATGATGAACGGGAGGTGCACCGCGTCGTCCTTGTAGTCCGTGCAGAGCGCGTACATCGCGACGTTCACGCCGATGCGGATGGCGGTCTCGCGCTGCGCCTCGCCCCCGGGCGTGCACGGGTACTCCCACTCGCCGAGCTCGCTGCGGGCCCACGCGCCGCCGAGATCGTTCTGCGAGTAAACGACCGCGAGGCGCCCGTCGAGCGCCTGCGCCTCGATCCAGGGCTTCACGAGCACGCGCCCCCCCTGCCGGTCGAGGAGATAGAAGGCCTTGTTGAGCACGTGATCGCGCGCGACCGGCGCGAGCGGCGCGGCGGGGAGCACCTTCGCGAGCTCGCGCCGGACCGAGGCGTCGAAGCCGCTGCCGTCGGAGCCGTCGGCGGAGTCCACGAGGAGGAACCCGCCGTACTGCAGGTGGCGCCGGAGCGCGGCGCGCTCGGCCTCGGAGAGGGGCGGCAACGACCCCGCCCCGGCGAGGACCAGCAGCGGGTGGCGGTGGAGCCCTGGCCGGTCGAGCCTGACCGGGACGGCGTCGTTCGCGATCTCGATGGAAGTCCGGCGGGTCAGCTCCCACCCGAGCCGCCGGACCGCGGAGGGACGCGGGTTCCAGCTGCCGCCGTGCTGGACGAGCCCGATGGCGAGCTTCGAGGCGTCGGAGAGGGCGCGCGCGCCGCGAGGCAGGGCGAGGGTCGCCGCAGCCGCGACGGCACCGCGGAGGAGGGTGCGGCGCGAGAACGGGCGCGGCGGACGCATCGGGACATGTTAGGCCGGAATCGTCCGGTCCGCCCGCGAAACCCCGACCCGGCGCCCGGGTCAGCGCGCCGGGACGAACCCGGCGTTCGCGAGCACCGCCTGCCCGTCGGGCGACAGCGCGTAGTCGAAGAACTGCGCGAGCGCGCCGTGCGGCGCCTCGCGGCTCACGAGGAGCAGCGGTCGCGTGAGGAGGTACAGGCTCGCCCGGACGTTCGGGGGCGTCGGCTCGAGGCCGTCGATCTCGATGGGGCGCACCCCGGGGATCCGGTAGGTCACCGTGGCGGCCGCGATCGCGCCCGGCGTCGCGGCGACGTAGGCGAGGCAGTCGGCGGGATCCTCGCGCTCCACCGCGGCGCGGTAGGGCGCCCCGTCCATGGCGAGGGACTGCAGCGCGTCGAGCGTCGCGCGCTTGCTCGCGAGCTTCTCTGTGCAGGGGCGGATCGGCAGGTCCTTGCCGCCGAGCGCCTTCCAGCTCGTCGCGGCGCCCGTGAAGACCGCCTTGAGCTGCGCTCTCGTGAGCCCCTTCACCGGGCTCGCCTCGCCCACGAACACGCCGAGCGCGTCGTGGCCGATGATCTGGAAGTAGGGCTTCCGCCCGAGCTCGTCGGCGGCGAGGCTCCGCGCGACTCCGGCGACGTCCACCTCACCCGCGACGAGCCGCTGCAGCCCGGCGCCGGTGCCGTTCCTCTCCACCCGGACCTTGATCCCGGACCGCTCCTGGAACGCGGGGACGAGGGCCGGGAGGATCTTGGTCGAGATGGTGGTGGAGCCGTCGTACCGCAGCTCCGGCGCGGGCGCAGCGGGGCGCGCGGCGGCGAGCTTGCCGTCGCTGCACGACGCGGCGACGACCGCCGCCGCGAGCACGCAGACTGCGTGGGACCTCATGATGATGCGACCTCCGACCGCCCCCGGGAAATCCGTAGCGCTCTTGCGCGGGTGGAACAAGAAAACTGCCTCCGGTGGGGCGCCTGGCCACGGACGAGGAGCGCTGTTAGAGTCCGCCGGCGATGGCTCGGAAGGAGAAGCGGACGTCCGGGACCGACCGGCTGCGCAGCCTCCTGGAGGCGGGGGATCACCGCGCCGCGCGGGCCGAGGCCCGGGCGCGGCTCGCGGACCCCGGCGCGGCGGAGGCGGACCGGGCCGAGGCGGCCGCGGTGCTCGCGTCGCTCGCGCCCGATCGCGGCGTGGCGCTCGCGGGCGCCATCGGCGTCGCGGTGGCGATCGCGATCGCCGTGTGGACCGTGCTCGCGGGGTAGCCGTGGCGGCCGCGCCCGAGCCCGCCGCGCTCCTCGCCGGCGTCGCCGCGATCGCCGCGCGCGTCCTGCCGCTCGGGCTCGCCGTGGGGGCGCCGCTCGTCCTCGCCGGCCTCGCGGCGCTCACCGTCGCGACGCGCGGGCGGCGGCCGCTCGCGGGCGCGGGCTGCGCGCTCGTCGGTGCGCTCGCGGCGGTCGCGCTGCGCGCGCCGCTCGCCGCGCACCTCGGGCTCCCGGTCGCGACGGCCGCGGGGATCCTCGCCGCGGCGGGCACGCTCGCGGGGCTCGCCGCCCCGGCCACGTTCCCGTTCGCGGCGGCGGCGCTCCCCTGCGCCCTCCTCGGCGCCGCGGTCCCGCTCGCCGGGCGCGTCGCGCTCGGGGCCGCCGCCGGCGCCCTGCTCGGCGGCGTCCTCGGGCTCGCGCTCGCTCGCGTCGTCGCGGCGGCGTTCGCGGCGCTCGCGGGCGGGCTCCTCCTCGCCCTCGGGCTCGTCGCCGCGTTCGGAGACGCGCCGCTCGCGCGGGAGCTCGCGCGGCGCCCCGCGGCGGTGGTCGGGTTCGCGCTCGTCGCCGGGATCGCGGGTGCGGCGGCCCAGCTCGCGCGCGGGGCTCCGTCGGCGCGGCGCGATCGCGCGCCGCAGGCGCCTCGGGAGCATGGGTGAGACCCGCCGCCGGGGAGGTGGTCCTCCGGCCGGCGCGGCTCAGGTGTCGGGGGGGCCCAGCAGCTCGAAGTCCGGGATCTCCGCCCTGAGCCAGTCACGCAGGCGCGCCGTGAGCTTCGCCTCGATCTGGCGGGCGCGCTCGCGGGTCAGCTTGAAGCGGTCGCCCACCTCCTGCAGCGTGAGCGGCGCCTCGCCGTCCGCCGGCAGGAGCCGCTTCTCGAAGATGAAGCGCTCCTTCTCGTCGGTGATCGTGCGGGAGAACGTGTCGAGCTTCTCGCGAAAGATCCGGCGGAGCTGCTCGTCGCCGAGGCGGTCGTCGGGGGACGCGGTCTCCGCCGCGTGCGTCCGGTCGAGCCGCGTCTGGCGCGAGTCGTCGTCGCCGGCGGACGCGGGCGCGTCGAGCGACACGTCCTCGCCGGACATCCGCGCCGACATCTCCTCGACGTCCTTCTCCTCGACCTCGAGGTTCTTCGCGAGGAGCCGCGGCGTGGGATCGATCCCGCGCGCGAGCAGCTTCTCCCGCTCCTTCGCGAGGTTGAAGAAGAGCTTCCGCTGCGCCTGCGTCGTCCCGAGCTTCACCATCCGCCAGTTCTCCATGAGGAACCGGATGATGTACGCGCGGATCCACCAGGCGGCGTAGGACGAGAGCTTCACGCCCTTCCACGGGTCGTACTTCTTCACGGCCTGCATGAGGCCGAGGTTCCCCTCCTGCACGAGATCGAGCAGCTGGAACGCGGTGCGCCGGTACTCGTGAGCGATCTTCACGACGAGCCGCAGGTTCGACGCGACGAGCTTGTAGGCGGCGTCCACGTCGCCCGTCTCCTGGAAGCGGACGGCGAGCTCGTGCTCCTGCTCGCGGGTGAGGAGCGGGTGGCGGGCGACCTCCGCCATGTACGCGCGGAGCGGGTCGTACCGGACGAGCCCGCCCGCGCCCGCCGCCTCGGGGTCTCCACGCGCGCGCGCCGGCGCCCGCGGCGGGCGGGGCGAGGTGTCGTCGCGGTCGTCGCGGTGCTCGTCGGACATCGGGGCGGCCGGGCGCTCCGGCGAAGGAATGGTAGCCGGGGGAGGGCCGTTTGATATAGATGATGCGCGATCCGCGCAAGCGTGCGGATCGAAACCACGGCGCATGGCGGGCCTCGCGGAACGGCGCGGTCTCCGGTCCCCAGCGGACCGGGGCCCACGCGGTCCCAGAGCGAGCGAAGCCGCCATGCGCCACCACGGGCCCCCCGATCTTCTCGGGGGCGCCGGGAGTGACAGCATGGAGAATCACCTGGAGGAGGCGCCCTCGCAGGCGCCTTCCGACTACGTCTCGGAAGCGTCGTTCGACGAGCTCGGCCTGTCCGAGCCGATGCGCCGCGCGATCGCCGAGCGGGGCTACACGAAGCCGACGCCGGTCCAGTCCGCGTCGTTCCGCCCGATCCGAGACGGCAAGGACGTGATCGTCCGCTCGAAGACGGGCACCGGCAAGACCGCAGCGTTCGGGATCCCGATCCTCGAGCGGATCCCCGACGGGCGCCGCAAGGCCTCGGCGCTCATCATGTGCCCGACGCGCGAGCTCGCGCTGCAGGTCGCCGAGGAGATGACGGAGCTCGCGAAGCACAGGGATCTGCGCGTCGTCACCGTCTACGGCGGCGCGTCGATGGGGGACCAGAAGGACAAGCTCGAGGCGGGCGCGGAGATCGTCGTCGGCACGCCGGGGCGCATCTACGACTTCATCCGCCGCAAGAGCCTCCAGCTCGACGACGCGGTCGTCTGCTGCCTCGACGAGGCGGACGAGATGCTCAACATGGGCTTCTTCGAGGAGGTGACGCGGATCCTCGACCACCTCCCCGACGACTGCCAGCAGCTGCTCTTCTCCGCGACCGTCCCGGCCGACATCGAGCAGATCATCCGGCAGTACCTCACGACCCCGGAGACGATCCTGCTCTCCGGCGACGAGTACAAGGTCGAGAACATCCACAACGTGATGTACCCGGCCGTGGACGCGTACCCGAAGCCGCGCAACCTCCTCTACATGATCGAGATCGAGGAGCCCGAGGCGGCGATCGTCTTCTGCAACACGCGCACGGACACCTCGCTCGTCACCGCGGTGCTGAACCGGAACGGCTACGACGCCGAGCTCCTGAACGGCGAGCTCCCGCAGAAGGAGCGGGAGCGCGTGATGGCGAAGGTGAAGCGGGGCGAGGTCCGCTTCATGGTCGCGACCGACATCGCGGCGCGCGGCATCGACATCTCCGACCTGTCCCACGTCATCAATTACTCCCTGCCCGAGGACCCGGCGGTGTTCCTGCACCGCGTCGGCCGCACCGGCCGCATCGGCAAGAAGGGCACGAGCCTCTCCATCATCTCGGGCGGCGACATCCACACGCTCTCCGCGCTGCAGAAGAAGTACGGGATCGCCTTCGAGGAGAAGAAGCTCCCGACCCCGGAGGAGGCCCGCAAGGTCTGGACGGATCGGCACGTCGCGGAGCTGAAGGACGCGATGAGCTCGTCCATCTTCGAGGCGTTCATCCCGCTCGCGCAGGAGCTCGGGAAGCGCTCGGATGGCGAGTGGCTCGTCGCGTTCGCGCTCAAGTACTTCTTCACGCACCACCGCATCGAGAAGATGACGGACGTGCAGAAGGCCGAGCACAAGCGGCTCGAGCACGAGCGCAAGGAGCGGGAGGCGGCTCGCAAGGAGGAGCCCCCGCGCCGCGAGGGGCGCGGCGGCCGCGATCACGGCCGCGGCCGCGAGGGCGGCCGCGAGCGGCGCGACGGCGAGGAGCGGCGACCGCGCTCCGACGGCGAGCGGCGGAGCCGCGGCGCCGACGAGCGCCCGCGGGCCGAGCGGCCGGAGCGTGAAGAGTCGCCGAGGTCAGAGCGGCCGCAGCGGGAGGAGCCTTCGAGGTCGGAGCGGCCGGTGCGCGAGGAGCCGCCGAGGGCGGAGCGCCTCGAGCGCGAGGAGCCGGCGAGGGCCGAGCGGGCCGGGACCCCGCGCCCCGAGCGCGAGGAGCGCCGGCGCGAGCCGGTCGTGCGGGAGATCTCCCTCGTCGGGGAGGCGCCCTCACGCACGCCCGCGGCGCCGCGGCCCGCGGAGGGGCAGGGGATCCAGGGCGGTGAGCAGCGCCCCGCGCGCGGGAAGATCTTCCTCTCGCTCGGCGAGATGGACGGCGCGGACGAGGCGAAGGTCCGCGAGGCCGTCGCGGCCCTCGCGCCGGGCGTCGAGGTGACCGCGGTCGAGCTCCGCCGGAGCCACAGCTACGTCGAGGTCGCCCCGGACGCCCTCGAGGGCGCGGTGCAGGCGCTCCACGGCAAGGAGTGGAGCGGGAAGGCCCTGACGGCGGAGCGGGCGCGGCGCCGGCGGCGCTAGCCAACCACGGTCTTGGGGCCGAGGCCCCCGCACGTCACGGGAACGGGCGCCGCTGCGTCTGCTCTGCGGGGAACGGCCACCGCCACTCGTGCGGCGGTGGCGCCAGCGGCACGACCACGACCCACACGAGCGCCGCGAGCCCGAGCGCGGCGACGTCCCCCGCCGACTCGAGGAGCCCGCACAGCATCCTCCTCCGCGCGGAGGTAGGCGGCGATCCGGACGTAGCCGTCGCGGGACATCGCCGGCGCGCTAGAGGCGCGCGATCTCGCCCTCGAGCCTCGCCCGGAGCGGCGCGATCTTCCCGCGGTAGTCGTCCATCCACTCGGGCGGGATGGGGCGGTCCCGCGGCACCTTCAGCTGCAGCGGGTTCACGAACCCTCCGCCGCGCTTCACCGCGAAGTGGAGGTGCGGCCCCGTCGCGAGCCCGGTCTGGCCCACCCAGCCGATGAGCTGCTTCTGCGCGACCGGCTTCCCGGCGGAGACCGCGACGCCGGAGAGGTGGCAGTAGACCGTCTCGTAGCCGTTGCGGTGGCGCAGGACGACCGCCTTGCCGCAGCCGCCGTTCCAGCCGGCGGACTTCACCTGACCGTCGCCGACCGCCCACACCGGCGTCCCCGTCGGCGCGCCGTAGTCGACCCCCTCGTGCGCGCGGTTGTAGCCGAGGATCGGGTGGAGGCGCGTTCCGAAGCGGGAGGTGATGTTCGCGTACTTGAGCGGTGACTTGAGGAAGCCGCGGCGCGCGCTCTGCCCGTCCTCGTCGAAGTAGCTCGTGTCGCCCGTCGGATCGGAGTAGCGGAAGAGGCGCTTGCGGCCGGTGGCGGCGCCCTCGTACTCGGCGGCGAGCACCTCCCCGTAGCGGAGGAGCTTGCCGTCCGCGAACACCTTCTCGACGACCATCCGCATCCGGTCGCCGGCCCGGACGTCCTGGTAGAAGTCCACGTCCCAGGCGAGCACGTCGGCCGCGAGGACCGCGAGGTTCGGGTCCTCGCCGCCCTTCTGCAGGCTCTCGTACAGCGACGAGCCGATCGTGACGGCGACGCGCGAAACCTCGGTCGTGAGCGCGACGGGCCGCTTCGTGGCGCGGAGCGTGCCGTCGGGGGCGCGCTCCACGATCCACTCGTCCGCGGGACCCTGCCGGTAGCTGAACCGGAGGGGGGCGCGCTCGCCTTCGCGCCGCTCGACGCGGAGCTGGTCGCCCGGGCGGGCGCGCTGAAAGGGGAACAGGCCGCGGAGCGCGTTCACGACCGCCTTCACGTCGGCGCCGTCGAGGTCGAGCCTGAAGAGCGCCTGCGCGAGGGTCTGGTTCTGCGCGAGCCGCGACGTCACCGCGGTGAACCGCTCGGGTGGGCGCGCCGGCGCGTCGGCGACGGCGGCGACGGCCGGCGTGGGCTCGACCGGGATCGGGAGCGCGCGAAGTCGCCCGGCGGCTCCGGCGAGGGCGACCGCGAGGATGGCGACGAAGCCGAGGCCGGCGGCGACCGCGGCGGTCCGGCTCCTGCGAGGGTGATCGGTGGGCTGGTCCGGCACGGGCGCAATCTAGCAAACGTGCACCCGAAACCGAAATTCCGCGGTCGGGGCGTGCGCCCCGCGCCTACAGCTCCACCCGCCGCTCGGAGTGCTCCTTGCCGTCGTAACGGAACTGCATGTGCCGCCCGTCGACGCGCGTGACGAGGTTCACCGGACGCCGCCAGAGGGTCTGCAGGTTGCGGAGCGTCTCGCGGGCGTAGTCGAGCTTCAGGTCCACGCCGTCGTGCTTGTGGACGAGGAGCAGCTCGCCGCGGTTTTCGAAGTTCCCGTCCTCGACCGCGATGAGCGGCTGGCCGAAGTTCGTGAGCATGTGGAGCAGCTTCTCCTTCACCTTCTTGAACTCGCGCTCCAGGATCTCCCAGCGCTGGTGCTTCTCGTTGTAGCCGTAGGTGAAGAGCTTCTGCTCGAGCACGAACTCGAGCGTCAGGAACTCGTCGATGAACGTGACGTCGTTGTAGTGCT
>WNFU01006238.1_pt1 | contig 17078 bp, 19 predicted proteins | sample 5400121 | NCBI WGS metagenome assembly WNFU01 (sample SAMN13153360, study PRJNA577476) | soil metagenome | isolation source: 100 cm soil or saprolite under grassland replicate 1 | place: USA:California | collected 2016-06-15
GCCTTTAGCCGTTCCGGCTCGGTGTAGATATGCGTGCGGGTCAGCGGCCAGAGGTGCGCGATCGACGTCGCCACCCGCGCGCCGAGCTCGTATCCCGCGCTGGGCTGCTCGCAAGGCGACCGAGCACTGCGTACGCGCTGGGCGACAGACGGGCGGGCCTGGTCGGTTGACATAGGCAGCGTCGTATACCATAGTTTGTGTATAGCCAACAGTTAGCTAGCAATGGGCTGTCTATCTCGGACGGCGCCCCAGCCCGGCTTCAGGGCCGCGGGTGTTGCTGAACGGGGCTCAATGGGCCAAACGTCAAAGTGGCGCACACTCGCTGATTTGTCAGCCGGTGGTCAAATCCAACCTGACGAGGATCGCTCGCGTCGTCAGCGGCACTTCCAAACCGACGCATGAGTGACACACCCGACAACAAGCGGCTGCGCCGTTATTGGGACACACACGCCGCCTCGTATGATCGCGAAACAGCCTTTTTCGAGCGCGTATTATTCGAAAACGGCCTTGAATGGGTGTGTCGGAACGCCATCGGCGATGTGCTGGAAGTCGCGATTGGCACAGGCCGCAATCTGCCGTTTTACCCGCCGCACGTTCGCTTGACTGGGATCGAATTCAGTCCGGCGATGCTTGAAATCGCGCGCCACCGTGCAGCAAGTCTCGGCCGCCCAGTCGACCTGCGCCTGGGTGATGCACAGGCACTCGACCTACCGGACGCCGCGTTCGACACCGTCATTTGCACTTTGTCGTTGTGCGCAATCCCAAACGAACGTCGCGCTATCGCCGAGATGAAGCGGGTTCTGCGCCCGGGCGGGCGATTGGTCCTGTTGGATCATGTGATTGCATCGCCGGCGTGGGCGCGGGCTATGCAGTGGTTACTCGAGCGTGTGACGATTCCACTCGGCGGCGAGCACTTGCGGCGCCGTCCGCTGGTCACTGCTCAAATCGAAGGGTTTGTCGTCGAGACGAGCCAGCGCTCGAAGCTTGGCATCGTCGAACGAGTCCTCGCCCACAGGCCGGTTAGGTTCGCCAGAGCAACGGAGGAACACGCTGATGATGGATAGCGCGAACAACATGATGGGCCAGTTCATGGGCTTGATGATGGGTTACTGGGCACTTGTTTCGCTCGTGATCCTGGTGATCCTGGTGCTGGTCGCCGTGTGGCTGTTCCAGCAAGTACGCCGCGGCCCGGCTTGACGAGCCTTCCGCGCATCTAGACTGGGGACGCCGCCACGATTCTTGAACCCGGTCAGTCAGCGGAATGGAGACTTTACGCACTGAACGAGCTTGTCGAAGGCTCGGGCGCCGGCGCTCTCGCGGTCGGTTTCATTTGCCGCAAACTCGTAATTCCTGACTACTCGCCGCCGTCCATTGCCGGGCTGGCATTCTGCCGGGCGTGCTGGTGTTGATGAAGTTCAAGCCCGACCTCATTAGCTCAGTCCTGGTCATTGGCGTTGCTGCTCTGCCGGGTCTTCTGTCCCATGCTCGCGCGTCGGCAGGCGACCGCGACGTTTTCGCGAGAGGGCGCGTGATGCGCCCACGCCATCAAGCGTTATCGTCGGGGTACTGATCTCACTAAGGCTGAGTGTCAACTACGCGTTGACGCCAATAGACTTACCAACCGTTCTCGCCCAGCCCTCAATGGGTGTCCATCTTTCCGGCTGCATTCGGAAAATGTTCACGAAGGGGATGCGCGGTGACATTTGTCATGGCCTTCCGATGACACGTGCCCCTGCGGTCGCGCCACCGGTTGGGTCGTAGCGACGACGGCCATTCGGACACGTGCGCTGCGGCCACCCCATCGCGGGGCACGCAATCGCCTGTACGGTGGTCACCCGTCGCCGTCAGCTTCATTGTTGTGCTAACACAAGAATGTCGCGTTATGGGGTGCAACAATGTCTCCTACTACTACCGGTGGCACCGCGATGGCGCCCAGGATGCGGTCCTTGCGGCCGCTCGCCGCCCGCTTCATCAACCCGGTGACGCGGCTCTTCGCCGGATGGCTGCCGGGCTTCGCGATCCTCAGCCATGTTGGTCGCAAGTCTGGCCGCACCTACCGCATTCCCATCAACGTCTTCCGGCGCGGCAACTACTACTACTTCGCCCTGACCTACGGGTCAGATGTCGACTGGTTGAAAAATGTTCTGGCCGCCGGCGAGTGCGAGGTGCGCATCAGCGGCCGGGACGTGCGGCTCGTCGAGCCAGAGTTGATCACCGACCGTGACCTCCACTTCATCCCGTTCCCAGGCCGCCTGATCGAGCGTTGGAATGGCGTCACGGAGGTCCTACGGATGTGCGCCGCGTAAACCTTCCTCCGGCTGGCATTTCGGCAATTGCGTCGGCGACACGCTGCAAATCGGCGCTGTCCAGGGCGCCAACAAGTCTCGTAATCTCAGATCGTCCGCTCGCGGCACGCCGCGGTGTTGGCGTGGTGCCCGTTCCGGCGGTAGTTGGCGGGTCCCAGTCACATATTCCACGCGCACGGGCTTCCCCTGTCGGTCCACTCCAGCAGCAGCTCGAACGGCAATGTTCGTGTGTGCCCCAGCTCGAATTAGCGCGCCGTGCGGCGGGGACCTCTCGCCGGCCCGTCTGCCCGTGTGGAGCCCCTCGCGCACTTCTCGCCTGATGCTTCTCTAGAGTCGCTGTTTGGCAATCACATGGCCGATATTGACGATCGTGACGAGGCAAGGTGAAACCCATCACCGTTAGCGGCCGTCCAGCCAAAATGAGAACCACCGGCTGATCGGCGCCGCATCGCGCATCAGTATTCGCTGAGGTCAGCACCCGAGCGGGCAAGCTAAACAGTGAATCACCCTTGGCCACCTTGTTGCTGTTGTTGCGGGCGTCACTGCCGAGAGCCGAGCCGCAACCTGTACGCGGTTCGCGACGCCTACGTTCCGAAACAAGTGGCGCAGGTGGGTGCCGCCAGGCAGGAGAGATCGCTGGGATGCTGCAGCACAAACGGTTGGCGGAGGGCGGGGCCTTTAGGGAACCGATATGTATGGCACGTCGGCTGCGGTGCGCCCCTGGCAGGGACGTTGCATAGCGCGCAATAGGAGGACCAAATGGAATACACAGGCACTAGGTTCACCCGGTGGGTCGGCTTCGCCAACGTGCTGAACCTGGTTCTCTTCCAGGTCTTGTTCATCGTGGCTGCCATGCTCCGGACCGGCTACTTACCCATCAGCCAGCCGGCCAGCGACCTGGGCGTGGGACCGTTTGGGGAGTGGACTGACGCGGGAGTCATCGTTCTGGCGCTTCTCAAAATCGCGCTTGCCCTTGCCTTTTTCGTCACTATGCGTCCCATTCTCAGCGTCGCCTGGCGCTCGGTCTGTGCAGTGCTTGTCGCTCTGCCTGGGCTGGGCAACATCGTCACGGCGATCTTCACCGAAGCGCCTGCGACCGTGGTGATTCACAGCCTGGCGTCCGCTGTGGTCGTGCTGGCATGCGTATTGATGTTTTTCGTAGTCGGCGCGCTGCTCTGGCGCGCACCCGGCTGGCACGGATTCGGAATGTTCTCGGTGGCGGCAGGTGTTGTGTTCGTGGTGCTGGCAGCCTTCTTGTATCTGACCTTCGCGCCTACATCTCCTCTTTTTGCTTTGCACGTCGGCGGACTGTCCGAACGGGTCGTCATCCTGTGGCGTGACCTCTGGTACGCGGTACTGGGTTGGCACTTCTTCAGATGGGCCGCAACCACGCACGCTGCTCCGCCCGAAAACCGCGGCAGGCGCCTTGCGGCGCACACAAGATGGCAGAGCCGGTCCACACGTTGAAAGGGGTTGCAACTTCGTGATCGCCGTAGTTCGGCTCTTCGTGACCGCGGAGGGCGTGACATTCCTCCTGGCGGCGTCGATTCACCGCGGGTTCCTGTTCTCCGGCTACCAGCACCAGGCCGCGTCAATCGGCGAGAGCGTGATCGCGTTCGTGCTGTTTATGGCTCTCCTGTTGACCTGGATCAGACCAGCCAACACGCGGCTGTTCGGCCTCCTTGGTCAGGGATTCGCATTTCTTGGAACGCTGGTGGGAGTCTTCACGATCGCCATTGGGATTGGTCCACGCACGGTCCTCGATGTGACGTACCACGCCCTCATTCTGGCGGTGTTGGCGTGGGGCCTGGTCGTCACCTACCGTGCCTCGGCGCGCCGCGAGTCGCGCGCTGTTCAGCCCGGTTCTTAGCCTCAGATGCTGCAAGGCTAAGTGCGGCCGGGAGTCCCTCGAGCGGGGCAGCCGCCTTGCCCGTCGCGATGCCACAGTTGACATCCAGCGCGTGTGCGCTGCTCACGCGCCTTCTCAGGCAAGCTTCGCGGCCTCCTGCCGACGCCTCAGCCTTGGCTGCACTGAGAGGAGGGCAAGAAGAAGTGCGACGCCGATAACGAGGCTGTGATTGGTTATCACGCGAGACTGGCGATCGATACAGGGCCCGTCGCCGCGACACTCTGGGAGTCTCCGCGAGGCGACTCAACGCGTCGCGGAGCGTGCAAAGTTCGGAATCATTGAGCTGTCGGGCGAAATGTTCCGCTACGCTGCGTCGCACGATGGGGATTGCCCGCTTGACTAGCCGACGCCCCGCCGTCGTGAGGTGCACGTGCAGGTGCGGTCCAGGAAGCCCTGGGCGAGTGATGGTTCCGCGTGAGAGTAGAGGAGGTCTGCGCGTGCTGCTCGAGGCGCCCAAGGAGTTCACCAAGAACCTTCTGTTCGCGGCGGATGAGAGGGGCCGTGGCGACGGCGACCTTGCGTCGATCGTGGAGGACGTGACGCCGTCGCGCGTACCTAGCGCGTTTGAGGCGGTCGATGACACTGATCACCCCCGCCGTACCACGTGAAGCACTGCGGCCAGTGCCGTGGGTCGGGTGGTTCTGCTGGCGCCCAGCAGCTCGCTGCCGCGCAGATCCGTCCGATTGACCCCGAAGCGGTCGGCAGCGAACTGGTCGAGCTGGTCGATGTCCAAGGCCAGAGCGCGTAAAGCGCGCGCATAACGGCTTCGCAGGCCGGCCGCCAGGCATACTTGACGTCCGCATCGCCGCGCTCGAGCGTCCAACGAACGGGCTGGCGCAAAGTTATCCTGCTCACGCTCGAGGGCGCGACCGCCGCTCGCCCGGACGCCTACATCTGTGGCGCGGCCAGCTTAGCGAGTCTGGCGTAGTACGCGGCGTGACGCCCACGCAAGGATCCCATCCCTGGGCTGTTCAATCGGCCTCCGGAAACGGCTCGGCACTCGGGCCTTCCGCACGCCACGACAGCGTCTGCAAGCTCTTTCCTTCGCGCCACGCGTTCCAGGCTTTGATGGCGATTGCGACGAGCGCCTCGCGCCCGGAGAGCGTCGAATAGCGCTGGCTACCCAGCAGACGGTTGCGAAGCATCAGTACCGGGTGCCCACGGTGGAGCCCTGCCCCAGTCGTCAGATGGTCTGCGAATTGCTCGGCTTGCGCTGGATCGAGGCGCAAGAAGAGGGTCGTGATGATCGATCACAAGCCTATCCCGCCCTGGATGCCACTGTGGTAGATGCGGTCGCCCATGCGGACACCGCCGATGATCTCTGGGTGGTCTTTGACGTACTGGAGCATGGTAAGCGGTGTGATGTACAGGTGCGAGTCCCGCTGGCTCGGGAACACGCGTCCGTAGCGTTCGATGAACATGAGTCCTCGCGCGGCCGCGGCCAGCGCGTTCAGGGAAGGGAAACCGTGGATGTGCAGCACATCGGCTGCATTGCGCGACGGCCGGTGTCCATCACGTCGAAGGCATCGTCGCTGACGCCACGCGCCACAACGGAGCGAACAGGAATGCCGGCTTGGACGATCGTGTGCAGGCGACTTGGCCCTGGCGAGTTCAGACGGCTCGGCTCGACATGTCGCCGATGGTCGACGGATGGGGACTGAGATTGCTGTGGACTGTCACTTACGCAGAGCGCCCAATCGCGTCGTCGATTGACTCTGACCCTGTTGGTCCTTCGCGTGTGGTGGCACGTGCGTGCCCTGATGGCGTGCTGCTCGCGCTATACGCGTTAGGACAGGTTCGACAACAGCAATCTCTGCATCATGGATGTGCCGCGCAAAGTGGTGCCTGATGCTGGCCTGGACAAAAGGCATCGCCCGCTTGAACGCCGTCATCCCTGCATGCGTCATTGCCACGTACGTGCTGCGCCCATCGAGGGCTTCACGCCGGACGAGATCCGCTTCTTCTATGCGATCCACCAGACGCGTCAAACCACTCTTGCTGAGCAGCAATGCCGCCGCCAGTTCATGCATGAGCAGGCGCTGCTTCGGCACCTGATTGAGTTGGAACAGCACGTCAAACCAGGTAAAGGGCAATCCGCATCTAGCTTTGAGGTCGCGGTCAATCGTCGGCTCCAGTGCAGCGCGGATGGTCAGCAGGGCCTCCCAGGCGAGGAATCGGGGCAATTCCCCGGGCCGTAACCCCCGGCTTGGATCCAGGGCTTTCACGCCGATATCTTACTCGGGCGGATTCTCGACTAGACAGTACGTGGCACAACACTTGCTGGAGCAACTCTTTGGTGGACAAGGAGTCGCGTAATCGGAGTCGCGTAATCGCGGAGGTGTGAGCAATGGCAAGTGCGACCTCAGGCGTTCCCACCCAGCAGGCCCACGAGCGCATATCCATGTGGCATCCAAACATTCGAGCGACCGGTATCGCCGGGATCCTCGCCGGACTGGCACTGACTGGTGAGTTCGTCTTTTTCGGCGCCAGCGGCTTCGCCCAGGACACGTTCAACGACCCCTCGACCGCGTTGGGATTCCTGCGCGATCACGGAGTTTATGTGCGGGTAGCCGTACTCTTCGGGGCCAGCGGCATCGTCCTGACACTGGTGTTCCTGGCTGGACTGGCGGCCGTGCTTTCAGAAAGGACGCCGACGCTGTCGGTCGCGACCCTGCTCTTCGGAATCGTTGGCAACGTTGGCGACGGCCTGGTGGCGCTGACCTTCTGGCTCGGCATCCCCATGTTCCTGGAGCTTTCGACGCGCAACCAGGCTGCCGCAGTTGGTTCGTGGGGAGCCTTTGCCGCCATCACAAGTGGGTTCCAGGGCTTTGGAAACCTGTTCCTTGGGCTGTCGCTCCTGACCGCCGGGTGGGCTATCGTGAACTGGCGGACGCTGCCGCTGCCACTGGGCGCGGTTGGCCTGCTTGCAGGTATAGCCGCTGTAGCAGGCGTGCTTGGCGTCGCCACGACGATCGCGTTCCTGGCATCGTTGGCCCTGGTGATTGTCTTTCGCATCTGGGCAGGGATCCAATTGATCAGGGGTGCTGCCGCCATCGCGGAGACCGGCCCCGCCGCGCGCCGAGCATGATGGACAACCATCGGACAAGATGTGGATGGATGAACACATGTATGCCATCGTGAGGGACTCGACGTTTGACCCGGTGAAACTCGCTCAGGGTAAAGAGCAACTGGACGAGTTCCAGGTACTCCATGCCAGTCAGCCGGGCTACCAGGGCAACATCCTGATAGACGCTGGCGACGGACGCATGTTGATTCTGACCCTGTGGGACAACCAGGAAGCAGCGATGGCCGGGCGCTCGGCGCTCGGGCCCCAGGTCGAACGCCTTCTGGGTAGCTTGATGACAGCGGAGTCGCATGTCGTCGGTGCCGGACCGGTACTGGCGACCGATCTGTCCAAGGCCTGAGCCGCCAAAGACTCGTAGGACTCGGAGGAGCTTGCATGAGTTTGACTTTTCTGACTGGCCCGTTTGCGACCGGCAGTGGCCAGTTTGATTTCGGGCAACTGCGGGAGCACGTTAGATACTGGGAGCCATGGCCCCGTCGAATGCGAGCGGTCATCGCCGGTGAGACGGTGCTCGACAGCCGGCGGGGGCTCCTGCTGTGCGAGACGGCTACGTTTCCGGTCCACTATTTCCCGTTGGAAGATTTCAGTCAGGAGCTTCTGGTGCTGCCCGACAGCCAGGAAGTCCGGGATGAACGACGCTGGGGCTTGAAAGTGGCCGACACGCTCATCGACGACTGCGTCACCCGTCACCCAGGTTAGCCAACGGTGATGAGCTCCTCGGCGGCTACGTAAGCCTGGACTTTGGCGTCGCCGACCGCTGGTTCGAAGAGGACGACCCGATTTACGCGCATGCTCGAGATCCCTACCACCGGGTAGACGTGCGCTCATCGTCACGACATGTCGTCGTCCGCAAGAGCGGCCAGCTCGTTGCCGAGTCGCACCGCCCCAAACTGCTATTCGAGACAGGCAATCCTGTGCGGTACTACCTTCCGTTCGCTGATGTGCGCATCGACCTCCTTCGGAAGAGCGAGACAGTCTCGGAATGTCCGTACAGGGCGACGGACAGCACTGGCACCTGGTTGTTGATGATGAGACGATCCTGGACGCCGCCTGGAGTCTTCCACATCCACTGCCGGAGGGTCTGGCGGCGATTGAGCATGTCTGCTTCTACCCCGACAAGGTTGACATCACGGTCGACGAATCTTGCCTACCGGAATGAACGGACGGTGCGTCCAGTCTGTGACGCTCCGGTATTGGTGCGTCGACATCTGAGCAACGTAAGTACGCCCGCAAAGCCGCGGCCATAACTCGTGGAGCACTGCTAGATTGACCTCGCCGTGGTCGCGATGCAGTATCGATTTCCGATCGAGCACACGTAACTTGTGTCGTTCACACCGAACTGGGCGTGTCTCCGGGCCAAGCGCGTCGACTACTCGATGGCCGCTCAGGCGATCAAACTGATCGGGGTGCTCAGGGCACTGATTGCTGGCGGATCGCTGCACGAGACAACTACCGGAAGCAGGCTCCAGTAGCCTTGTGCCCAGGCTTCGCTGAGCACGAGAGCCGACAAAGACGACGCTGAGGAGGCCGAGCAGCGTATTCCAGCGGCCGTTCCAGAGCAAGGCGCTCGTTGCCCCTCCCAACGTGCTGCGCCGGGGCCAGCACGATGACCTGCCTTAGCATGCGCCAGACGCTATGCACGTCAGCAGGGGCGTGCCGGGTCCATATTTCGTAAAGCAGCCCCGCTCGCGAGATCTGGGCGCGTCCCCAGTGGCCGGGCCAGTTAACGAACGGCCCTGCCGCAACAACTGCGCATTCACGCGAACCAGGCGATGGATCTGGCGAGGTGAGGAGTTCCGCTCCGGCGGTGACGTGGAATCGATCCCGGTTCACGGCAGTACGCTGATTTCACGTGCCCCGTTTCGGGTGCCTTGTGCGACGCCGCCACGATGTGACAGCCCGCGGAGGAGCGCACAGCCCAGTCAGATCTGGCCCACTGCCGCGAGCGCAGCCCCAAACCCCATGATTCGCACGGAAAGTCCGGCCGCGTACGCGACCGGAACGATCAAGGTGCCGATTGCCAGCAAGAAGCCGGCTTCTCGTGGGAACACTTTCGCGCGGACGACGGACGCTCCGAATAGCACACTGCCCAGAACCCAGAGCAAGACGCTGCCTACGCCGGTAAGAACGTGGGCGCTGCCATAGATGTCGTGGAACAGCGAGGGCGCCTGTGCGGCGATCACCGGTACGAAGGTGACGTCGCTGCTGAAGATCCACGACGCAAGACTCGTCCCGACGATGATGACCACCAAACCACTAACTCCCAGGACACCTGCTCGCTGGGCCTGCGCAACGTACAGTGCAATCCAGCCGGGCAGCACCAATGTGAATGCCAACCACAAGAGTGTGTGGGCAGGCACCCAGAGCGGGTCTGTACCGAACGTGGCATCTTCTCCAGCTGGGTGCATGGCGAAGCCGGCGATCATCAGCAGTCCAGCCACGATGCTGGCGAGACCCCCGGTGCGATAGACGGCCGTTGGAATTACGGTGTTCATCGCGCACTCCTCAACTGAGAGCCTCGCCATGGCTATTCGGGCCGGTTGCCGGAGCGCGTCCCCATCTCGAATTGACTGTCGATTCCGGGGTAGCTGACGGTGGCAACCATGCCGAAGGCGGCATGGATCAGCACGTGGCAGTGGAACATCCAGAGTCCGGGGTTGTCGGCGTGGAAGGCGATTTCCCAATGCTCACGCGGCCCCACGAGCAAGCTGTCGATGTGGACCGGACTGCCGTGGACGGGCGTGTCGTTGCGCCTGAGCACGGCGAACGGGTGACCGTGCAAGTGCATCGAATGAAATTCGTCGGTCCGGTTGTCGATGACGAATCGGACGCGCTCTCCGGGCCCGACCGGGTAGTCTGTTCCGTTCGGTGATGTCTCGCCATTGATGGTGTGCATCAGCTGGAGCTGACCCTCGTGGAATCCGAAGTGGTTGCCAAGCGTCAACTGATACGTGTGATCAAACCCGCCGCCATCCGTCAGCGGATCGGGAGCCGCCCCACCGTACTCCAGCATGTCGAACCGCGGCAGCGATGACAACTCGGGCGGGCTCTGCACCGCGCCGGCGCCGATGGTCACAGACTCGCTGCCGTAGCGATCGAGGAGCCGCACCGCGGCCTGGCTCGGCATCGTAAACTCGAGGTCGTAGCGTTGCCCGATCGCGAGGGGTAGCCAGGTGGGTCCGATGGGCGACGGCGCGTTGAGATCTCGCCCATCGAGCGCCATGACGGTGAATGGGGTGCCGAGGAGCACGAGCTCGTGTGGGTTGGCGCGCATCATTTGCGAGATGTCCCGCACCTCGTTGTCACCCTGGAGCGCTCCGATAATCCGCAGGCGCACGCGCTCGCCCGCCAGAGCATCGAGGTGCAGATCGCCGATAGTGGCGTTGAACGCTGGCTGCTGACCGCTCGGAGCGCCGGTGATCAGACCACCCAGGACCTCGCGCGCGTCGCGCGTGCCGCTGTAGCTGTCATGCAGGAAGAGCGTGTAGTCGCGATCGATGAATAGACCGGAGCGCGGGGCGACCACGAGCGCGCCGAAGAGTCCCCGCAGTGTTTGGTGGAACGTGTCCTGGTGGGTATGGAACCAGAACGTGCCTGGCTCTCTGATGACGAATTCGTACGTGTAAGTCTCATCAGGCGACACGGCGTTCTGCGTCAGGCCAGCGACGCCGTCTTCAGCATTCGGCACCGAGACCCCATGCCAGTGGATGCTGGTCGCCTCGGGCAGGTGGTTGACAAGCGTGATGCGTAGCCGATCGCCTTCGACGACACGCAGCTCAGGCCCGGGCACTGTGCCGTTGTAGGTCCAGTACGTCTCGCCCCCAATGACCCGCGGCTCTGCGACGAGTGTGAACTCCCGTAGCGGCTCCGACCCCTGCGACTCGCGGAGGTCCGTAAGCGATGTTTCGTGCCCGCTGGACATGTGCGCGCTTGCGATCTCGCTCGCGGCGCTGAGAACTCCGACGCCGCTGAGGACGAGCGCCAGAAGTGTCACCACAGCCTTCCCCGCTGTGGACGCGACTCCTGAAATACGTCGCGAAGGGCGCCGCCCGGTCAGGAGGACGATCAGGCTCAGGATCTGCAGGCCAGCGGCGCTGAGCGGCGCATCGGTCGCATCCAACAGACGTAGACCAGAAACACCGCCTGGGATACCCACGGTTCGCCAGAGGAGCGTCACTGACACCGAGACGGTCACGGTGGCGACGACGACCACATTCAGCCGGCGCCACCATCCACTGACGACTGCAAGCGCAAGCGCGAACTGGATCAATCCCGCGGCGGCGTAGAAGATCGTGCGCAAGCCAACGGACTGGATTCCCGCAAGCGCGATCGTGCCGGAGACGGCTGCCGCCGCGAGCAGTGTGAGCGCAGCGCGCCGCCGCGGAACGGCGAGGACACTAGCCAGCATTCGCACCGTTCGGCGTCCTCCGGTCACGATCATGTGTCGGAATCCCGTTGCGCGGCCGCCACGAATCCTGCGCCGCCATCGACGGTGACGAGCTGTCCATCGCGCAATCGCCGCGTTGCATCGCCGGTCGCGACGACGGCAGGGATGCCGAATTCACGTGCGACCAGCGACGCGTGCGCCGCCAGCGTTCCTCCATCGGTGACGATGGCCGCCGCCCGTCCGAACAGCGGCGTCCAGGCCGGCGCAGTCGCCTGCGCAACGAGCACCTCACCAGCCTGGAAATGCTCGAAGTCGGCTGGGCCGCGCACGATCCGCACTCGGCCAGTGGCGCGGCCCGGGCTGGCCGGCTGGCCCACAATAGCACCCTCGGGAGGCCGCCCGGTGGTGCGGACCGCCTCGACCGCTCCCGCCAGACTGCGCTCGAGGAGCCGCGGCGCCTGCCCAATACTCAGCGGCGCCACCAGCCGCCGCTGGCGCTCCCATGCCGCGCAGCGGGTGGCGACCGCGTTCTGCACGCCCGCCATCGCCCGCAGGTCGGCGCGAGTCAGAAAGAAGACGTCGTGCGGCTGGTCGATAACACGGGCGCCCATGGCCGCCTCACCAATCCGCAGCGCGCAACGTCGCAGGAGTGGCCAGCCGAGCGTGAACCACCGCGCCTGCTCTTCGCGCAGGCCCGCGTATCGCTGTGTGACCTCCAGCAGCGCCTCGAAACGGGCCAGCGGGCCCGGGCGTTCGGCCAGCGCGTGCCTGCAGACTCCCTCGGCTCGCTCGCGCTCGGCGATGACGCGCCGGCGGCGTTCAGCAAGACCCTTGTCCGGCTGCACCTGCTCCGCCTGCTGCTCGCCCGCGGTCGGCCAGTACCAATCCGCGCTCTGGACCGCGTGGGCCGGGACCGCCAGGTCGGCGCCCGGCAAACCGCGCAGGAGGAGCTGCACACCGCCCTCCAGCTCCCGCGGCAGCTCTCGACGGAGGAACGCGGCCAGGCAGCCCTCCATCTTCCACGCCGAGCCGCCCACAATCGCGAGCGACCAGAGGTACTCACCGGCGAGGCAGCCGATGGCGTCCACCAGCTCCTCCAGCTCCGCTCGGGTGGCCGACCCCACTCGCTGCTCACCCTCCGCGACGGCAGCCCGGTACCCAGGAAGGATCTGTTCACGCCATTGGCGGGCTAACCCCGCCAGCAGCGCCCGGTCAGCAACTTCGGGCTGACTGCTCGGCAGCAACAGACCGTTCAGCACCACGTGGAGCACGCGCCCGCGGCTCTTGACCAAGGCGCCCAGCAGAGTGCGGGGAATCGAACCCACATTTGGGGCGGCCGTGTAGTACCAGCCGTTGATAGCCGCATGTCGGAACGGCACCGCCGCCCCGGCGTCATGGCCCATCCCTATGAGGTAGCCCTCCTCGATGCGTTCGAGGAGCCAATCCTGGAACAGTGGTGTCATCGGCTCGGGTAGCCACTCGCCCAGGCGGAAGGTGCGCATCCAATAGCCCGGCGTGGGCGGCGTCCAGTCGACTGGCTCGGGCAGCGCCGTCATCGGCCGCGCCTGGAGCAGGTATAGCTGCCCGCCCTCGATCGCCCACTCGATGTCCTGAGGTGTGCCAAAGTGCGCCTCTACTCGCCGTGCGAGTGCGGCGACAGCCGCGGCCTGCGCAGCGTCGATGGCCTGCTCTACGGTGCGGCGGTTTTCCGCTGGTCCCTCTCGCACGATCCATTCGTCTCCAACCGCCTCGCCCGAGACGACCCGCTCGCCAAGGCCGCGCGCGGCCGTGACAACCACCTCGTCGCGTCGGCCGGAGACCGGGTTGGCGGTGAACGCGACACCCGCGGCCTCGGGCCTGAGCATCCGTTGCACGAGAACGGCTATCTCGCGCGAACCGCTGTCCGCGCGCTCGGCGCGGTATTTCTGGACGCGCATGCCGGCGGCCGATGCGCGCACACGCGCGATCGCGGCCAGCAGCGCATCCCATCCGCGAACGCCGAGGACGGTCTCATACTGGCCCGCAAATGACGCGTCGGCGAGGTCCTCGGCAATGGCAGATGATCGAACCGCGAGCGGTTCGTCGCCCAAGCGCTCGGCCGCGGCCCGTACCGCCTCGTCTGGGTCGCCGATAATCGCGAACCCATCCGGCACCGCGAAGCCGGCCCGCACGAGCTCGCCGAGATTCGCCGCCTTGCCACCGGCCAGTCCGACATCGGCGCGGGTCAGCTCGGCGAGCGGAACGATCTTGCGTGTGGTCAGGGGTGCCATCGGCGGTGGTTTCCTATGTCTGTGACGGCGGCCATCACCGTCAGCGGGCGGCGATGCCATGGACGATCGTGTCCACGACGGTGGCCAGATAGGCGTCGTCTTGCGTTCCCGTGAAGTGCGCCATCAAGATCGCGTAGAGCAGCAGGTGGGCTGTCGCCTCGGCATCGTGCGTGCGCAACTCGCCGGCCTCAATGCGTGAAGCGAGATAACGGGCCAGCAGCGCTACCGCCTCGCGCTTGCCGCGCTCGATGCGCTGACCGACGACGGGGTTGGCGAGTAGCGCCTCCTGGAAGACCACCCGGACAAACAGCTTGTTGTCGCGCAGGACCGCGGCGAACTTGGCCGCGACTTCGGCCAACACCTCCACCGCCGGTTCTGCGCGGTCCGGCGCGGCGATGTCCCGTAGTTCGGGCACGAAGTAGCGCCGCTCCAGGGCGGCGTACAGGAGGTCCTCCTTGGACCGGAAGTAGTGGTAGAGCAAACCCGGAGCTACGCCGGCAGCCGTCGACAGATCCTTGACAGTCGCGCCACTGACCCCTTTTTCGGCAAACGCTGCTGCCAGAACTGGTCCAGGGCCTGCTGGACCTGAAGCAAAACCTCGGAAACGGCCGCTCTGGCGATCAATGACTAGCGACCTGGACATCGGCCAGCAGCAGCTCGCCTCTGGCCGCCGCCGCCGTCCGCCACCTCAAGTGATGCCGATCGCGCTTGGTCGTCCGCTGGCTGCACTCCACCTATCTCGGCTGGCGCATGGGCGACAGAGGTTGCCGCGCGTTTGTCGCGGAGCATGCAAGTAGAACAAGGTCAAGCGAGCGCTGCCTTTTAAGACGGGTCTACTGGCTTGAGTAGCCGCCTCGCCACGTGTCCGTTGGCTTGTTGCGTGAAACCCGCAGACGCCGGTGGTTGGAGGCAGAGCACGGAAGAAACAGTCGCAACGCCGGCCAGTACAACCACGCCAGACGGCCGCAGGCACGACCTTCGCCGTATGCAACGGAGCGCCCGCGAAGCGGAAGGTGACGGCGGAACCAACCCCATCTGATCACCGCGCGCGACTACGTGCGATGAAGGCGTTCGAGCACGGCTCGAGCGCTGGCGGATGCGCCCCGAACTGTGCGCAAGTGCGAGCGTTGGCGGCACGTCTGAATGACGACGTAGTGCCCAGTTCGGCAATGCTGAATGAGGATGTACTCGTCGCCGTCGTGACGCGCTGGGCGCAAGGCTGCTGAAGGCGGCGGCCGACAGCGATTCCGCCGACAATTACCAGGTCTATGCGGATCCGGCCGGGCATCCATTCTGCCTGTGCTGGGTGAAGGCCGGATAATCCGGCTGCGAGTGGCGCCCGTCCACCTGCGTGATCACTGACCTCCTGCCGCTGAGTCAGTGGGGAGCGTCAAGCTTTCTCAGCCGGCCTCGACCGCTGGGACTGTTGATCCACCAAGGAGTTTGCGGAGGTATTTTGCAAGATCGTCCGGCGAAGCAGTCTCGAGGCGCCGCGACCGAGCGTGGGCGGCGATCATAGAAGGAGGCGAGAACAAGCGAGCCCTCCCAGCCGTGGTGAGGTCGAGAGGGCTCAGTGGGGCGCGCGATCCACCCTTGTCCACCGTATGGCCGTGTCAACTGGATATGGAGGCCTATCTCGCGCTGGGGCAGCGAACTCGCCGTGCCGCTGAACGAGTGGTGCTGCCTCATGCATTGCATCGAGTGACACATACCTGGCAGTGCTACGTCCGTGGTCCGGCTTCCTGAACGAGCGTGGATACCAATGGAATGCACGGACCGCAGCGGTGCGCGAGTACACGCGGCTGTTCTTGATCGACGCTGGACGCGCACTCCAGGCTGGCCGGTCGGGAACAGGTGCGTCGTCGTCGATTGCATATGGTTGCGAAACATTGCAGCCGGCCCTGAACTCGTCAGGCTGGCACACACGCAAAGAGTTAGTGGGGCAGCACGGGCACAGCGAAGCACGGCTACGCCCGTGGCGGTCGCCAGGTGTCTTGCACAGCGAGTCGCCGGGTGTCCACACTACGGTGATGACGACGGGTCCAGGTGAGGTCGTGCTGGATACCAACGTGTTCGTCGCGGGGGGGTTCAACCCGGGCAGCCACTCGGCGCGGCTGGTCCAAGCTGTGCGCGATGGGGGCTGCGCATAATCCGGGACGATGCCACCCACGCAGAGATCGAGCACGACAATGCTCACATGCGAGGCACGGCGAGCGGGGCGCAGGGCAGCCGCGGTCTTTTACATCGTCAACGTGCTGCTGTTCCCGATTACGCTGATCGGTTATGTGATCTGGCTGACCAGGATCTACATGGTCAGACGGGCCGAAGGCGCCTCGATCACCGCGCAAGGACCGCTTTCGGCGCGCTGGACAATGCACCGGCTGGGCCTCAGACGCGACGACGCGGCCTACCGGCTGTTGATGGCGCTGCCAAGCACGTCGGGTCCGGCCTTGCTAATGACGGCCGGACCGATGCTGCTGGCTCACCGCCTAACCGGCTATGTGCCGAGCGCCTTCCGTTACCCGTTCGAAGGCGACGTTCCTCCGCAATTCGAAGCCTCTGCTCGGGTGACGTTCATCGACGCCGCCGTCGAGCGCTACCTCGCCACCATCAGCCAGTTCGTCATCCTTGGCGCAGGCTTTGACACGCGCGCATTCAGGCTGCCCCGACCGGGGCAGATCCGCTGCTTCGAGGTGGATCTGCCGCAGACGCAGGCCAGCAAACGTCAGCTGCTGCACAAGGCGGGGATCGACTCGACCGTCGTCACCCTCGTGGCCGCTGACTTCGAAACCGAGGACTGGCTTGCCCGCCTGGTCGAGGCCGGTTTCGATCCGAACCAGCCCGCGGTCTTCCTGTGGGAGGGTGTGATCATGTACTTGGACCGCCAGGCAGTCGAGAGCACGCTGCGCAAGATCGCTACTACGGCGAAGGGCAGCGTGCTCGTGTTCGACTACTTCACCATCGAACCGCTCAGGAGCCGGACCATGTACTGGCGTTTCGGCAGAGCCGCGACCCGAGCCGCTGGCGAACCGCTCTGCTTCGGGATCGACAGCACACCGCCATCGCGCGATCGACTCGCCGAGTTGCTCCAGTCCTGTGGGTTGGCCCTGGCCGAGCAGCG
>WNFU01007901.1_pt1 | contig 17077 bp, 19 predicted proteins | sample 5400121 | NCBI WGS metagenome assembly WNFU01 (sample SAMN13153360, study PRJNA577476) | soil metagenome | isolation source: 100 cm soil or saprolite under grassland replicate 1 | place: USA:California | collected 2016-06-15
AATCCGCTCGGCGCGGTGGGATTGTTTGCGTATGTCAATCCTGTTCGGCATATTTATTCTGCAATCGTAAATGGTGAAGAAGATTCTGTTCTGGGTGGCATTATCCATTCAAGTAAAGATACGTTCGCAAAGCTACTTTATATCGCTCCATCCTCTCAGCTGGATCATCCAGATTTGCCTGAATTGCTTGAGAACCTATCTGCTCAGGCAGGTTCATGGGGCGCATTCCACGTTCTTGCCGAAGTTGATGAGACGAGTGATGTGTTCATTGCGTTACGAAGAGCAGGGTTTTCTGTCTACGCCTGGCAAAGGATGTGGGACGTCTCTAACGTAACGAAAGCAGACCGATCGTTTGAATGGACGCGCGTGCGATCTGTGCATTTACCGTCGGTGCAGAGTCTGTATCATCAAATTGTCCCACCTCTATTGCAACCCATCGAGCCTCAGCCAAAGATCGGATTGGGTTGGATGTGCAATGAGGGCATGAAGTGTTACGTCAGCGCGACGCAAGGCGCGTATGGGATCGTCCTGGCGCCGCTGATCCACCCTGAAGCGACTCATGTCAGCGAAAAACTGGCTTCCTTGATCAGCAATTTGCCAGACCGACGCAACCGTCCTGTGTATGTCTGTGTGCGTTCTTATCAGGCCTGGCTGGAGCCTGTCCTCGCCGATTTAGGCGCGCAAGGTGCAGACCGACAGGCTGTAATGGTCAAGCATTTGGCTCATTTAGTAAAAGAAGAACAAACGGTTCCAGCTGTGCCCAAAGGGGTAACTGTGCAGCCCTCGCGCGTAAGCAGAGTTAATGGAAAAAGCCAATAAAGGATACGTTTTTCGTTTTCAATAGTTATGATTTGAACTCAAGCTACGGCGGGCAAACTTCGGCCAGTAAAATTCCTCTAAAATTCTTATACATTTCTAAAACAACTTTTCACGCGTGGACAGCCTATTTCTCGTATAATAGGTGTATATTAATGAACCGGCAGGAACTTTTCCATGGTGAACCACATCTAAATTCCGTAAGCCGCGCGGACCGGGGATATCGCGGCGCAAGTATTTTCTATTTTCCCCATTTCATGTCACTGCAAGGCAATATTTTAGCCGGTGACACTTTCTATCTGATAAACCTATGACTCAATTAAAAATAACTGACGATCTCGACGCTCTTCTCGACGTCCTGCCTCTTGATATCCGCCATGCAGTGGAGAAAGCGAACGATACAGAGAACTTGCTCGAGATCATTCTTGATTTAGGGCGCGTCCCTACCGCCCGTTTTGTGGACCATGAGATCAGCCTGCGTGAAACCGAAGTCACGCGCTCCGAGATCGACTACGTGGACGAGCGCACTGGCGAGTTCGACGCGGATAACCGCGCCGGCATCGAACGGACGTTACATCGTATCTCTGCGATCCGCAATCGCCGCACCGCTGTAGTGGGACTCACCCTACGTGTGGGGCGTGCTGTTTATGGCACGGTGGATATCATTCAAGACATTGTCGAATCGGGCAAGTCGGTGTTGATCCTCGGCAGACCAGGAGTTGGCAAGACCACGCTTTTGCGTGAAGCCGCCCGTATCCTTGCGGAAAACAAACGCGTTGTTATCGTCGATACCTCCAATGAAATTGGCGGTGACGGCGATGTGCCGCATCCCGCAGTAGGCAAGGCACGTCGCATGCAAGTGCGCGAGCCGATGCTCCAGCATGAGGTAATGATCGAAGCGGTGGAGAATCATAACCCGGAAGTCATCGTCATCGATGAAATTGGGCGTGAACTCGAAGCCGCCGCGGCCCGCACGATCGCGGAACGTGGGGTACAGCTGATCGGCACGGCACATGGTCAAACACTTGATAACTTGCTCCTTAACCCAACCTTGAGCGATCTTGTCGGTGGGATCGAAGCGGTCACATTGTCCGATGAAGAAGCACGTCGACGCGGCACGCAGAAAACGGTCCTCGAACGACGCGCCCCACCCACTTTCGACGTTCTGATCGAAATCCAGAACCGTGATCGTTTCGCGGTCCATGTCGACATCATGGGTTCGGTCGATGCGCTCCTGCGCGGCTTCCCGCTTCCGCCGGAAGTTCGGACGCGCGATAATCAGGGCAAGATCCAGATTGAGAAAGTCGCGCCCACTTCCACATCCAGGATGGACGCGAAAGAGTCAAAAACAACGACTCGACGCGGACGCCAGCCGGCCGATCAGGCCCAAGGAATACCTGTTTCGCCTATGAGCGCAATATCAGCCTCTGAGATATCTGTCCCCACGCCTGAGCATCTTGAACAGAGACGCGGTGCATTACAGACCATCAAAGTGTATCCGCATGGTGTAGCGCGCAACCGACTCATGCAAGCTGCAAAGAGACTGGGTGTACCTGCCATTATCGTGAAGGACGCGAGCGAAGCCAACGCGCTGGTAACACTGAAGACCTATTACCGCGACCGACAGCAGACAATTGTGGATGCCGAACATCGCGGAATGCCGATCTATGTTCTGCGTGCGAATACCGTATCACAAATGGAACAGTTCCTGAGCGATTTGTTCAATCTGTCGTCGCAGGATCAATTTGCCTCATCCGAGATGAGTGATGTGAAATCACAAACCCAGCAGGCGATTGCCGCTGTCCTCAACGGCGAGCGCTGGGTAGACTTACCCCCAGGCCCCTCGCTGGTGAGACGTTTACAGCACGAGATGGCGCGCAATGCAGAGTTGGTGAGTCATTCGTACGGCAAAGAGCCGCGGCGGCATGTGAGAATCTTCCGTGAGTGAGCGAGAAATGTAGACAGGGAAACAAGTACACACGTAATTAAGTGACTTGTTTCCCTGTCTCAGTCATTACATGATGAATGGGGACAATAACTAACCTATTTCTTTTTGACTTTCTTGCTTTTCCGCGACATACCATCGAGCTTTAGTGTGCCCGAAGCATCGCGGTGAGTCCCCCTAGTTTGTCGCACTTCAAACTCTGGACCATGAAGAATCACATGAGCGATTGCCCTGGCGTGTCCTGTACCTAATTCATAATCATTCTTCAGCCAGGCGATGATGTCTTTGAATTCTGTGAGCTTCTTCTTTTTCGCTTCAGCAATAAAATCATTTGGCGTTTTGCCGGTCTTTTTTTCAACACTATCTAAATAAGCTTGAAATGACATAATTCTCCATTTTCATTTTAGAAAGTTCTACCAATAAAAAAGAGGCAGATTTCATATCTGTCTCTTCATGTTTTAACGATTATAGCATTATCAGTTATGCTGCGCTTCTCCAAGCGTGACCTGAACCTGTAAGTTATCATTCCCTCGAATAACTTCCAAATTGATCTGGTCACCGGGCTTGAAGGTGAACAACGTGTTTACATAAGAATGAGTTTCATCCAACGTGACATCCCCAATCTTTGTAATGATATCTCCTTCCTGTAAGCCTGCTTTGCTGGCGGGACTACCACTGGATATCCTTGTGATGTAAACTCCCCATTGGGCTGGCAGGTTGTATCGGAGTGCAATATCAGGATTGATAGGCTCGAAGCTAATTCCCAGATAGGGACGTGCAAAATATCCTTTTTGAATGATCTGCTGCGCCACTGCCTGGGCCGTATTCACAGGAATGGCAAAGCCCAATCCTTCGGCGACATCGCCACTCCCAGTGTTGCGGACGATCAGGGTGTTGATGCCGATCACTTCGCCTGCCAAATTGACCAGCGGTCCGCCAGAATTGCCGTGATTGATAGCCGCGTCGGTTTGAATCAAATCTTCGATCTGGTAACCGTTTCCAGTGTCAATGGAGCGCCCCGTCGCGCTGATCACTCCAACCGTGACGGTATTCTTGAAGTTGCCAAGTGGCGACCCAATGGCAATGACTGATTCCCCAGGGTTCAAGGCATCGGAATTTCCCAGCGCAGCCACCGCGAGTACATTTCCATCTGTTTTCAGCACAGCGATATCAGAATAGGGATCGGTTCCGACGATGGTTGCTTTTTGCTCACTTCCATCTGAGAGGACAATGTTCACTTCCTTTGTTCCCTCGACCACGTGATTGTTTGTGAGGATATACCCCTTGGCAGTGATAAAGAAGCCACTTCCACTCACGGTCTGATTGCCGGTGGTGCCGAAAAATGTCGTTTGCCCGGGAATCGTTCCAACAACCGTTACAACTGTGGGGCTGACGATTTGCACGGATTTGGTGATCGCAGTCTCCACATCCGTGTTGTTGAGAGTCAGCGTTTGACCGGGATTGGTGTTATTCGCCGGGAGAATTTCCTGAATGGGACTTGGGAGATTGTTCGGCTGCCCCTGAACCGCGCGATAGACGGCAAACCCGCCCGCTGCTGCTCCAACCAAAGCTGACGCCCCGGCAATCACTAGAATAAATAATATGTATACAACTCTTCGAATAGACATTTCTGCCTCCTTGCATTCGTTCCGCAAAAATTCTAGTACGGGATTATGACAGGAGAATTAAGAAATTGTGTTTAAAATATGTTAAATCTAAATATATAATCAGAGGCGCCAGAGATGCCGCTTTATTCATCCTACTCGAAGGCACTGGCAAGACGTTATGAAACCCATTCCTTGTACGTCAATCATTGTCGAAAATAGGGTAGGGGAAGTTTTGTTGCTATTGCGGGATAACAAGCCAGAAATTGCCTTCCCAAATTATTGGACGTTGGTCGGTGGAAAAGTTGAAGATGGCGAAACCCCTGAAATGGCTGCCCATCGCGAACTTGCAGAAGAAACTGGCTTGAAGGCAAATTTATCCTTTTGGAAGCGATATCCCAGACATCATCCACCCTTTATCGTTGACCAATATATTTATCTAGCAAAAGTGGATTCTTCCAAAGAGGCGCTGGTTTTGGGAGAGGGTCAGGCTCTTCAATTCTTCAAATCTCCCGATCTAAAAGATTTGAAAATCGGTTATGAATTCGACTCTCTTCTTGCCGAATATTTTCTAACACACGGTCAGTAACTTCTATGTTCATCACTCTCGAAGGCCCCGAAGGTTCTGGCAAGACATCCCACATTCCTTATCTCGTGGAATATCTGCGTGAGAAAGGATATACCGTATTCCCCACGCGCGAACCCGGTGGGACGTCCATTGGCGAGCAGATCCGGGAAGTGATCCATGATTTGAAAAATGCGGAGATGCATCCACGCACAGAGACGTTGCTCTATCAGGCCGCGCGCGCCCAAATTGTGGAGCAGGTCTTTAAGCCGCGCTTGAAAGCCGGAGAGGTCGTCATCTCAGATCGCTACTACGACTCGACTATTGCCTATCAAGGCTACGGACATCAGCAGGATTTGGAGCAAGTTCGCGCGCTGGTGAAATATGCGACAGGTGGATTAGTCCCTGACCTAACGGTTTTGCTGGATGTAGATGTGGAAGAGGGATTAAAAAGAAAGAAGAAAGATAATGAATGGAATCGACTGGATGCTTATACGGTCGAATTCCACCAGCGCGTCCGCGCCGGGTATTTGGGGATGGTGAGGCAGGAACCGAATCGTTGGGTGGTGATCGATGCAGGAAGCAAATGGGACGAGGTGCAGGAAGAGTTAAGGATGGCAATATTGGGTCGATTGAAAATAAAGTAGATATTTTCCGTGGGGCAACTTCATCCCTTGTGTTATGTTATACTGACCTCACCGTCACAGGGTCTGGTGATTCTCTTTCGAGGTCGTCTCACGCCTGATTTATTTAACACATCCGCTTTGATGGCGGGCGTTGTTGTTAGGAGAAAAATGGAAAGTAAGTTATATGTCGGCAATCTGTCATATTCGACGACGGAAGATGATCTGCGCACCCTGTTCCTTCAAGCAGGTACTGTTGCTTCAGTAGCGGTAATTAAAGACCGTGATAGTGGTCAACCCAAGGGCTTCGCTTTTGTGGAAATGAGCAATCAGAGTGAAGCGCAGAAAGCCATTAGCATGTTTAATGGGTATAACATGGGCGACCGTGAATTGAAGGTGAGTATGGCTCGTCCACGTGAAGAACGCAGTGGATTTGGAACTCGGGGCAGCGGGCATTCGCGTCGTGCGCCTCAACGCGGCGGTAACAAGCGCTATTAGTCATCAGCTTCGCTGAAAGTGTATTCCTCTCCAGTTTTGAAATTGGAGAGGAATTTTTGTTTATTTCTGCTCTTTCCACCTAGCCAAAAGAACTATATTTTCCAGTCGATTTTTGACTTGACATGCCTACTTTCAGAGGGTAAATATTCGTATGAATTCTGCGTCAAAATAACAGAATTATTCGCAAACAATATAACTTTTTTAGAGGTAGAAATGAAAAATGCGCTGATTACCGGTGCTTCGCGTGGACTGGGGCTTGCGCTCGCCCGTCAGCTTGCTCAAAATGGATGGGGGCTTATTATCGATGCGCGCGGCAAAAAAGCTCTGGAGCAAGTCCGTGATGAATTATCTGCAAAAACCAAAGTGATTGCTATTGCTGGCGATATAACGGCTGAATCTCATCGCAAAAAGCTAGCAAAGGCCGCCGACGAACTTGGCGGTTTGGATGCATTGATCAACAATGCCAGCCTTCTGGGTCCCAGCCCTCAGCCGCAGTTATTAGCTTATCCGCTCGATGTGCTCGAGCAGGTGTACTACACCAATGTCATTGCGCCTCTTGGATTGATCCAGGCGCTTCATCCCGCGCTAAGGCTGGATGCCTGCATTATCAACATAACCAGCGACGCAGGCGTAGAGGCGTACGGCGGCTGGGGTGGGTACGGTTCCAGCAAAGCCGCCTTGGAACATCTCTCGCACATTTTCGCAGAAGAGAACCCTTCGCTGCGAGTCTACTGGGTGGACCCGGGTGACATGCGCACGCAGATGCAGCAGGAGGCCTTCCCGAATGAAGACATCAGCGATCGGCCAATGCCTGAAGAATCCGTGCCAGGCTTGATGGCTTTGATCGAAGGGAATCAACCCTCGGGTCGCTACCGGGCGCGTGAAGTCGCCGAATCTGCAGGCGGATAAGGATGAATGCACCATCTTTATCTGCGATTGAATTTTCGTTACCACCGGAACTGGAGGCGAGCGCGCCACCGGAAGCGCGCGGTCTGCGACGCGATGAGGTCCGTTTGATGATCTCCAATTATTCAACGGATCAAGTCAAACATAGCCGTTTCTATCACCTGGATAAATATCTGAATGAAGGTGATGTGATCGTTATCAATACCAGCCGCACAAGGAACTCCGCGCTGCTCGGAACCAGAGCAGATGGCTCTGTTCTGGAATTGCATTTATCCATGCACTTTGATGACGACCTGTGGACGGTGGAACTCCGTCACATAGATGAGATGGGCAAGACCAAACATCTCGAGAACGCACGTGAAGGGGAAATCCTGAGCTTGCCTACCTCTGTCTCGGCAATCTTGCAGGGACCGTACGTTAGCGATTGCAACGAGAATACGATGCCTTCTGAGATATTATGGCTTGCCAAAATCAATTTTCCTCAGGATGTTGAGGATTATTTGGCGCGCTACGGGTTCCCGATCCGCTATAACTATGTCAAGGAGAGGTGGCCGCTTTCGTTTTACCAGACCGTCTATGCGACGGAACCTGGCAGCGCCGAAATGCCCTCGGCTGGACGTCCATTCACTCCCAAGCTGTTGAAGCGTTTGGAATCAAAAGGGATACAAATCGCTCCATTGATTCTTCACACGGGAGTTTCCAACCTTGAGACGCATGAGCCGCCCTATAAAGAGTTCTACCGAGTGACGCCTGAAACCGCGCGCATGGTGAATGAAGCGCGCGCCTCCGGTCACCGCGTGGTGGCTGTTGGAACAACGGCGATCCGGGCACTCGAATCGGTAACAAATGGAGCTGGTGAGACTCACCCCGGCGAAGGCTGGACTTGCCTGGTCATCACCCCTCAGCGCGGACTTCGAGCGGTCAATGCGTTAATCACAGGAATGCACGAGCCTGAAGCCTCGCACCTCGCGATTCTTGAGGCGCTGGCTGGGCTATCTCACATCAAGATTGCTTATGAAGAAGCCTTGCGCAAAGGCTATCTCTGGCATGAATTTGGGGATTTACATTTGATTCTGCCGTAAGGTTTTGTTAGGTAAATCTAAATTTTGCTTAGTATCTTTTGTCCACATCGATAAAGTGGACATTTTGTTTTACTGTATAATATTTCCATACATCCATGCTCGTGTGAGTGCGTTCTTCTGTATAGTAATATATATGTACTACAACGATCATTTACCGCCACATTTCCACGCAGAATATGGTGAGCGTGAGGCTATTTATGAGATTGATACTTTGGATGTTACACGAGGCGACCCACCGCGTCGCGCTCATGCGTTAGTGCTTGAATAGGCAACTTTACATCGTAATGAACTCCGCGATGATTGGGAACGTGCTCACAAGGAAAAGCCGCTAGTAGAAATTGAAGGATTAGAGTAAGGAGTGAGAAGTGAATATACCGGGCCCTCTTGTTCGTGTTAAATCAGTGGAACCTTTGGAGAAATTTCGAGTTCGTATTACTTTTCAAAATGATGTACAAAAGGAAATTGACCTTGAAAAGTTTCTGCGCGGCGAAATTTTCGAGCCAATTCGACAAGATCCGCAAATGTTTCGATTGGTCAAGGTGATTGGCAGTACAATTGGCTGGGATAATGGCGCGGATATTGATCCTGATGTCTTATATTATGATTTGAAACCGGCCTGGATGGAAGAAACGGTAAAGTCGTAAACGATGACTGCTGATTCTGCAAAAGATATCGAGTATCTCAAAGCCATTGGACGCGTCTGTGCAGAGACCCTGCGCAAGATGATGAGGCAAGTCCGCGCGGGGATGACGACGCGTGAACTTGATGAGATCGGTCGCGCGTTTCTCGAAGCGGAGGGAGCACGATCCGCGCCGCAGGTAGCCTATAACTATCCAGGTACAACGTGTATCAGTGTCTCTCCTGTCATTGCACATGGGATTCCCAATGACTATGTTTTGCGGGAAGGTGAGTTGATCCACATCGATGTCTCGGCGGAGCTGGATGGTTATTATGCCGATACCGGCGCGTCCTTAGTCGTTTCGAAGCGTGAACGAAATTTGGAAAAGCTTCTCGATGCAACCAAAGCAACTTTAAATAAGGCGGTCCATGCAGCCAAGGCGGGAAACCCATTAAACGGGATCGGACGAACGGTCCAGACCGAAGCGAGAAAGCGCGGCTACAACGTCATCTATGATTTGACCGGTCATGGCATTGGGCGCCATTTACATGAAAATCCAAAAGAAATCCTGAATTTCTATAACCCAAATGACCGGCGTATTCTCAATGAACGGCTTGTTCTTGCGATTGAGCCATTTCTAACCACCGGCATCGGACGTGTCGTGGAAGAAAAGGATGGCTGGTCCCTTCGCACGATGGACAAAGCGATTGCTGCGCAGTTCGAGCATACGATTGTTGTGACGAAGAACGAGCCGATCATTCTCACGCTCTGACGCCAGTCCAATTGATAAATAAACATTATGCAGACGCTTGCAGGTGGAACTTTGATTATTAAGCTTAGAAAGTTTTGCGGCACTCCGTAAATGCAACTTCATCTTTTTTCCACGCCCGGCAAAAACGACCTGCGCTATGTCATCGAAGCAAGCCGACCTTACCTGAAAGATAAGGATGATCCAATAGTAGCATATCTGCCATTGGCATCGCTTTATGCCGAGAAATGGCTGGGGATGAACGAATCTGCTTTTAAGGGGTTAGCGCAGATCAAAGAAGTCAACGCTGAATTGATGACCCAGAAGGAGATCGAAGATATCATTCGCGAGTCCGCGCTGGTGTATATCACCGGTGGAAATACATTCCTTCTCAATCATCGTCTGCATATCAGCGGTGTCATGCCTTACCTGAGAAAGAAAATTCAAAATGGATTACCTGTGATCGGAGTCAGTGCCGGGATGATCTTATGCGGACCGAACATCCTCACCTCAAAGGATATGAACACGGTCGAAACGCCTCATTTCGACGGGCTGAATTTGATCCCGTTTAATTTCTTTGCGCACTACGCTGACGATGGGTACGGTCAGTCCATCCACGATGATTGGCTGGGAGATTATCATTTCTTCCACGACAATCCTGTGATCCTATCGAGTGATGGCGCGTATATCAAAGTGGATGGAAAGAAAACGACTCTCGTGCGCGGAGACGCCTGGATCTTGCGCAAGGGAGTCGACAAAGAAAGACTTGAACCGGGAAAGATCATTTCCCCTTAAGGACATACAACGTCCTGAAGGTTTCGTCCAGAAACACTGCTCGTCCACTCAAACCTTCGGGACGCTTAGTGTATAAGGAGATGAGTTATGACCGATGAAGAATGGATCCCTGGCAACAAGGCCGAATTGATGTCTGCCATCAAGCGCGAATGGAATGCCCTGATGGAGGTCGTTGCAAAACTCGAAGCCGCGCAGAAAATGACTACCCCCGATGAAGGCGGCTGGTCGCCGAAGGACAATCTCGCCCACCTCTCCGAGTGGATGAATTCTATGATGGGCTATCACATGGATAAGCGTCCACCGCATGAAGTCATGAGAATCCCTGAAGAAGCGGCCAAGGGCTGGGATATGGAAATCATCAACCCGATCCTTTTCGAGCGGAATAAGAATCGTTCGCTGGAAGATGTGAAGGACGAGTTGAAACAAACCTATGAAAAAGTGGTCGCAAAACTGGATGCCATGTCTTTTGAGGATTTAATGAAGCCGCGCCACGCGGATGACCCGGAAAAACGGCCCCTCTTACTGTGGGTGATCGGCGACACAAGCGATCATTTCGCCGAACACCGCCAGACCATGGAGAAGATGCTGTAAATATTTGGGGGCAAACGCTTCGGTTGCTCAGCGCGAAGTCTGCCCCTACTCATCATCTCCACTGCCTATGTCTGCTTCCCCCAAATCAGGAATTGCCTTTTCGATATCTTCCGGGTTTTGACCCGCTTCAAGCCGGTCCACAACTTCGTCGAACTCGGGCGGCAGTTCCTCTCCCATTTCTTTCCCCATCTTGCGCATCATTTGCCCCATCGCTTTGGGATCATTTTCGAGTCCCTCGAAACCCGAGAAATCATCCGCCATCGAATCCATGCGGCTCTCCTCCGATTTCGCCACGCGGACCTTGGTCAGGCGGCGGCGGACATTCTTGCTGCCGCAGTGGGCGCAGGTAACGTTTTTTTTGCCATATTCACTGTAGGTGAGAAAAACGTCGAAGCGCTGGTTGCAGTTGTTGCAGATAAAGTCATAGGTGGGCATACACCTATTCTAACGGAATCAACTGTCGTTGTGGAGGGTGATGCGTTGAAACTCAGGGTTGCCGGGATAGGATGGTGTAGAGTTCATTATTACTGATGACTATCTCTTCAGGCTGAAGCGAAGGGTCTTTCAAGGTATTTTTCACATTCAAAATATACATGCTGCTTTTCTTAGGAGAGACCAGAGCGATAGCAATGAATTAATCATCAGATGACCATGCCATATTTGTGATGCTCTTGCCTAAGACAGGCTTCGACGAGAAAACTTTCATTTTCGATTCCGCGGGGAAAGGTTCAGTTGGCGGTGATACAATAACGATATCGTCATCCTCTCACTTGCCAAAGGAGAAAAAATGGCAGACCGATTTGACATGTCAGGCGATTTTCGGGGCGCAATCATTAATATCAAGTCCACCCTGACGAATGTTCAGCAGAGCATTGGTGATATACGCACTGATAACGAGACGGCGCGCAAGGAACTGGAGACTCTGATCGGACAATTGAGCGAAGCGCTGCAAAAAGTCCCAGCTGAACATCAGGAACAAGCACAGGCAGTTGCCGAAACTGCCAAAGTGTTGGTCGATACTGCCAAAGCTGAGAAACCGAATAAAACGATGCTACAACTCAGCGGTGAGGGATTAAAACAGGCGGCTGAAAACTTGGCGGGGGTAATGCCTACCGTTCTCACCATCGCTGGTCAGATTGTAATGACAATTGCAAAACTGACCGGCGCAATGTAACATCTCTTTTGAGAGATCAGCAGGTTATGGCTGACGAACCAGTTTCTTCCGAAAAATCATCCTCAACACCCAAATCGCAACGACGCAAAAAACCTGATAAGCCAGAGTCAGTTGCTTCTGACGCCAGCAAACCGAAACGTCGGAGATCGTCGCGCGGGGATAATTATGAGCTCTCGGGTGATTTTCGTGGCGCGGTCATCAACATTAAATCCACAATTGTCAGTAGTGCCGAGGTCAAAGACATTGAGAATTTGCCACCCGAGCCTGGCGAGCCGCCCTATCAAGGCTTGCAATATTACGATGAAAACGATGCTGATCGTTTCTTCGGGCGCGAGACCCTGGTCGCGAAAATTGTTGGGCGATTGGCAAACAGTCGTTTCCTGACAGTCATCGGCGCCTCAGGTAGCGGTAAATCGTCGGTTGTGCGGGCGGGCGTGATCCCGGCTCTACGGCGCGGTGACAGCCCGTCGCCTGTTGGCTCAAAATGGCAAAAAGCGCCTGATGCTGGTGATCGATCAATTTGAGGAAATCTTTACCCAATGCCGTCAGGATGATGAACGTAAAGCCTTCATAGAGAATCTGCTGTCTGCTGTGGGACCAGGCGATTCGCAGCCAATCATGATCCTGCTCACCTTACGCGCGGATTTCTATGCCCAACTGGCGGTTCAGGATCAACTACGCGAGCTTGTTTCACAAAATCAAGAGTTCATCGGCGCGATGAGCCGCGACGAACTTACGCGCGCCATCCTTCAGCCAGCTGCGCTAGGAAACTGGAAAGTTCAGGAAGGCCTGGTAGAAGTTATTCTTGACGATCTGGGCAACGAACCTGGCGCCCTGCCATTGCTTTCGCATGCCTTGTTGGAAACGTGGAAACGCCGCCGAGGACGAGTCCTCACCGTATCTGGCTACACCGCCTCTGGTGGAGTCCATGGTGCGATCGCCCAAACCGCGGAGATGGTTTTCCATCAACGGTTAACGATTGCGCAGCAACCCATCGCACGCATGATATTTATCAAACTCGCTGAGATAGGCGAGGGCAGATTGGATACGCGGCGAAGGGCAGCTTTCTCTGAACTGATCACCCGCGCGACCGACACAGTAACCATTGACGCAGTGCTGAGTATTCTGACCGATGCGCGGCTCATCACGACTGACACACTGGAACCCGGTGATACCCGCGTTGTGGAGGTTGCGCATGAGGCACTCATCCGTGAATGGCCCACACTTCGAGATTGGCTCAATCAGGATCGCCAAGGTTTACTTCTCCACCGGCAATTGACGGAAGACACCAATGATTGGATAAAATTGGGCCGCGACCCCGGGGCACTTTACCGCGGCATGCGGCTACAGCAGATGTTGGAATGGGCAAAAACCAACCTGGATTTGATCAGCTTGACCGAACAGGAATTTTTGGATGCCAGCCAGAAGATCGCTCTAAAGGAGAGCAGACAAGACCAAAGTCTGGCGCGCGCCCGCCGAGTACAAATTACGCTGGGAAGTACCGCAGCTGTGCTGATGATTGTCGTAGCCGTTGTGTTCCTGGCTGCGAATGGGGCTTTTGCGCCTCGCAAAATGAGCGGCATTTTCAATATCGCTGTGGCGGACTTTGGAGAAATGGGTCCCGATGGAACGATTCACTCCTCGGCGGCTGGTAAGCAAATAAGTGAATGGACGGTAACCTACTTACGGGATGAACTTAAAAAAGAAGATTCAAATTTATCGGTTTGGCCAGACCAAAGTAATTTTTTTAGACGAACGCGTGTGCCGCTGGTGCAACCCGCTACAGCGGAGCAAATCGCCTCTGAAATCAATGCTGACTTATTGATCAATGGATATATCGATACGCGCTCTGACTCACCGCAGTTGGTTCTAAACTTCTGGGTTGCTCCGCAGGACAAATACAAATTGGAAGATATCCAGGGCAACAACCAGGTCGGACAGCCCATCCGCATCGTCAACCTCCAGGATCCCGGTATCAGTGTGCAAGGAGAGCTGGAACGACAGTCTATTGCCGTGGCGTTTATCGCCATGGGCCTGGCGCAGGAGCAGCTGGGACAGTCTGAAGATGCTCTGGCAGTTTTCCTTAAAGCGGAACAGAAGGTACCCCAATCGGCGATGGTGAAGTTCTTCATCGGGCGTGAATATCTTTTTATCTCTGACCTGCAGCCTGATCGGCGCGAAGAGCTTTGGCAGAAAGCTGAGGAGGAACTCAATCACGCCATCGCCCTTGATCCTGCTTATGGCCGGGCTTATATCGGCCTAGGTGCTTTCTATATGCAACGCGCGACGAGTCTTGTGGATCGAGCCTTACCATTAAGACAGCCACCGGACCCACAGGCAGAAGAATGGGTGGAGCAGGCGATAGACAAATACATGAAGGCATCGCAACTGCCCGATCAGAAATACGTCAACTTGGTGACGGATGTTGCTCGTCTGGGTTTGGGAAATGCTCACCGATTGCAGGGAACGATTTTTCTGCTGCAAGGCAATCTGGATTTGGCTCAGAAAGCCTTTGATCTAGCTATTCAACGTCTCGAAGCAAGTCGTCCGGTATTCGAAGCATCGGTCCCCGAACACGAGTCGTACCGTCGCTATCTGGCGCAGGCGTATGAATACCTTGGCACGACTTATCAATGGCAGGGACAAACCTTCGAGGCAGCCCAAAATTATGATTCAGCGCTAAGTGCCTACAAAAAATCCATAGACGCTTTTAATCAATGTATTCTTCAAGGAGAACATTCTCCTGATCTGGTCATTCAAAACGACATCGTCGGAAAAATTTGTCAGCCAAATCTGGAAGAAGTGCAGAAGACCTACAATGAACTGAGTGGAGGGCAGTGATGAAACAAAAGGTGTTCTCCCATAGGGTGACCCTATCCTTGCTCGCAGCCCTGATCATTATTTCTTGCAGCATCTCGGGTTCACCATTATCCACTGTATCTCCACAATCAACGGGCACGCAGGCCATTGAAACTCAACCGGAAGATACAGAGATCGCACAGTCCACCTCGACGAGCGAAGTGACGCAAGCGCCAACCACTGCCGGTTCTGAACCAAGCTGTACAGTCCTTCAAGATTTGAACCTGCGCTCCGGGCCGGGCACTGCGTATCGTCCGCCGATTCGAGTTCTGCCTGCCAATAGCGTTGTGACTCCCTTGGGGTTTGCTCCTCAGGGAATTCCCGGTGGAAGTTGGGCTTATGTACAAGACCCGGCAACACAGGATAAGGGCTGGGTGAGCGCCGGTTCGCAATTTATTTCCTGCAATGTTGATTTATCCACGTTGCCAGCCGTCCCGTTTGGCACCCCGCCTCCACCTCCTTTGCCCAAAAGCACGCAAACCTCCGACCCAGATGGCAACGGCTTCTGCATTGACCCAGGTAGCGGCTACCAATGCGCGGGTATCTTCTCCCCTGAATCGTTATTCCAGTTCCAGATCCTCAAAGATGGAGTGGAACTGGGAGAAAATGATGGTGTGGAAAAGGTCACTTTTGGGGTGAAAAAGGATGGTGAGCATGTTTATGACTCCACTGAAGTAAATAAAGCCTATTGCGTTTTTGGCGGGAATGGACCTTGCAATGCCTGGACCGTTGAAGAGGGAGTCTTTAAATGGACCCCAGGCGGCACGCCCGTCGAAGCGGGTGAGTATGAGATGGAAATCTTTGCAACCGTGAACGGTGAAACGTCCCGTTGGGCAGTGACGTTCACATTGACATTGCCGTAGGGCGTTACTCTCTCGCAATGACGGGTGTTACAGCGTGATAAAATGAAATTGTCATGACCTTCTCAGCGTAAAGGAGAAAAGCAATGGCAAAAACGTATCTGGAAAGTCTGTTGGGTGAGAACGAACAGATTTTATTGGAAACGCACCAGCATTGGTTTGTACTCTTCGGGAAGATTTTTCTCGAGCTTATATTGATTGCGCTGATCGTTGGGGGAGCGCTTATAGGATATACCTTCAATGCTCTGGCTATCTATGGCTTGATCCTAGTGGTCGTTCCACTGATTGGAATGCTGAGCGACATTTTTGTCTGGCGCAACAAGGCTTATATTGTGACAACCCACCGTGTCATCCAGACCGCTGGGGTCTTTAGCAAGGATGTGGTTGATTCGTCCCTGGAAAAAGTAAATGACGTCAAGCTAAGCCAGTCCTTTTTGGGGAGATTATTTGGATATGGTGATATTGAGATCCTGACAGCCAGCGAACTGGGCGTGAATCTTTTCCACGAGATCAATGACCCTGTGGGATTTAAAACAGCTATGTTAAATGCCAAAGAGCGCCTTGGCTTCGACAATGAATCTGGTCGTGAAGGCCATGTTGGCACTGCTGATATTCCATCCCTGATCGCAAGACTGGATGACCTGCGCAAGAAAGGGATTATTTCCGAAGGAGAATTTCAGCAGAAAAAAGCAGAACTCCTGGAGCAGAAAAAAGCAGAACTCCTGGCAAAGATGTAACACAACGGAGTCAACGTCTCCTGACGTTGCTATCCCAAAGTCTGGTCCCACAGGGATGCTTCGCAAAGACTTTGGACTCCTCTATCTTCAAAGCAGCGCACTATTGATGCGCTGCTTTTCTTATAAAAGAATCGGTTATACTTTCGCACGCAATGACAGACCACATTCGAAATTTTTGTATTATTGCTCATGTCGATCATGGCAAGTCAACGCTTGCCGACCGCCTGCTCCAACTCACCGGCGCCATCTCTGAACGCGATATGACTGAGCAAGTGCTCGACACCATGGATCTTGAACGCGAAAAAGGCGTCACGATCAAGGCCTCCGCGGTCCGCATGTATTACACGGCCAAGGACAATCAAAAATACGAGATCAATCTTATCGATACGCCCGGCCACGTGGATTTCGGTTACGAAGTCAGCCGCGCGCTCAAAGCTTGTGAAGGCGCGGTGTTGGTGGTGGATGCAACGCAAGGCATCGAGGCCCAGACACTTGCAAATCTTTACCAGGCGCTCGATGCGGACCTCGTCATTATTCCCGTGATCAACAAAATTGACTTGCCCTCCGCGCGTCCCGATGAAGTGGCGGAAGATGTCGGAAGTCTGCTTGGCGTTGACCCCGAGGATGTCATTCGAGTCTCTGCCAAAGAGGGCCT
>WNFU01015269.1_pt1 | contig 17073 bp, 15 predicted proteins | sample 5400121 | NCBI WGS metagenome assembly WNFU01 (sample SAMN13153360, study PRJNA577476) | soil metagenome | isolation source: 100 cm soil or saprolite under grassland replicate 1 | place: USA:California | collected 2016-06-15
GGTGCACCGATCTTCGCGGTGTCGGACGTCGGCATCGTCGCGGACTGGCGGGAGGTTGCGCCGCTGCTCCTCGAATATCTGCCACGACGAGAACTAGCAGCGAGCTAGCCGCTGCGGGCGCCGAGGTGAGAGGCGAAGCCGGATGCGCAGCCGGTACGACGCGGCGGCGCACCCGGCGTCTCTCAACTGGCCCGGAGCAGTTCGGTGGAGTCAAGCGTCCGCTGACCGGGTCGCCAATTGCACGGCGTCAACTCGTCGGTCTGCGCCGCATCGAGGACGCGGAGCACCTCGTCAACGTTCCTTCCGACCGAGTCCGGCGTGACCATCACGAACCGAACCACGTCGTGGTGATCCACAAGGAACGTCGCGCGCTGCGCTACGCCGTCGTCGCCCAGAACGCCGCAGGCCTCGGATAGTTCCCTCTTGACGTCCGCGAGCATGGGGTAGGGAAGCTCTCGCAGATGCGGATGCGCCTTCCGCCAGGCAAGGTGGACGTACTCCGAGTCCACCGAGACGCCGTGAACGTCTGCGCCACGAGCCGCGAACTCGTCGTGGAGCTCCGCGAAGGCCGACAGTTCGGTCGGACAGATGAAGGTGAAGTCCTTCGGCCAGAAGAAGACGACACGCCACCGGTTCTTGCTCGATGCACCGTCGATCGTGGCAAAGGGTCGTGTTGCGTCGATCGATACGCATGCGGTCAGTTCGTATCCAGGAAAGGTGTCGCCTACGGTGAGCAATGCAGTCCTCCGGCGTGTAGTGGCAAGAACAGTGGTATTCTAACAGTCGTTACTCTACCGGTGCAACGCACATGAGTATCCAACAGTGGCTGGCCAAACTGCTGTTAGTCTCCATACCTAACTACGAGGCAGCAGGCATTCCCGGACGATCGGAGGTACGACGTTGCCGCCAAGGAAGCGAACTGCGAAGCCGGCCGCCGAGGGATCTCGGAGCTCGAAAACCGGGGCGCCGGCACCCGCGACGAGGCGCCGCTCGAGTTCCGCCGGCGCGAGGCCCTCCGGGACCGGTGAGCCGGGCACGGATCCAGCCGCACGGAAGCCGAGAGAGCCCATGCGGTGGCTTGTGCTCGTCTATCGCGTACCCAGCGAACCCACGAGGCTGCGGGCAGCCGTGTGGCGCAAGCTCAAGAATCTCGGCGCCATCTACCTGCAGAACTCTGTCGCCGCCATGCCGGCCGACCCCCGGTCAGAACGCGCCATGCGCACACTGCGCAACGAGATCATCGAAGGGATGGGCGGTCGGGCGCAGCTGCTCACCAGCACCGCGCTGGTCGGCGAAGCCGATCTGGTGGCGGAATTCAATGCGGCTCGTGACGACGAGTACGAAGAGATCCTCGACAAGTGCCAGGACTTCCATGCCGAGATCGAGAAAGAGACCGCAGCCGAGCATTTCACCTACGGCGAGCTGGAGGAGATCGAGGAGGATCTCGAGAAGCTGCGGCGGTGGCACGAGAAGGTGAAGGAGCGCGACGCGCTCGGGGCGAGCCGCTCAGGAGCGGTTCGCGAAGCGTTGGAGGAGTGCACCGCCGCTCTGCAGGGTTATGCGTCACTCGTGTACCAGGCCGACAGCGAAGCCATATAGCCGGCGGTCCGGCGGTCACGTGGTCAGACGGCCAACCGGCTCAGTTCCCGTCGCGCCAGCCGGGCCGGTAACGGCAGGAACGTCCCTTCGGCACGCACCGCTTGTTGCCCTTCCTCGCTGAGGATGAACCGAGCGAACTCGCCGACCGCGGGGTCCACCCCGGTGACAGGGTGTCGATGCGCGAAGACGTAGATGGACCGGGCGAGCGGGTACCGCTGAGCGGCGACGTTGGCAATGGTCGGCGGCAGCGCAGGCCCGCCGTCCTCTGGCTCGAGATCGACGAGGCGTACGCCGTCCGCGAAGTAGGCCAGGCCTGTGTAGCCGAGGGCGGCCACGTCGGCGGCCACGTTGTCCGCGATGGGGAAGACGAGGTCGGCCAGGTGCAGGTCGTCGCGGTATGCTCCGCCACGCAGCACCCGCTCCTTGAAGAACTGCTCGAACCCGTTCTGGGAGCGCACGCCCCACAGGTTGATCCGCCGGTCGGCCCACTCGCCGGTCAGCCCCAGGTCGCCCCACCGCGTCACCGGCGGGTGCCCGCGACGCCTCGTCGTCGAGTAGAGGGCATCGAGTTGAGCGAGCGTCAATGAGCGCAGCGGGTTGCTGGCGTGCACGACCACGCCGAGCGCATCGGTGAACGCAAGCGTGCGGTGGCTTCCGCCGGCGACCGCGACCCGCAGTGGTTCGTACCCGAACGCGTCGGTGAACAGTCGCTGTTCGCGCGGGAGCATCTCCCGGGCGACGAACGCAAAGTCGGCCCAGTCGTCGGTCAGCGCCGCACCGCCGGCGCCGGAACCGCACGCCCAGTCGTTGATCTCGACATGCCGGTGATAGCGGCGGAAACCTTCGATCAGCCGCTGCAGCGTGCCGTCGGTGGTATCTGACTGCACGCACCGAAGGCGCCGTTCACCGAGGTCTTGGCCCGGACGGTACGGCAGGTACCCGGCTTCCAGCTGCGGATAGTCCGGCTCTACAGGGGGCTTGGGCCGCGACGGCTTGACCGGGATGGGCGGGGCTGTGTCAGTCATCAGCGTGCTCCTGTGGTGAGGTTGGAAGCGACTTTCGCCGGCTCGTGTACGTCGTCGTTGATCAGCCAACAGCGAGACCAGTGGCCCGTTGATACGGGGAACCGGTCCGGCATGTCGCCACCACAGATGTCTATGACATATGGGCACCTGGTCGAAGGGACATCCCGCTGGGTCCACCGGTCCATGCACGTGGGCGGGCCTTCCGGCTTGGTTGGCGCTGCCGCGGCGTGCCGGGTCAGGCGCGGACTCGATGAGCAGTTGCGTGTAGGGATGCGCCGGTCGTTGCGTCACGTCCTCACTGGAACCGCCTTCGATGATGTGCCCCCGGTACATCACGAGCACGTCGTCGGCGAAGTAGCGCGCCGACGCGATGTCGTGCGTGATATAGAGGACGGCGAGTTGCTCCTCGTCCTTGAGCTTGCGGAGGAGGTTCAACACGCCGAGCCTGATGGACACGTCGAGCATCGACACGGGCTCGTCGAGCAGCAGGACGCGCGGTCGAGCGGCGAGGGCGCGAGCAATGGCGATCCGCTGCAACTGTCCGCCGGACAGCTCGTGGGGGTACTTGTCGAGGTATTGGCTGGCCGGCGTCAGCTGGACCTTCTCCAGCAGCGCGTGCAGGTTCTGCTCGATCTCACCTCGGCTACCGGCGTACCCGTGCAACCGAAGCACGCGGGTCAGTTGGTAGCGGATCGAGTGCACCGGGTTCAACGAGGCGAACGGGTCCTGGAGCAGCAGCTGCACCTCGGACACGTAACGCCTCCGTTGCCGCCCGGTGCGGACGGTCACCGGCCGCCCGTGCAGCAGGATCTTCCCGGACGTCGGCCGTACCAGCTGAGCGAGCATGCGCGCAGCGGTCGACTTCCCGCAGCCGCTCTCGCCGACCAGGGCGAGGGTACGTCCTTCGTAGAGCGCGATGTCAAAGCCCTGGACGGCGCACAGCGTTCCGGCCTTGCCGCTGCCTGAGCGACGAGAATGGCCAAGCCGGTAGGTCTTCGTGAGCAGACGGCCCTCGAGCAGCGGTTCGCCAGCGGCGCCGAATGGCGGCTTGACTTCTCGCGATTCGTTCATGACGTCCGCCCGGTCCGCGCCGGGCCGAATGCCCTGCGGGTGACAGTGATCGGCTGCATGGAGGGGTTGTAGACATGGCAGGCCACCTGGCGGTCCCCGTGTTCGAGAAGTGCGGGCGCAGTGCTCGAGCACCGCTCGGACGCCTCCGGGCACCGTGGGCAGAACGGGCACCCGGACGGCTCGAGTCGCAGGTCCGGCGGCGATCCGGCGATCCCGGTGAGGGTTCGCTGAGGTCCCTGAAGGACAGGGAAGGACCCGAGCAGGGCCTGCGTGTACGGGTGACACGGTGCCCGATAGATCTGTTCCGCGTCGCCCACCTCGACGATCTGCCCGGCGTACATCACCGCGATGCGGTCTGCGACTTCGAGCAGCAACGAAAGGTCATGCGTGATGAATACGAAGGAACAGTCGACGCGCTGCCGCAGGTCCATGATGCATTCCAGGATCGAGCGCTGCACGACCACGTCGAGTGAGGTCGTCGGCTCGTCCAGGATGACGATCGCCGGTTCCAGGGCGAGCGCCATAGCGATCATGACGCGCTGGCGCTGGCCACCGGAGAGCTGGTGGGGGTATGCGTCGAGGCGGTCAGGGTCGATCCCGACGAGCCGGACCAGTTCGCGAGCCCGCAGTTCCCGATCCTTGCGGCTCATGCCGGGACGGTGGGCTGGGAAGAGGTCGGTGAGCTGGGTCCTGATCGTGAGCACGGGGTTCAGCGAGTTCATCGCGGCCTGGAACACCACCGCGATCTCGGACCACCGGAACGCCCGCAGCTGCTCCGGCGATGCGGCGAGCACGTCGAACGGCTCACGCTTCCCACCTGGCTGCGCTGCTGGCCAGTACTTCACGTCGCCCGCCATGATCTCGCCGGGTGCCCGGAGCAGCCGGGTGATCGCGAATGCCAATGTCGACTTCCCCGATCCGGACTCGCCGGCGATGCCGAGCACCTCGCCTCGCCGCAACGACAGGTTGACATTGCGCACGCCGTGGACATCGCCGGCCGGGCTGCGATAGTCGACCCGCAGGCCGCGGACGGTGAGCACGGTGTCCGCGTCGGCAGAGGTTGCGCGAGGCGAGGTCGCTGCGCGGTCGGTGTGGACCTTCGTCGCCGCCGAGGAGGAATGCGTTCTCGCTCTCCGACCAGTGCAGCATCGCGCCCCAGCTCCACTGCGAGGTTCCGCCCAGCCCGAGGAACGCGAGGCTGGTCTGCACGATGACGCCGGCGAGGACGGTGAACAGGAATCCCGTGGCAATGATGGCGATCTCGTTCGGCAGGATCTCGTACAGCACGATCCGCCAGCCCGGCTCGCCCGCGGCCCGGGCGGCCTGGACGTAGTCCCGCGACCGGATCGACAGCGTCTGCGCCCGCAGTTTCCGCGCGCTGTGCGGCCACGCAGTCAGGGCGATGACGAGCGCGATCATGAACCAGCTCGTCGCGCCCAGGTAGGTGAGGATCAGGATCTGCAGCGGCAGAACCGGGATGACGAGGAAGATGTTCGTTCCGAGCGAGAGCGCCTCGTCGGCGACACCTCCCAGATAGGCGCCCGTGATGCCCACGAGGATGGCGAGCACCTCGGCGATCACCGCAGCGGTGAAGCCGACTTGAAGGCTCAGTCGTGTGCCGGCCAGAAGCTGCGACAGCACGTCTTCGCCGACGCTCGTCGTGCCCAGCCAGTGCGCAGGCGAGGGACCGCTGAGCGCGTCACCTCCGGTGGCGGAGGGGTCCGAGGGGGCGATGTACGGGCCGATGAACGCGACGATCGCGAAGAAGCCCAGCAGGGCCAGTCCGATCATCACCTTGGGTGACCGCAGCCAGGCTGGGCGCCGGCGGTGGACCGGGACGTCGGTGCGCACTGTGCCGGGTACGTCGACGAGAGTGGTCATGCGTGAGCACCTCGGGATTCTCGAGTGCGGGGATCAAGGACGAAGAATGCGAAGTCAGCGAGCAGGTTGGCCGCCAGGACCGCCAGCGTGGTCACGAGCAGGATCGCTTGCAGCAGGGGGAAGTCCTGGTTGTGGATGGCCTGGAACATGACGAAGCCGACGCCGGGGAAAGAGAAGACCTTCTCGACGAGGAGCGATCCGCTCACGACCAGGCCGAGCTCCATCGCAAACCCCGCGACCGCCGGCAAGATGGCGTTGCGCGCGGCGTAGTTGACCATCACCCGGCGGGAGCTGAGCCCCTTCGCCTCGGCGACGACGACGTAGTCCTCGGCTAGGGCGGTCACCATCATGTTGCGCTGAATCAGCATGTGTGCCGCCACCGACCCGACGACGACCGTCGCGGCCGGCAGGATCGAGTGGTACGCGGCGCTGGTCAGGAACTGGCCGCTGAACGAGGGGGTCAGCGAGGCATCGTATCCGCCGCTCACCGGAAACCAGCCGAGCCCCACGCCGAGGACGGTGATGAGCGCCAGCCCGAACCAGAAGTGCGGAATGCCACGCAGGAAGGCGCCGACGGGCATGACGGCGTCCAGCCACGTCCCGCGCTTCCAGCCGGCAACGACGCCGAGGAAGGTTCCGAGCCCGGATCCGATCACGGTGGCGATCCCGAGAAGCGCCAGAGTCCAGGGCAGGCTGTCGGCGATGACCTGCGACACGGGAGTCGGAAAGTAGGTGAACGACAGGCCGAGATCGCCATGGAACAGGTTGTTCAGGTACTCCCCGTATTGCGACCACAGGCCCTGGTCGGGATCGAGCCCGAACGCGGCGGCGAGGGCGTTGCTCGCCTCCGGGCTCAACTGCCCCTCGTAGCGGGCCATCGCCGCTTCGACGGGATCGCCGGGCATCAGGCGGGGCAGGATGAAGTTGATCGTGATCGCGGCCCAGGCCGTGATCAGGTAGAAGCCGAGGCGCCGTCCGAGAAATCGCACTGCCACCAACCCCTTTGCGGCTTGGAAAGATGTTTGGTCCGCAGGGAGTGCCGCCGGGCCCCGAAGCGCCCGGCGGCACCTTGCTCAGTTCCTTGGCGACACCGCCAGCGCGACCTTGACTGCGTTGATGTGGCCCCCGATCGGAAGGGCATAGGCGTTGCCGTCACTCGGCCAACCGGTGAACCGGTCGCTGCGCCACAGGCCGAAGTAGGCCACGTGGAACAGCGGGATGACCGGCGCGTCCTCGACCATCAGAGCCGCCAGACCACCCGCGGCGGCCGACTCTTCCAGACTCCCGGGAGCCGAAGCGGCGTATCGGTCGAGAAGCTGCTGCGCCTGCGGGTTCTTGTACCGCTCGAAGTTCTGCTTCGCCGTCTTGCCGACCGGCTTGAGCTTCTGGCTGAAGATGGTGTTGTACAGCCCGTGGATCGACAGGTTGCCGCCGACTGCGCGCAGTGCCAGCTGGTACTCACCCTTGCCGATGTCCGTGCGCCATGCCACCGGCGCCTCCGACTTGACGGTCACGTCGATGCCCGTGGCCTTCAGCTGCTGGGAAATCACGGTCGCTGCGCGCACCAGGTCGCCGTACGGGCTGGAGGTCGGGACGGTGATCGTGAACCGCAACGGCGTGCCGCTCGGCGTGGTGAAGATGCCGTCCTTGAGCGTGAAGCCCGCGGACTCGAGCGTCTTCTTCGCCTCCGCCGGATCGCCGGAACCGACGGTGACGTCGCGGTACTTGGCCGGGATCAGCTTCGCCCACTTTCCCAGGTCCAACCCGGTCGGTGACTCCACCGGACCGTTCATCCCGCCGAACGCCAGTTTCGAGGTGTTCCCGCGGTCGATCGCCTGGCTGATCGCATGGCGGACCGGCGCCAGGCTCAGCGGATATTGGGCGTTGTTCGGCACCAGGTAGATGGTCGCCGGGCTCATGTCGGTGACCCAGTAACCGATCTTGGAAGGCGCCAGCTTGGCGATCCGGGCGGGGTCGGACACCTGAGGCGTGATCCAGTCCACCTGCCCGCCGCGCAGTGCGGAGACCATGCTGTTGGCCGAGTCGTACGAGAGGAGCTGGAGGGTCTGCACCTTTGGTGCCTTGCCCCAGTAGTGGGGGTTCCGCTGCATCGTGATGACCTGCGAGGTGAACGTCTTCAGGGTGAACGGGCCGCTGGTGACAGGATTCGGATTCGTGTACTTCACTGGATCCGGCACCGACGACCACACATGCTTGGGGACGGGCGTGGTGTCCCACCACTCGTCCTGGTACGCAGGTCGCGTGAACGTGACCACGGCCGTGTCGCTCGCAGGCGCCGACGCGCCGGCGAGGGGGAGTGTGTAGAAGTTGAGCGCGTCATGCTGGCGCATCAACTCGAAGGTGAAGGCAACATCCTCGGCCGTCAATGGGTGGCCGTCAGACCACTTCAGGTCGGGCCGCAGTTTGAGCGTGAGAGTCTTCCCACCGTTGCTCCAAGTGTACTTGGAGACCAGCCACGGCTCCGCCGTCGCCCGCTTCATGTCGTTCATGAGCAGCGGCTCGTACAGGTAGACCTGGGCGTCTCCCGCGGCGTCCTTCGACGCTTGCAGGAGCGGGTTGAACTGGTTGGTGAACGGTCCGCTCGCGACCGCGGCAAGGCGGAGGGCGGCGTCGCCGCCTCCGCCCCCGGCGTCGTGGGCGGTGCAGGCACTCGCCCCCGCCACGAGCGCGACGGCGAGCAGGCCGCGTGTCGCCCGCCCGAAGAGCTTTGGTGAGATCCGCTTTGACATTCTGCTGGACTCCTTAGTCCTGACTTTCGCGAGTCGTGCATCTCGGCGTATGCGCGACGTCTGGCGGGGGATGCACCAGGCGCTCTCGCACTGGTTGGGGGATCGCCGGTGTCGCGTCTCGATGGCGGGTGCGGTGATGCGGCTTGCTCCGCTGCCACCGGGCCTACTACATCTTGTCCCTTGGTGCGGTTAATAATGGAAGCTATCAATCGTTACGTCAAGAGCCAACAGTTGATACACCCAAAGTCGAAGGCCGTTATAGATAGGTACGCGCGAACGTACTGACGATGCACCTGGTTGGTCGTACGTCGGCGGCGGTGCGGGTAGAGGCTCTACTCATGGACCATGGACCACCGCTGACCGTAGGAGCCCGTGACGGCCGTCACAATCCTTACGTCGGTTGTCACCGCAAGCCTCGTAAACAAGGTTTTGCTCGTTTCGCACGTCGCTCGCGACAGCGCGGCTCTGACATCGATCGCCGAGGATGCGACGAAGCTCGTGAAGAGGTGCCGCGAGCGTAGTGTGGTCATGTGCCTCACCTGCGGACCCGGTGGCACCCTCGGTTCGCCACCCAGGCGCTGCTGGCGCAGATCGGCGTGCTGGTGCTCGTCGTGGCCTCGGGTTTTGTCTTGATCGCTCTCCTGCTTCGGGCGGAGCTCGAGCAGCAGTACGAGGAGCGAGCGCGCACGATCGCCCGCGCCGTCGCTGCCGATGAGACGATCGCCCGGTACGTCGCAGATCATGAGCTGTCGCCTGAAGTACAGCGACGCGCCGAAGCGGTCAGGAGTAGGACGGGCGCGCTGTTCATCTCGGTGGCCGACAACCGCGGCGTCCGCTATGCGCACATCGACCCGACGCACGTGGGGCAGTCCGGAAGTGTGGCGCCCGAGGTGCTCAGCGGCCGGGAGGTGGTGGCGATCGAGCACGGCACCTTGGGAACATCGGCCAGGAGCAGAGTGCCTATCCGGGGTGATGACGGAACCGTCGCGGGAGAGGTGTTCGTGGGGATCTCAGCCGATGCGATCTACGGCCGGCTGGGCGACCTCCTGCGAGCTGCGGCCGGCTTCACCGCGGCAACGCTGGCGTTGGGCGTGGCGGGCGCGGCCGTCCTGACCCGTCAGCTCAAACGTCAAACCCTCCGGCTCGAGCCGCGTGACCTCGCGGACCTGTCCAGTCGCTGCTCAAGGAACGATCGTCAGCCCGGGGCCTGATGGCCACCACCGGGGACCGCACCTTGATTGTCAGCGCCACCCCGGTGAAGCGGGGACGGCGCAACCTCGGCCACGTACTCTCGATGCGAGATCACACCGAACTCGACCAGATGGCCCGGGAGCTCGACGTCGTACGCGCGTTGTCCGACGCCCTCCGTGCACAGGCGCATGAGTACACCAACCGGCTGCACACTCTGTCCGGGTTGCTCCATTACGGCCATCTCAGTGAGGCGGAGGCGTACCTTCGTCAGTTGGTCCAGGACCCGCTGGCGACCGAGCGCGGTGACGCGGGCCGGCTGCGCGATCCCTACGTCCGTGGTTTGCTGGCCGCGAAGAATGCCGCCGCCTCCGAACGCGGGGTTCAGCTGCGTCTCACCGAGGAGTCGTTCGTACCCGGTCGGCTCACCGCCGCCCTCGACGTCGTGACGGTTCTCGGCAACATGCTCGACAACGCCGTCGGCGCGGCGGCCGACGGCCGGCGACGTCCCGCGTGGGTCGAGGTGTCGCTGGTGGCCCAGGGGGACACGTTGAACGTGGTCGTGGTGGACAGCGGTGATGGGGTGACCGAGGGCCTGGAGGACATGGTCTTCGAGCCGGGCATCACCACCAAACCTGATGTGCGGCGGCCACATGGCATCGGTCTTGCGCTGGCTCGGCAGCTCGCGAGCCGGCATGGTGGAGCCCTGGAGCTCACCAGCCGCAGCGGGAACGAGTGCGGCGCGGTGTTCGTCGCGAGGCTGCCCGGCGTCTTGGAGCCTGCCACCGAATGGCAACCGGTGCCCGCCGATCCGCCGGAAGCGGTCGCGAAGGAAGCGCCATGATTCGGGTGGTGGTCGTAGATGACGACTTCCGCGTTGCCAACATGCACGCGGGGTACGTGAGCGAGGTTCCGGGCTTCGAGGTGGTAGGGATCGCCCACACCGCCCACGCAGCCGTCGAGGTCGCCGCCAACTCCAACGCTGACCTGATGCTCCTCGATCAGTACCTTCCGGACACGCCGGGGACCGCCGTCATCCCTCAAGTCGCGTGCGACGTCATGATGCTGACGGCGGCAGCGGACAGCGCCGTCGTAGCGGAAGCGTTGCACCTCGGTGCGGTCAACTACCTGCTCAAGCCATTCCCGCAAGCGGACCTGGCCGCTCGACTCCGCGCTTACGCACGGTTCCGCTCACAGCTGGGGGCCAAGCGCACGCTCGAGCAGTCGGATATCGACCACGTGGTCCGAACGCTGCATGAAGGTGATCGCGTCGAGGCATCGCTGCCCAAAGGCGGGTCCAGTCAGACCGCCCAGCTCGTGGTGGAGGCGGTGCGGGCTGCGCACCACCCCGTCACCGCGACGGAGCTGGCAGAGGAGCTGGGGATCTCGCGGGGGACCGCGCAACGGTATCTCTCCGATCTCGCGGCACAGGGCCGCCTGGCCGTGACGCTGCGATATGGGACCAGTGGGCGTCCGGAGCACCTCTACAGCTGGGATACCTCGTCGGCAGGCCGATCGCTGAGGCGGTAGTCCGGCGGAAGATCCCTACCGGCCGGGCAGCGCCCCGCCGAGTGTCGTCATGAGCACAACGAGCAAAACGACTCTTACGTAGCTTGCTGCATCAACCATCACAAGGCTGGTGAGCCAGGTACCACGCTCCTAGCGTCCTCTCCATGTCCCATACCAGACCAACCAGCCAAGGAGATGGGCTCTGATGCGCTCCCACGTTCCTCCACGCTCTCCCGCTGATCGGATCGGTCGCGACGCCGCCCGCGTGATCGCGAGCCGTCCCGAACAGAGGCTGGAGCCTGTTCTGCAACGGCGTTGTGCTCTTCGACGACACCGGAGAGCTTCTGCCCGACGGACGTGTCATCACGCCCCATCGCGCCTGGCCGGCCGCTGCGGCCTGACTGACAAGGGACGGTGAAACATGCGTCAGATCCAGGTCCGCGTCCAACGCAGGACGAGGCGGACTACAAAGCTCGATCTGCGAACCCCCTCCGGCCGCCGGCTCCCCTTCTAGAATCTAACAGCCGTTATAAATGTAACTTGACGAAGAGCGAGTCAGTTGAGTAGCGTTACGGCCTACAGAGATGTAACGATCCGAATCTGAGGAGTCGTCGTGACTGCAGCCGTATGGGGGTTACTCATCGCAACGTTCGTTGCGTGCTTCGTCGAGATGGTGGAGGCAGTGACCATCGTCATGGCCATGGGATTCACGCGAAGCTGGCGATCGGCGCTCGCCGGCACCATCGCCGCCCTCGGCCTTCTTGCCGGCGTTACCGCCGCAGCCGGCTACGCCTTGACGACGTGGCTGCCGGAAACGGCTCTGCAACTGGCAATCGGCGGGCTGCTGCTGATCTTCGGGCTGCAGTGGCTGCGCAAGGCGATCTTGCGCTCGTCAGGTCGAAAGGCGATCCACGATGAGGACAAGATCTATCGCGAGGAAGTCGAGGCCGCACGTGCCGCCGGGGCGCCGGCGCCGGGGCTGGACATGTTCTCCTTCATCGTCTCCTTCAAGGGCGTGTTCCTCGAGGGGATGGAGGTCGTCTTCATCGTCATCACGTTCGGGCTCAACGCCGACAACATCCCGGTAGCCGTCTACGGCGCCGCCACCGCCGCCGTCGTCGTCCTGCTGATCGCGATCGCGGCTCGCCGGCCGTTGTCGATGATCCCCGAGAACACCTTGAAGTACGTCGTCGGCCTGCTGCTCGCCTCGTTCGGTACGTACTGGGCGATCGAAGGCGTCGGGATCTTCCGCGCCGGCCGCGAGAGCATCGAGTGGCCCGGGCACGACCTGGCCATCCTCGGTCTGCTCGCCGTCTGGGTGCTGCTCAGCCGCGTGTTCATCGCCGCGCTCCGCAAGCCCACCGCGACCGCGGACGCCGCCGTACCGGAGTTCGAGTCACTCGAGGAGACCATGCCGTGACACCCTCCGACGCTCCACGCCTGCCCGCCCAGCTGCCCACACGACGGAGGGATCAGCTCTCATGACTTCAGCGAAGCCGGTTCCGGTCGAGAACCGAGTCGTCATGCTGGTCGACGAGATCCACGCGCTGCGCAACCTGCCCGTGCTCATCGCCGAGCGCCTGGGTTATCTACGCAGCGACGGCATGGATGTCACGGTGATGAACATCCGGTACGACGTCTCGCACCGCGAGCTTCTCGCCGCCGGACGCGTCGATGCCGTGATGGCCTACTACCACCACAACTTCGCGAACCGGGCGCAGGGCCTGACCACCCGGGCCGTGATCACCCTGGGGATCACCCCCGGCATCCGTGTCATGGTCGCGGAACACGCCACAGCCGTTTCGTCACCCACGGATCTGCGTGGCCGTCGTGTCATCACGGGCGGCATCAAGTCCGCCAAGAGCACCGTGGCCGCCTGGCTCGCGCTGAACGGCGGCGTCGGGCTCGACGAGTTCGCCCACCTGCCGACGCGCGGACGGGAAGCGAACGCAGAGCTGCTGCGCTCCGGTGCGGCCGACCTGATCGTCGTGCCCGCACACGAAGCGGGCTACTACGAGTCGTCCGGCGTCGCGACTGTGCTGGCCGACCTCGTGGAGCCGGAGTCGACCAAGGACACGCTGACCACGCTGTGCCCGACGAGCACCATCTTCATGGCCGACGACCGGATTCACGAACGTCCCGACTTCGCGCAGCACCTGGCCACGGCTTTCGTACGCACGCTCAACCACATCAACACGCACAGCGTTGACGAGCTGGTCGACCTCGTACCCGACGCCGTCATCGGCAAGGGGATGGACCGGGCGGCCTACCAGCGCCAGGTCGAAGCAGTGATCGGGATGTTCGGCGGAGACGGCACGACGCCGGCCGACGGTGCGGCACGCGAGTGCCAGGTCCTGCAGGAGCTGCACCCGCCGTACCGCCACGTCGCCCTGGCCGATACCTACTCCGACGAATTCGTCCTGCACGCCCACCCCCGACCATCCGTCAAGGAGCCATCCCCATGAAATTTCTCCGGTCCTTCGGCCAGTTCTGGTACGACTTCATCATCGGCGACGACTGGAAGATCGCCGTCGCCGTGGTCAGCGCGCTCGTCGTGGTGTACGCCGCGATGACCGGGCCGGCGTTGGGCGACCACATGCTCGCCGTGCTCGGCGGTGTCGTCATCGTCGCGTTCTTCGCCACGAGCCTCGCGATCGACGTCCGGCCGGGGAAGAAATGACCGCGGCACTGGACCGGCCCGTCGAGCTTCACCAGCACCACCGTGATGTCAACGGCGGATGGTTGCGCCCGGCATCGTTCGGCATCATGGACGGTCTCGTGTCCAACCTCTGCCTGGTCACCGGTGTGGTCGGCGGCGGCGCGTCGACACACACCGTTGTCATCACCGGCCTGGCCGGGCTGGCGGCCGGTGCCTGCTCGATGGCGGTCGGCGAGTTCACGTCGGTGTCGTCGCAGGCTGAGCTCATCGAGGCCGAGATCGCCGTGGAGCGCCGCGAGCTCCAGCGCAAACCGGTCGAGGAGGAGCGGGAGCTGGCGCACACCTTCGAGCGCAAGGGGATCAGCCCCAAGCTCGCCGGCGAGGTCGCGCGCGAGCTCAGTGCCAACCACGAGGAGGCCTGGCGCACGCACGTGCGCGAGGAACTCGGCGTGGACCCCGACGACCTGCCCTCGCCGTGGGTCGCGGCCAGCGCGTCATTCCTCTCGTTCGCCCTCGGCGCTGTCGTGCCCCTGCTGCCGTTCCTGCTCGGCGCAACCGCGTTGCTGCCGGCACTGCTCGTCGCCGCAGTCGCGCTGTTCGGGACCGGTGGGCTCATCGCCCGGCTCACCGCCCGCCCGATCTGGTTCGGCGGTGGCCGGCAGTTGCTGCTCGGCGCTCTGTCCGCAGCGGTGACGTACAGCGTCGGACTCTTGGTCGGCACCGGACTGGGCTGATCCAGACGCACCACGGCTGACCAACGCTGACCAGCCACCACTCGGCCTGCCGCCGCTCTCGGCACCGGGCCTGCGGTTCAACGCGGAGGGGAAGCCAAGATCGTGACCGAGATCGAGACAACGACGAGCACGAATGGACCGCTGACCGGGCTGCGCGTGCTGGACGTGAGCACCGTGTACGCCGCACCGATCACCGCGATGCTGCTCGGCGACTTCGGCGCCGAGGTGATCAAGGTGGAGCATCCGGACGGCGACCCGGCCCGTACCCACGGCTGGAGTCGGGACGGCCACGGCCTGTGGTGGAAGGTGATCGCCCGCAACAAGCACACCGTCACCCTGAACCTCGGGACCGCCCAAGGGCAGGAGCTGCTGCGCCGGTTGGTGGTCGACGCCGATGTGTTGGTGGAGAACTTCCGGCCGGGGGTGATGGAGAAGTGGGGCCTGGGCCCGGACCGGCTGCTTGACGTCAACCCCTCTCTGGTGATGCTGCGGGTCACCGGCTTCGGGCAGTCCGGGCCGTACGCGCAGCGCAGGGCGTTCGGCACGTTGATGGAGGCGATGAGCGGGTTCGCGCACCAGACCGGCCACGAGGACGGGCCGCCCACCTTGCCGCCGTTCGGGCTGGCCGACGGGGTGGCCGGGATCACGGGAGCATTCGCGGTGCTGACCGCGCTGTATCACCGGGACACCCGCGGCGGCGCCGGTCAGGTGATCGACTTGTCGCTGCTGGAGCCGCTGCTGGGCATTCTCGGTCCTGGCCCGACCGTGTACGACCAGCTGGGTCTGATCCCGGGCCGGCACGGCAACCGGTCGCCGAACAACGCACCGCGCAATGCATACCTGACCCGCGACGGGCGGTGGGTGGCGATCTCGGCCAGCGCCACCTCGGTGGCCGAGCGGGTGATGCGGTTGGTCGGCCGCGGCGACCTGGTACGCGAGCCATGGTTCGGTTCGGCCGGGGAGCGGGCCCGGCGCGCCGACCTGCTCGACGCCGCGGTCGCCGCGTGGATCGGCGAACACGACCTCGACGACGTGGTGGCGGCCTTCGACGACGCCGGCGCCGCGCTGGCCCCCATCTACGACGTCGAACAGATGACGCACGACCCGCACGTGATCGACCGGGAGACCATCACGACCGTGCCCGACGAGGACCTGGGGCCGCTGCGGATGCAGAACCTCATGGTCCGCCTCCTCGACACCCCCGGGCGGATCCGGTTCCCCGGCCGCCGGCTGGGCCAGGACAACGAGGAGATCTACGGCGAGCTGCTCGGGCTCGACGGCGACGACCTGGCCAAGTTGCGCGAGGAAGGGGTCATCTGATGCACCGTAGCTACCTGTTCGCCCCAGGACACAACCGCAAGCTGTTGGACAAGGTGTTCACCGCGGGCGCCGACGCCGTCATGCTCGACCTCGAGGACGCCGTCCCGCCACAGGACAAGGCCAGCGCACGCGCCCTTGTCGCCGCCGCCCTCGTTACGCATCCCGCGTGGGTACGGGTGAACGCCCCGCGCACGCGAGCCTGCGGCGCCGATCTGGCTGCGATCGGCGAGCTGGCGACCGGCATCCGCATCCCGAAGACCGAATCACCCGAAGACGTCGCCTGGGTGGCCGAGCGGGCGCCCGGCAAGCTGCTGATCTGCGCCATCGAAACTGCGCGTGGCGTGCTGGCCGCGGCCGAGATCGCCGCCGTCCCCGGGGTCGCCCACCTTGCGATGGGCGGTGTGGACCTGCAACGTGACCTCAACGCCGGCAACGGCAACCTGCACACACTCCACGTGCGCTCGCACCTCGTCGTTGCGTCCCGTGCCGCCGGCATCGCGCCACCCATCGACAGCGTCTACCCGCAGCTCGACGACGAGACCGGGCTGCGGGAGCAGACCGAGTTCGCCCGCGCCCTCGGCTTCTTCGGCAAGTCCGCGATCCACCCGCGGCAGCTCCCGGTGCTGCACCAGGTGTTCACCCCATCTGAGCGGGAGATCGTCTGGGCCCGTCACGTCGTCCAAGCCTTCGACGCCGCTGAGGGAAACGCCTGCCGGCTACCCGACGGAGAGTTCATCGATCTCCCGGTCGCGCAGCGCGCCCGCCACCTGCTCGGTCTCGCCGCGAGGGTCGCGGTCTGACACTCGGTCCCGCCGACTCCGCGGCGGGCTCCTCCCCATCTGCGGGACCACGAACGTCGCGGCCCCGTCTCGGCTCGAAGCGCGCAGCCGGTAGCGCGAGCGCGGCGGCGGCACATGCCGCGGCGAAGCCGCCCATCGCGAAACTCCAGCGGGCGCCGAGCGTCGCACCGACCCACCCCGCCAGCGGAGCGCCCAGGGGCCGCCCGCCGGAATTCATCAGCAGGTAGACGGACATGATTCGGCCGCGTAGCTGCGGTTCGACATTGATCTGCACGATCGCGTTCGAGGTCGTGGTGACGGTGAGCGTGAAAAGACCGATCGGCACCATCAACGCAAAGAACATCGAGTACGTCGGCGCCACAGCGGCCAGGATCTCGGCGACGCCCATCGCCAACGCACCGAGCAGGAGATATCGCACCCGCGGGCTGCGACGCCTGGCCGCGGCGAGCGCGCCGACGATGGAGCCAGCTGCGATCGCGGCGAAGGCCAACCCGTACGCCGCGGCGTCGCGGTGAAACGTGTCGTGGACCATGAGCG
>WNFU01005360.1_pt1 | contig 17069 bp, 14 predicted proteins | sample 5400121 | NCBI WGS metagenome assembly WNFU01 (sample SAMN13153360, study PRJNA577476) | soil metagenome | isolation source: 100 cm soil or saprolite under grassland replicate 1 | place: USA:California | collected 2016-06-15
GCGTCAGGACGCGACGCTCACGTTCACCGAAACGAAGCCGGGCACGTCGACGGGTCTCGAGCTGCACATCGACTACGTCAACCCCAACGATCCGAATGCCAAGCCGCCTGCCGTGCGCACGGTCGTGACCGAGCTCGCGGCGGGCGCGCGCTTCAACACCGCCGTGCCGGAGCTGTGCACGGCATCCGACGCGGAGCTGATGGCGCTCGGCGCCGCAGGCTGCCCCGCCGGCAGCGTCGCCGGAGAAGGCGCAGTCACGCTCGACACCGGACTGCCGGGTCCCGCACGGTTCATCGCCTCCGACGCGACGTTGCTCAACAACACCGACGAGCTGATCTTCCTGTTCACCGACCGCCAGAGCGGCGAGCGGCTCGTGACCAGAAGCCAGGTCGGCGAGCGCACGGTCGTCTCCGAGGTGCCCTTCCTGCCCGGAACCCCGCCCGACGGCGCGGCGCTCGACACAGTTGAGCTAACGGGCTTCGCGATCTCGTCGGAGTCGGGCAACTACCTCACCACGCCCCAGGAGTGCCCCGCCGACGACCGCTACTGGATCAACCGCGTCCACTTCACATATTTCGACAGCGTTACCCAGGTCGTCGAGACGCGATCCCCGTGCGATCCCCCCGGCGCTGCCGGCCCGCCGAGCTGCCGGGGTCGCGCGGCGACGATCGTCGCCTCTCCGGGCGCAGCGACCACGGGGACTCCGGGCGATGACGTAATCGTCGGCAGCCCGGGGCGGGACGCGGTCGACTCCGGACCGGGAGACGACCTTCTGTGCGGGCGCGGCGGGCGCGATGCACTGGTCGGGAGCGATGGAGACGACGTCGTGCACGGGGGCATTGGCGCCGATCGGATCCGCGGGGGGCCGGGCGATGACCGCTGTGTGGGCGGACGCGGCCGCGACCGCGCGACTGGATGCGAACTGTGAACGGCCTGGTCACCACCCCGCGCGATTGGCTCGCGTCGCAGGGCGACATCAGCCGCTTCGCGAGCCGAGTAATCGGGCTCGTCTCGACCCACCCCGAGATCTCGGTGATCAAGTGAAGCGGCTGGCATGGATCCTCGCCCTGATCGGGCTGATGACGGCCGCGCCGGCGGCGTACGCGGCCGACGGCTCGCGTCAGGACGCGACGCTCACGTTCACCGAAACGAAGCCGGGCACGTCGACGGGTCTCGAGCTGCACATCGACTACGTCAACCCCAACGATCCGAATGCCAAGCCGCCTGCCGTGCGCACGGTCGTGACCGAGCTCGCGGGTCGTGACCGAGCTCGCGCCGGGAGCTCGTCTCGACACGGGGGTCCCGGCGCTGTGCGCCGCCTCGGATGCCGAGCTCATGGCGCTCGGGGCCTCCGCCTGCCCGGCGGAAAGCGTCGTCGGCGGAGGCGCGGTCACGCTCGACACCGGGCTCCCGGGTCCCGCACGATTCATCACCTCCGACGTGACGTTGCTCAACAACACCGACGAGCTGATCTTCCTCTTCACCGACCGCCAGAGCGGCGGGCGGCTCGTGACCAGAAGCCAGGTCGGCGAGCGCACGGTCGACTCGGCGGTCCCGTTCCTCCCCGGGACTCCCCCTGACGGCGCCGCGGTCGACACCGTCGACCTGACGATCTTCGCGATCTCGTCGGAGTCGGGCAACTACGTGACCACGCCGCCCAAGTGCCCCCGCCGCGGCTTCTGGGTCAACAGCGTGCACTTCACCTACGACGACGGCGTGACCCAGACGGTGACGACGCAGTCGCCCTGCCACCGCGCCAAGAGGAAGAAGAAGTAGATGAACGGCTGGCTCGCGGTCCCGCGCGACTGGCTCGCGTCGATGGGCGACATCATGCGCTTCGCGTCGCGCGTCGTCGGGGTCGTCTATTCGGGCCGCGTCCTCACATTCTTCGGCGAGTCGCTGCGCCAGGCCGGGATCCTGATCGTCGGATCGACGCTCATCATCTGGGGCCTGATCTTCATCCTCGGGTTGTCGTGCGGGATCGAGGGTGCCTACCTCACACGCGCGCAGGGTGCTCCGGCGTACGCGGGCGTCTTCTCCGCCTGGTGCGACCTGCGCGAGATCGCCCCCTACGCCTTCGGCTACATGCTCGCCGCCAAGGTCGGCACCGGGATCGTCGCCGAGCTGGGCTCGATGCGGATCTCGGACGAGATCGACGCGCTCGAGGTGATGGGCGTCCCGCCGGTCACCTTTCTGGCGGCGACCCGCCTGCTGGCCGCCTGGATGACGCTGCCGTTCATCTACCTGGGCGGGATCGGGGTGATGTACATCGCGTCCTACATCGCCGTCGTCGAGCAGATCTCGGAGACCTCCTCGGGCGGCTACTTCCTGATCTTCTGGATGTTCCAGAACCCTCCCGACCTGCTGTTCAGCGTCATCAAGGCGATGGCGATGGCGACCGCGATCGTGCTCGTCGGCTGCTACTACGGCTACACGGCGTCAGGTGGGCCCGTGGGGGTGGGGCGCGCGACGGCGAAATCGATGGTCCTCAACATCGTCCTCGTGCACGTGATCGGGATGATGGGGACCCTTGTCTTCTGGGGAGCCAACCCGAGAGCCCCGATCGGGGGCTGACGTGGACACGGCGGCGAAGGCCATGGCGATCGACCCTCGGCCGCGCGGCAGGGACCGGCTCGCCGCGGGCTTCCTGCTCGTCGTGCTCGCGGTCGGCACGCTCGCGCTGTGCATCGGCATCCCGGTCGGCGGAATGTGGCTCGCCTCCAAGGTGACGAATTCGATCCAGACCCACTTCCTGGTCGCGCTCCCGCTCATCCTGGTCAGCATGGGGCTTTTCGCCGCCCTGCTCTATCGGCTCGACCGCCTCTACCTGCGGGTGACGGGGGCGTTCGTGCCCGGCATCGACGAGGAAGAGGAGGAGCCGCGAATCCCGCACGGGCCGCTCGAGCCGATGATCATCGTCTCGTTGGTGATCGCCGTGACCGCCCTCGTCGTGTGGTTCTTCTTCTTCGCGGAGAATCCACCCCGGCAGGTGTTCTGATGGCCCACCGGCTGGGCTACGCGGACAGGATGGCGGCCGGGTTCCTGCTCGTCCTGCTGGCCGCGGGGAGCCTGATTCTTTGGATCGGGATCCCCCTGGGATGGCTGTGGCTGGCCTCGAAGGTCACCCACTCGAGCGGCTCGCACTTCTTCGCGGCGATGGTCGGCACCCCGGTCGCGATCATCCTGTTCGGATCCCTGCTGGCGTGGATCAACCGCCTCTACCTGCGGATCGTGTGGTCGGCGCCGCTCGAGCCGGCCGAGGACGACGAGGACGAGCCCCACATCGTGCGCGGGCCGCTCGAGCCCCTGCTGGTCGGCTCGCTGGCGATCGCGATCGCGGTGCTGTGCGTGTGGTTTTTCGTGTTCGCGTCGAACCCGGGCTTTGGGCCGTGGTAATCGGCGCGGGCGCGCCCCGCCCGATCAGCTGAGCCGCCGAGCTAGGGCGCCGAGGACGCGGCGGTCGAACCAGCTTCCCAGCGGCTCGCGGCCGAGGTCGACGATCTCGCCGCCGCGCGCGACCTCGATCCCGCCGGTGCGCTGCGGACCGGTGCGGCGCCGGAACAGGCCGCAGCAGCCGAACACCCCCTCGAGCTCGCAGTCGCGGGCGACCCAGCTCGACTCGATCGCCTGAGGCACCGCGTAGTCGGGCTCCGCCGGATCCGCGTTGCGCTCGTCGCGGTAGTCGTGAAAGAGAATCAGGCCGCCGCCCGGAACCCGGGGGCGCAGCGCCCGCAGGTCACGCGCCACGCCACGCTGTGAGTGATCGCCGTCGAGGAAGACCAGCGACGGGGCCAAGCCGGGCTGGGCGCGAAAAAGTGCCTGGGCGGTGCCCCTGACGAGCACGAGCCTGTCGGCGAGGCCGCGCGCCGCTGCCTCCGCAGCCGCGTCGCCGAGCCCCGCCACGTCGACGTCGAGCGAGACGACCGGTCCGGGGCGGCCGGCGTCGCGCAGCGCGGTCGCCATCAGGATCGCTGACTTGCCGCGATAGGTGCCGATCTCGAGAATCGGGCCGGTCGCGAGGTGGGCAAGCTCGTAGAGCTTCAGCGCGTCGGCCTCGAGCAACCAGCCCGGCAGCGCCTCGATCGACTCGACCGCCTCGCGCTGGCGGGCTGCATCGACCATCAGTACCAGTGCGACGCCGGATCGCGCTCGGGCTCGCGCAGGTCCCCGCCCGCGGTGCCCAGCAGGTCGGGGTCGTCGCGACCCAGCTCCCAGAGCAGATCGTCGAGGACAGGAGGCGACATCCCCACCTGCTCGGCGACGCTCTTGAACGCGGAGCGGGTGGCGGTGCGGAGGTCGTCGCGCGGCCCCGCCGCGACGAGCCCGGAACGCAGCGCCAGCCGCATGAGGACGTTGTCGGCGCACACCTCCCAGCTCTCCGGGTCGGCGACCGTCAGCCATCCCCGCCTGTCGCACAGCTTGGCGAACAGGAACGCCTTCTTCTGGAGCGGGTCCGCGAAGGCCTCGAACTCCGCGAGGCGCCCGAGCAGCCCCTCGGCGCCCCCCAGGCGCCCGTCGCAGGCGGCCAGCAGCGCCCCGACCGAGCCCGCGTAGTCGCGCCGCAGCCCCGCCGCCAGGTCACGCCACAGCCCGGCGCGCACGCCGGGGCCCGAGACCGTCTCCCCTCCCACCTTGAAGATCCGCGCGACCGTTGCCTCGTCGACGCCCGCGAGGGCGTCGGCGCTCAGCAGGCCCGGACGCCGCCGCTCGGCGAGCAGCCCCAGCTCCCACAGCAGCGCGCTGCCCTCGAATGGCCCCTTTCCGCCGACCAGGTACGCGCCGCGATAGCCGCTGCGGTGGTCGATCGCCGACAGGAACAGCGCCGCATCCGGCCCGGGGACCTGCTCGTAGCCGGGTGGCTCGTAGCCGGCGCTGAGCTCGCGCACCCGTTCGGCGACCCGCGAGTCGCTAATCGCCGCGCTCCGGGAGCTTGGAGACCTCGCTGCGCAACGCCCCCGTCTCCTGCTCGACGAGGTCGGAGACCCGGCGCAGCTCCGCGAGCAGCGCGGCCCTCTCCAGCGCCGGCTCGGCGCGCGTCTCGGCCAGCCTCGCGTCGAGCTCGGCCAATCGCTGGACGACCTGGTCGAGGGAGTCGACGATCGACTGGTCGACCTGGCGCTGGTACGAGGTGTAGGGCCGCAGGAGCCGCGAGAGCAAGCGCCTCGCCCAGCGGCGAGGCCACCTGGCGCCTGGGCGCTCTGGAACGGGGTCGAGCCACAGCAGCCCGCGCGCCGTCTCTGCCGGCTCGCGTCCCGCCTCCTGGCTGGGCGCCGTCTCGGGGCCCGGTTCCGGACGGCCGTCCCGAGTCGCGCCGGCAGCAGCGCGCTCCCACGCCGGGGCCAGCGCGCGCTCGAGCTCCTCCCCCGCGACCTCGGGGGCGTGTGCCCGCCGGATGTCCCGGGACCCCCGGCGCGCCATCTCGGCGGCCTGGTCCCGATTCTCGAACGCCCAGCGCATCGCCTCGGCCGCGGCCGCCGGGTCCGGATCCGCCCACATCGCATCGGCGGGGTAGTACGGAACGCCCTCGCCGACCGGGGTCATGGTGTAGTTGACCAGCCGGCTGTTCTCGGGAGTCATGAACTCGAGGTTGCCCCCGTACGCGGTGGCGATCGTCGGCTTTCCGAACCACATCGCCTCGGCGAGGGTGAGGCCGAGCCCTTCCGAACGGTGCAGCGAGACGTAGCAGTCGCACCCCGCGATCATCGAGTTCTTCTCCCTCCACGACAGGTGGCGATCGACGACGTGGATCCCCGGATGGCGGCTTGCGGCGAGATCCACCTGCTCGGTCTCGGGGAGGAACTCGTCGCCCTGCATGCTCTTGAGCAGCAGCGAGGCGCCGGAGCCGGGCGGGAACGCCTCGGTGAAGGCCTCGATCACAGCAAGCGGGTTCTTGCGCCCGGGGGCGCTGTGCCAGTCGAAGACGAACAGGAACAGGTAGTCGTCCTCGGGGATCCCGTACGCCGTGCGGTCGAACGGCACCGTCGGAGGCAGCGACATCGGCAGCGGGACGGCCCGCACCGGCACCGGGGAGACCGATTCGATCACCTCGGCCATGAACCTGGAGGCGACCCAGATCTCGTCCAGGTACTCGAAGGCCGGCACCCAGTCCTCGGGAAGGCGGCTCGTCTCCCAGAACCACATCGCGATCGTGTGCCGGTCGCGGAAGAGCTCGGGACCGACGTCCTCCACGAGGCCGGGGATGAGATTGCCGTTGACGCACAGCAGGTTGACCGGGAATCCGTCGCTCCACGCCGGCAGCGCGACGAACTCGGTCTCCTGCCTTGTGAGATGGGCGAGCGGCGCGTCGAGCGGAAGCACCGGGACCTTACGGGCATCCAACCCCTTGATCAGCAGGCGAGCCGCCTCGCCGAGCCCGAACTCGGCGTGCAGGAACCCGACGAGATTGACGCCCCGGGTGCGGTCTCGGGCCGCGGCGGCACGAGACGTTCCGACGAGCCGCATCGGGGGCAGAGCGGACACCCGCTCGGGCAGGAGGTCCTCCGGAATCGGAACATCCTGGTAGCCCTCCTCGCGCAGGTAGCGCAGCAGCCGCGGCGCATCGCCGCCCTCGAGGTGAGGAAAGGAGCGGCGCATCCAGCTGTGGTCGCGATAGAGGCCGTAGTGGAAGCGGTTGACCCCGGCGGAGCCTCCCTCGGGCGCCGGCTCGCGAAGCCAGTCGAGGAACTGCTCGGTCCCACGCTCGGTGAGCAGCGAAGCGCTGACCCCGTCGGGGCCCGCGGCCTCGATCAACGCACGGCGAAGCCGTTGACCCAGCTTGTCGTTGCGCGCCAGCACGCCATGGCCGTAGGGGGTCTTGCTGAGCTTCGAGTGGCCATGCCGCTCCAGGGTCGTGGCGTACTCGCCCGCGAGGTCGGCAAGCGCCCCGTCGCCGGCTGCGTCGACGCCGCGGAAGTCGAAAACCCGCAGGCGCTCCGTCGCGACGGCGACGCCCGCGCCGTTGACCTCGAGGGGTCCGGTCGCGAGCGTCTCGGGATCCGCGTTCCACCCCGCGCCGGTCAGCAGGTGGGCCGAGCGGAGCTGGTCGGAGGGCGGTCGCGACAACAGGTCGGCGATCGAGCTGGCGGGCTCGGCGTCACGCAGACGGTCGAGCTCGCGCTCCAAAACGAGCCCGTTGCGCGAGGCGCCGAGACGAGCGGTCCCCTCGCGCACCCGTTCCGCCCAGGCGTCGATGAAGCGCCGCGCCGGCTGGCCCTCGGCGAGCGCGAGCAGGCGGTCGCCCTGCGAGGTGGCGACGATGCCGTGCCCGGCACACAGGGCCTCCAGCTCGTCGAGCGGGGCGTAGACACGCGCCTCGGGGCACAGCCACACGACAAGGCGGCCGGAATCGGGATCGCTGAGCAGGCGCGCGAGCAGCCACGGTCGCAGCGCGAGGGCCAGCGTGCGCGGACCGCAACCCTGGTAGAGCAGCTCGAGACCCTCGACGCCGAGATCCTCCGGCCGCAGGGTCGCGAAGTCCTCGTGGCGCACCGCGCCCGCGACGTCATCGACCACCAGGGCGCAGAAACGCGCCTCGGGGTGATGTCCAGCGAGCGAGTCCGCGAGCAGGCGGGCCCGCGCCAGCTCACGCTTCGCTACGGCCGTACAGACGTACATCGGCGACCGAGATCGTGGCAAAGATCGCGCGCCGAGCGCAATGTCGCGTCGCGCCGGCGGCGCGTTACCACCAAACGGTCGAGTCGATTCCCTCCAGCTCCTCGACGGGCCTGGTGTAGACGCCGGACGAGAGGTACTTCCAGCCGTCGTCGGGGACCAGGAAGACGACGTTGCCGCCCTCCAGCTCGGCCCCGATTCGCGCCGCAACCGCGGCGATCGCCCCCGACGAGACACCTGCGAAGAGCCCCTCGTCGCGAAGCAGGCGCTGGGTCCAGGTGATCGCGTCGTGGTTCGAGACCATGATCTTTCGGTCGAGCAGGTCGAGGTCGAGGATCGGCGGGATGAAGCCGTCGTCGAGCGAGCGGAGCCCCTGGACCAGCTCTCCCTGCATCGGCTCCGCGGCGACGATCTGGGTGTCGGAGCTGTGCTCGCGCAGGCGGCGCCCCACCCCCATCAGCGTGCCTCCCGTGCCCAGCCCGCCGACGAACGCGGCGATCTCGTCGAGCTCCTCGAGGATCTCGGGAGCCGTGCCCTCGTAGTGGCAGCGCGGGTTCGCCTCGTTGCCGTACTGGTAGGGCATGAAATAGGAGAGGTCGCTCCCGGCCATCTCGAGCGCGAGCTCGACGGCCCCGTTGGAGCCCTTGGCGCCCTCCGAGTAGACGATCTCGGCGCCATACATGCGCAGCAGCTGGGTGCGCTCCTCGGTGACGTTGTCGGGCATCACGACCTTGAGCGGGTAGCCCTTGCGCCGGCAGATCATCCCCAGCGAGATGCCGGTGTTGCCAGAGGTGGGCTCGAGCAGCGTCTGCCCCGGCGCGATCGCGCCACGCTCCTCGGCGTCCTCGATCATCGCCTTGGCGACGCGGTCCTTGACCGAGCCCGTGGGGTTGTGGCCCTCGAGCTTCGCCCAGATGCGGACGCCCGGCTTCGGCGACAGACGGGGCAGCTCGACGAGCGGCGTGTTGCCGATCGACTCGAGGACGTTGGTGAAACGACCGCCGCAGGGCTTGTTGAGGAGCTCGGCCACGCTTCCCAAAGTGTAGTGTCGTTTGGCCCAACCCTGATCGGGTTTCGGGAAAAAGCATGGCCCGAGCGGCACCCGGGGTCAGACGGTGACGCTCGCCTCGTACCCGAGCTCTCTCAGCCTCTGACCGAGGATCTCCTCGAGCGCCTGCTGCTCGTCTGCGCTGAGGTTCTCGCGCCAGTGGCCGACCTTCGCGGCGCGGTGGAACTTCTGCGGCCCGATTTGGTCCATCTCGATGCGTTCGAAAGCGTTCTCGGCGACGGTGACCTCGAGGGCCTCCTCCGAACGATTCAGTTCCAGCCAGGCGAAGGCATCCCGCATGACGGCGGCGGTGTCGGCGCGCAGGTCCTCGTACCGCAACCTCCGGCGCAGCTCGTCGGGATGCTGCTCGAACGCCGCCTCCAGCCCCCGGACGCGATAGAGCCAGTCGTTCGCCTCGCGCTTGACGAACTCCAGCCGCTGATCGGCCGTAACGGCGGGCCGCTCGTAGCCGGCGAGGAACGAGCCCTCGAGGTGGGCGTGGAGCCAGGAGTCGATCACGTCCCGCCCGTCCCGCATCAGCCAGATCATCCGCGAGCGCGGCAAGAGCGACATCAGCAACGGAGCCGCATGCGCGCCACGAGGCTCCTTGATCACGATCAACGGGTCACGGGCGCCGTGCAGGTCGCGAGCTCGCTGCACCTGCGCAGCGACCCGATCGAGAATGAAGCGGCGAAGCGCGGGGCGCCATTCGTCCTCGTACTCGTCGGAGAAAACGTAGCTCGGGCGCCCCACGTGTCGCGAGTTGATCGTCCTGTCGCCGGTAGCCAGATCCCCGCTCGACCAGTTGCGATGGATACGGATGTCGCCGTCGCCATTCGCCCCATCCCCGTTCGCGGTGCCGTTGCCGTTTAATCCATCACCGGCGCGGTCCGACAGGTGCGGGTTCCAGGGCATGAGATGCTCGCCCAGGTAGGGCTCGTTGATCGTTATCGCGTCGGGCGGGTCGAGCCATCTGCGACGCGGCGGCGACAAGGCCGTGGGCGACGTTCCGGAGAGCTCCCACGGGTGGACGAGGAGCTGCGTCAACCACGTCGTCCCGCTTCGGGGTGCGCCGAAAATCCACACGACGCGCGCCTCGAGCTCCACGTCGGCGCTTTCCACCTCCTCCGGGCTCTCGATCACCGGAGGGGCTGCCACGTCGGGGCCTGGTCCGCGTGCTACCGCCCGCAGGCGGCGGGCGGCCGATCGCAGCGGTCGGCGCAGCCTCGGCCCCACAGCGCCCCTGTCGCGCGCGGCGCCGTCCCCCGCAGCGAACACCGCTTCGAACTCCTCCCGTACGCGTTGCTCGTTTCGCGCCCACTCCTCGGCCTCGACGCGAACGCGCCGCTCGTTGTGGGCCCATCGCTCGAGATCGTTCGCCGCCTGCTTGTAGGTCGCAAGCTCGCGCTCGAGATCGGCGATCGCCGCCTCGGCAGCCAGCTGACCGGCGCGCACGTCCTGCTCACGGCTGCGCTGGGCGTTCAGATAGCGCTCGCGGAGCTCCTGATATGCGGTGACGGGATCCCACTCCACGTCGCCGGTTGAGGCGACCGACGAAGCTTCCGCGTCGTGCGCTCCGAACACCGCTCGCGTCGCCTCGAGATAGGCGCGGCCGTATCGCATATCGGGTTCGAGATGGGTGCTCTCGGCCCACTCGTTCCACGCGTTGATGAAGACCAGACCCTCTCCGTCGCGGTCGGCCTCCCGTTGCGCGACGTCTCGCAGCCACCGCTCGTACAGCTCGGGCTCGGAGCCGAGCAGGACGGTCGATGGCAGCTCGCCGCCCATGCGGGGGGTGTTGTCCCACGACGGGACCACGCACGGATAGCGGGTCCATGGAGGCGCCTCACGGCGGCTGTGTCCTTCGATCAGCGCGCGATAGTCGAACACGTAGTTGTCGCCGAAGCGGCGATCATCGACGGCGAGGTTGGGAGCCAGCTCCCAGAGCCGGTGGGGATGAAACTCGACCTCGGCGTCGCAACCGTTCTCGGCCGGCTCGCGGTCGGTCGTGTGCGCTTCGACCTGCACAACGTAGGGCTCGGCGCTGCCGTGCGCCACGCACGCCTGCTTGAGGCGCTTCAGGTAGTCCCCCGGCTCGCCCGGAAAGCCCTGCGACTTGTAGACGATCAGCAGGGGCCGCCCGCCGACCTCGATGTAGCGCGGATCGGAGAAGGCGCGGGCCAGCCACGTAGCGTGCTCCTCGAGCTCGTCATCGCCGTAGTCCTGCTGGACGAGCAGCTCCCTAGACCGGCCGTCCCAGCGGCGGGTCCAGTTCTCGTTCGCCCAGCAGAGCGCGAACGGGAAGTCGGGCCGGCCGGAGCGCAGGACCTCGTCGAAGGGGCGCTCGAGCACGCGGCGGCCCCCGAACCAGTAGTGGTGATAGACGAAGCCGCTTATCCCGTGGGCGCGGGCAAGCGCTGCCTGCACTTCTCGCACCTCCGCAAGACGCAGGTCGTAGAAACCGAGATCGGCGGGCAGGTGCGGCTGGTAGTGGCCATCGAACAGCGGCCTCGCACGCACGACGTTGCTCCACTCGGTGAATCCCGGCCCCCACCAGGCGTCGTTCTCCGGGATCGGATGGAACTGCGGCAGGTAGAAGGCGAGTGCCCGAACGCCCGCGTTCGGGTTGTCGGACCGATCCCTGCTCATTGGCTCGTCTGCCATTCCAAGAGTGGTTGAGTCTCTTCCCTGTCTGTGCCCAGTTGAACAACCCTAGCGCCGCGTTCTGACGCGTCCGATGAACGTCCATGCCCGGCGACCTGTCGTACGATGGGCCGGCATGATCTACGGAGAGGAGCTTTGAAGATGGGGAGGACACGGATCCTGCTGGCGTTTGGGGCCCTGCTGGCGGCGGCGCTGCTCGCCGCCGGGTGCGGCGACAACGACAACGGAGGCGGCGGCGGCAACCTCAACCTGATCACGGAGGGGACGCTGACGATCGGCTCCGACATCCCCTACCCGCCCTTCGAGCAGGGCAAGCCGCCGGACTACAAGGGCTTCGACGTCGAGCTGATGGACGCGATCGCGGAGAAGCTGAACCTCGACCCGAAGTGGGCGGACACCTCGTTCGGGACGATCTTCGCCGACCTGCAGGCCGGGAAGTTCGACATCGTCGCCTCGGCGACGACTATCACCCCGGGACGCTCCAAGCGCGTCTTGTTCTCGGATCCCTACTTCGACTCCGACCAGGCGCTGACCGTCCAGGAGGGCAGCTCCATCCAGTCGATCGACGACATCACGTCCTCGAGCACCGTCGCGGTCCAGGAGGGGACGACCGGACAGGAATACGCCGAGCAGCACACCGATGCGACGCTTCAGAAGTACCCGGGCGGCGTCCCGGCCTTCCAGGCGGTGGCTAACGGCCAGGCCGACGCGAGCCTCCAGGATCTGCCGGTCTCGTCGGATGCCACGAACAAGTTCCCGCTCGAGGTGGTGGAGACGCTGCCCACCGGGGAGCAGTACGGGTTCCCAACCCAGAAGACGAACACGGCGCTCGCCGACGCCGTGAACGGCGCGCTGAAGGACGTGATCGCCGATGGCACCTACGAGGAGATCTACAAGAAGTGGTTCAACGACGAGGAGCCGCCGGACGCGTACCAGCCGTCGTCGTAGCTCCCCGCTGAATCATCCGAGTGGCCGAAGGGGCGCCCAGCCGGGCGCCCCTTTCGCTTAGGCTCGCGGCAATCACCTCGAGGAGGACAGATGGACCAGTTCCTGAGTCAGTACTTCGATTTCAGCTTCATGTTCGATCGCTTCGACAAGGTGCTGGACGGGTTCGGGCACACGATGCTGTTGTGGGCGGTCGCCGGCGCCTTGTCGCTGGGCTGGGGCCTGATCCTCGCGCTGCTGCGGCAGCTGCCGGGAAGGGCCGCTCTTCCAGCGCGCTTGCTCGCGATCGCCTACATCGACGCCTTCCGCGGCATCCCGCTGCTGCTCGTCATCGTGCTGATCGCCGGAGGGTTCGGGGCGCTCTCCGCCGGCGCCGCCCCTCCGGGCCCGCTGCCGGAGTCGATCGCGGTCCCGCATTGGTTCGGGCAGCCGAGCCCGTTCTGGTACGGGGCGATGGCGATCACGATCACCTACGGCGCCTACATGGCCGAGGTCTACCGCGCCGGGATCGAGGCCGTCCCCGAAGGCCAGATGGAAGCCGCTCGGTCGCTCGGGATGGGCCATGGCCAGGCGATGCGCCACGTGATCGTGCCGCAGGCGGTGCGCAAGGTCATCCCGCCGCTGCTCAATGACATGATCGCGCTGATGAAGGACACCTCGATCGTCGCCTTCATCTCCTTCAACGAGGTCGTTCTGACCGGATTCGACATCCAGTCGAAGACCTTCAACAGCTCGGCGCTGACGCTCGGCGCTTTGCTGTTCCTGATCGTGACCATTCCGATGGCGCGGGTCGTCGACTGGCTGATCGCGCGCGAGCAGGCACGCACGCGCCGCGGCGGCAGGCCGACGCCCACGCTGCAGCCGCTTCCCACAGCCGGCAGCGGGGCCGGGCCCTAGCCTCATCGACCATGGCCGACTCGGTGCTCAAGCTCGAGGGCTTGCGCAAGAGCTTCGGGACGCTCGACGTTCTGCGCGGCATCGACCTCGACGTGGCGCAGGGGTCGGTCGTCTGCGTGATCGGGCCGAGCGGGTCGGGGAAGTCAACGCTGCTTCGCTGCATCAACATGCTGGAGCCGCCCGACGCGGGGCGGATCCTGCTCGAGGGTCGCGAGATAACGGGCGCCGGCGCCGCGGAGGACATCAACTACGTCCGGCGGCGGGTAGGCCTCGTCTTCCAGCAGTTCAACCTGTTTCCGCACAAGAGCGCGCTCGACAACGTCACGATTGCCCAGGAGAAGGTGCTCGGCAGGTCGGGGTCCGAGGCACGTGAGAAGGCCGAGGGGCTGCTCGAACGGGTCAACCTCGCCGACAAGATGCGCGAGTACCCCGAGCGCCTCTCGGGTGGTCAGCAGCAGCGGGTCGCGATCGCACGCGCGCTGGCCATGGACCCCCACGTGATGCTGTTCGACGAGGTGACCAGCGCGCTGGATCCCGAGCTGATCAAAGAGGTGCTCGACGCGATGCGCGAGCTCGCCGACGAGGGAATGACGATGGTCGTCGTCACCCACGAGATGGGCTTCGCGCGCGACGTCGCCAGCCGGGTCGCGTTCATGGACGAGGGAGTGATCGCCGAGCAGGGCACGCCCGCGGAGGTCCTCGAGAACCCGCGAAACGAGCGCACGAAGCGGTTCCTGGGGCTGGTGCTCGAGCACTGATCTTGGGCGCGACGCTCAGCCACTGCAAGCTCTGCGAGCTCGAGGACTTCGCCGACCCCGAGCTGCGCGGGCTGATCCGCGAGATCTTCGCGGCCGATCGGGCGCGCTTCGGCGACGACTTCCCGGCGGGGCGCGAGTACCGCAAGTACTGGGAGGTGGCGATGACCGCGCGCGCGCTGCGCGAGGGCGGTGCGCTGCGCGCCGACGCCGAGGTCCTCGGAGTAGGGGCGGGTCACGAGGCGACGCTGTTCTGGCTCACCACGCAGGTCGCCCGGGTGTTCGCCACCGACCTCTATCTCGCCGACGACCGCTGGTCGCAGAGCGACTCGAGCCCCGAGATGCTGACCGACCCGGGGCGCTACTGGAGCGGAAGTTGGAAACCACGCCGGCTCGTCGTCCAGCACATGGACGCGCTCGACCTGCGCTACGAGGAAGACTCCTTCGACGCGATCTTCTCGTCAAGCTCGATCGAGCACTTCGGGGCGCCGGCGGAGGTGCGGCGCAGCGTCGAGGAGATGTTCCGCGTGCTCAAGCCCGGCGGGGTGCTCGCGCTCGCGACGGAGTTCCGGCTCGAGGGGCCGCCGCCCGGGCTCGAGGGCGTGCTGCTGTTCGACCGCGAGCAGATCGAGTCGCTGCTGCTCGAGGACCTCGGCTGGTCCCCCCTCTCCGCGCTCGACAGCTCGATCTCGGACGCCACCCTCGCCACCGAGCAGCCGCTCGCCGACGCGGTCGGCGAGCTGCTCGCCCACGCCCGCGATGCCGATCCGGCCGAACCGATTCAGTGGAGCCGTTACCCGCACATCGTGCTGCGCCACGAAGATCACCTCTTCACCAGCGTCCACGTCGCGCTGCGCAAGCGCCCTCCCGCCCCGCCGGCGCGATGATCAAGGTCGCGCTCGACCTCCTCGCCATGGAGGGGTCGTTCGTCCTGATCTTGGCCGCGCTGGGAAGCGGCCCTGCCGCCCTGGTCCCAGGTCCCCTGCCGCTGTTAAGTCGGATCGCGATAGCTCCCGCACTGGGGCTCGCTGGGGGCTCGGGGCTGCTGCTGACCGCGTCGCAGTTCATGTCCATGTCGCTGGCAGCGTGGGTGCTGCTGGTTCCGCTCTCGCTCCTCTCCGTCGCCGTCGCGCTTTGGCGCATGCGTGCCTCGCGCGAGGTCGGAGCTGCTCCGCTCGGTCACGTCCTCCTGATCTTCGCGGCGGTCGCGGTGCCTCTAGTCGTCTTCGACGCGCCGCTCGTAGATCAGCGCACCACGGGCCCGGCGGGCTACGTCGTGGCCGATGCCGCGGGCTATGTCCGCGTCAACGCGGCACTGGAGGATCACTCCTGGCGCGACGACCGCTTCGGCCAGCGCGACGACCGCCTATTCGCTGAGTACCTCCGGTCGCCGGTCTTCCAGACCGGAACGGGCCCCCTTGCCGCGGCGATGAACCAGGCCTTCGGCTGGCGGGCCATCGACTCCCAGAGCGCGCTGATGGTGGCCCTAGTCGTGATCGGCGCGAGCGGCTGCTTCGGCCTGCTGCTCGCCGCCACCGGATCGGGCCTGGCCGGGGTCGCCGCCGCCACCCTGTACGCGGGGCCGGTGAGCTACCAGCTCTTCGTCGACTCCAGCGAGGCCGCGCTGGCGGGGCTTGCGCTGTTCGGCGCCATCGGGATGCTCGCACTGCCTGCGGTGCGCGGCTCGCCGCCGGCAGCGGTGCTGGTGGGCCTTCTGGCCGGCGGCGTGATGACCCTCTACCCCGCTTATCTCCCTCCGCTGGCCGGAGCGGTGGTGCTGGGGCTGGCGGCCCACCTGTGGCGCCGCCGTGGCGCGGCCGGCGCGCGGCGGAGCGTCGTGAGCATCGCAGCGATGATCCTGGTCGCGATCGCGGTTTCGCCGGTCGGTCTCACCTACAACGTCGACTACGCGCGCGCGGTCTCCGCGGGCGCGATCGACGAGAAGCCGGCCACGGAGGCGGTCTACGAGGAGCCTGTCGTCACCCAGTCGTATGGCCGGACGATTTCAATACCGAGCTTCAATGCCGCGTTCCCGCGGCAGCCGCTTCCCGCCAGCGCGGCGCCGGCGTGGCTGTTGCAGTCGCGCGACCGCTACTACCTGCCGGCGGTCGGCCAAGGCCCCTTACTCGGCTGGATGGGCCTGGGCGTCGTGGTACCCAGCCTCGTCGTCCTGCTGGGGGTGTGCGGTGCGATGCGGTTTTCCCGTCTGGGATCGCTGCTGCTCGCGATCCCTCCCATCCTTGCCCTGACGCTGTACAGCTACGCCGTTCGCGACTGCCCGTACTGCGGGCAGCGCCCGCTCCTGCTCCTCGGGCCGATCGGGGCCTGCCTTGCCGCGGGAGGACTCGTCGCCGCGGCCCCGTGGCTGCGGCGTCGCCTCGGACGGCGGTCGGGGACGGTCGCGCTTGCTGCGATGGCCGCGGTCGTGGCGGGCATTGCCCTACAAAAGGACTCCGTGCTCGCGCAGCGGCTCACCCAGGGCGGCTACCTCCTCGGCGAGGACGCCCGCTCGGTGCTCGACGCGGCGCAACGGCACCCCGCCATCGCGCTGGAGGGCTCTGGCGCGGGGGTCGCCAGCAGCGCCATCCTCGAGAGCCAGCTTCTCGACGACGCCCTCAAGGACGAGACCGGGACCGTGCCGGTTCTCGATTGGCGCGGCCTGCCGCTTTTCTTCTACTTCCCAGACGACCCGCCCGCGGAGCGCGAGATCGCCGAGCCCGGGTACAACTGGGTGATGACCCGTCTGGCCGGGATCGACACGCCGCGAGCAACGCTCTACCGGGAAGGCCCCTACGCGATCCAGCGCCCCGCGAGCCCACTCGACGTCATGGTCACGTCGGGCGTGGTAAGCGATCTTCCCCAGCGCGATCCGAGCGGCAACGCGTGGGTGACGGGGCCGGTGGAGTTCACGATCGTCGGCGTGCCCCGCGCCTGGCTGACGGTCGAGCTCACGGGACCATCCGTTGGCTCACTGCGACTGACCGGGCGCGGGCAGGTGATCCGCAGGACCTCCAACCAGGCGACGATCTGCCTGCCCGTGCCAGGGCGACGGGCCGTACGGCGCGCTCGCCTCGCGCTCGACTTCGACCCGCTGCCGGAGTCTCCGCCGCCGGACCCCTACGGCGTACCTGTCCCTGGGAAGGGCCTGC
>WNFU01004818.1_pt1 | contig 17068 bp, 16 predicted proteins | sample 5400121 | NCBI WGS metagenome assembly WNFU01 (sample SAMN13153360, study PRJNA577476) | soil metagenome | isolation source: 100 cm soil or saprolite under grassland replicate 1 | place: USA:California | collected 2016-06-15
ACTTCAAGATGCCTCCCAGGGTCACGACAGTGGTTCCCTGTGCACCATCTGAGTTTTTTGCAAGCAGCAAATTTGGCGACTTGAAGTTAATTTCTGTTCGCATGTGACCTCCTCAAGGTGTTGCGCGTCGGTACCAAACTAATGCGATTTAGCGGTCACCTGCTCTTAGTAAATCCTTACTGACGGAATGCTCCGCTCGTCCGCGGCTGGAGAATTCCAGTCATCGGCCAAGTAGACAAAGAACAAAGCAGCGAGCCAGAGCACCGAGCTTGCGAGAACAATGATTGCACCTACGTACACGATTTGTGGTTTGTAAATCCTAGTTTCCAGCGACCAACGTTTATCGAAATTCATGGGATTGCCCACCTCCATATTTCCTGACCTGGTCAAAAAGACGCTGAACGCCATCCTCTAAACGAGTGTGCGTAGTATCGTCTTCGTTTTGATTTCTCCTTTTTCCCTCACAATCTAACTAAATAGACGTGTCCACCTCGAAGAGTCTTCGAAGAGACACAGGTTTGGGTTCGTGCAGTGAGTTTGCGGCGGAAGTAAGTTGCTGGTCTTGCGAGAGTTTGCTCAAAACTCATTTATGTTGCGCCAGAATGTGGGACACATGTCCTACCTTCTCCCGCAACGAAGTCCGCAAATTGAAGAACATTTAAGCAAGATGAGGAAAGAACGACATTTCGCTTGCCTTTACGATCCGTCTCGAGATGTCTATCACCAATGAGACGCATTGATTCGAGTTGGCAAGACGCGCCGGGAAACTGAGCATGCAGTTCTTAGTCAGCTCCGTTCTTGGATTGGAACTTGAAAGCATGGGGGAAGCAGTCGGCTGGTGGCCGGTTCCATACAATTAGCTTAGCGCGGGTGGTCCGCTTCAGACTGCTCGCCATTAACAAAGGAGAAATTCAATGATTATGAATCTGAGCAAGCTGTTCTTAGCGCTTTGCCTTTTGACGGTTGGTGGAGGAATCGTTGCCAACGCGCAAATTGATAATGACAGTATCATCGAGGCTAATGTGCCTTTTTCATTTGTAGTCGGTAAGACCACGCTGCCCGCAGGTAAGTACGAGATAAAGGGCATCGACGACGCCACGCCGGGGGTGCTTGAGCTTCGCGCCAAAGGACGCAAAACGATCAATTTCGAGACGGAAGCGGCTCAAATGCGAGACGGTGAACCTGCGACCAAAACCGAATTAGTATTCGATAAGGTTGGAGACAAATATTTTCTCTCGCAGGTCTGGGTGGCCGGCAATGGCTCCGGAAGCCAATTGGTTAAGTCAAAAATGGAGAAGAGAGTTGAAGGGGATGGCACGCGAACTGAAAGACACTCGATTGATGCGTTTCTAAGACGCTTAAAACCCTAGAAAGTGCTTCAACGAATCTTGCGACTGGCCCAGGATGCAGATACGACGAGTTGGAGTCTACACACTCTGATTCTGTTTTAGCTCATCCCTGGGCCTGTTGTGCCAGGTTGTGGAAGCGTGGAAGAGCGACCAGGAGCTGAGCAGCTACACACTAAGATTCCTGTTGAGAATTCTGGCAAAGTGGTGACGTTTCATGTTGTCTGCTAGACCAAATCGCTTTTTAGTATGGCTGGTCGCACTTAGCACGGCGGGCAGTGGTCTTATCAATATTTACTCAGTGATCGGCGAAGGACTGGCTCAACGCACGCGGCTTTTGGAAAAGATCTTCCCGCTGGAATTCCAAAACTTCTCGCGGTCACTGACTTTAGTGATCGGCTTCGCGCTTATTGTCTCCTCAATCAATATTTACAAAAGAAAGCGCCGAGCATTCCAGCTCGTTGTTGCAGTGTCAGTCTTGTCGATAATGTCTCACCTGGCTAAGGGCCTCGATTACGAAGACGCCTTGGTCTCGCTGCTGCTGCTCTTGGTACTTCTCCTTACGCGTAAGTATTTCAACGTGAAAAGCAGCGCTCCGAGTTTTACCCTGACCGTCATTCGCGCTGCTGTCGGATTCCTCGTTGTCTTCTGTTACGGTGTCGCAGGTTTCTGGCTGCTGGAAGAACGCGAGTTCGGCTTCAACTTTCACCTCGCGGATGCGATTAAGCGCACTGTTCTAATCATCTCGTTCGTCGGTGACACGAAACTCACGCCTCAAACGGTTTATGCGCATTGGTTCGCAAATTCTGTTTACCTGATGACGTTCATGGCCATCACCTACGCTGGTCTCGCCTTCTTCCGCCCCATCCTTTATCGCTACCGCACTCTGCCTCTGGAACGTCTCCAAGCTGCGGGAATACTCAGTCAGTACGGGCGTTCAGCACTCGACTTCTTCAAGCTTTGGCCCGACAAATCCTATTACTTCAACGATGAAAGCAATTGCTTTATCGCGTACCGAGTCGGCAACAACTATGCGATAGCACTTTCAGACCCCGTAGGTTCGGTAGGGGAGGTGGAGGACACAGTCCGCGGCTTCACAGAGTTCTGCCAGGCCAATGACTGGGGAGTGGCCTTCCACCAAGTGCCGCCAGACTTCCTCGCTATCTACGAGAGAGTGGGTCTCAAGTACCTCAAGATTGGCGATGAGGCAATCGTTGATCTGACAAGCTTTGACCTCGAAGGAATGGAGAGGAAAAGTCTGCGCAAAACCGTGAGACGGTTTGAGACTAACGGATTCACAATGCGGGAATATCAGCCTCCTATTCCCAATGCGATTCTGCTGCAGGCCAAGTTGGTATCAGACGACTGGCTCAATTTGCCAGGACGTCGGGAACGGCAGTTCTCCCTCGGCATGTTCGATGAGGCCTATGTACGAACAACGCCGCTCTATGTGGTCGCTGATGCGTCGGGCAAAATGTTCGCTTTCGTTAATGCGATCAAGTCCTATCGACAAGGAGAGGCGACGATCGATCTGATGCGTCACTGCGCTGACGCGCCAAACGGCACTATGGACTACCTCTTTACGAAACTCTTTCTCGACTGCAAAGCTAAAGGATTTCAACAATTCAGTCTGGGGATGGCCCCTTTCGACGGCTTTCGGAAAAGCGAGCATCCTTCTGCAGAAGAGCGCGCAATAGACTATTTGATGCGACACCTGAATTTCATTTTTAGTTATTCGGGCTTGCATCACTTCAAGGCCAAATTTGCAGACGCCTGGGAGCCGCGCTATCTCGTCTATCATAACGTGCTTGCGCTGCCCCAAGTAGCCCTGGCCCTCGCCAAGATCTCGGAATTGCGGTGAGCGAACAATGACTAAGATGATGACCGCCCTGTTTAGATCATATCGCAAACGGGAGATCACACTGCTCGCGCAGAAACATTCAGGCGTGGAGGTTGGTGGGCGCCGAAAGACGATCCTTCACGCGGTCCTTATCGCTTTGCTCGCCTTCTCCGCGATAACCTGTACGCTGCCAATACCACCTGCCGGTAAGAATGCACCCGTAATCCGCGGTCAGCAGCAGGACATCTATTTCTATCCGGCCCAGGGCGGAACGCGTAATGCGCAGAAAGTTCTCTTTCTCTGCGGCGATGGCGGCTGGCAGGGGCGGGCGATCGATATTGCGGCGGGGATGTCGAAAGTTGGATACGACGTTTACGGCTTCGATACGAAACGTTACCTGGAAAGTTTTACAACGGACGTGGGTGCGTTGAAGGAAGAGGATGTGCAACGCGATCTGGCGCAGATCGCGAAGTGGATGCAAACACGCTGGCGGGAGCGCATCTCTATAGTCGGTTGGTCTGAGGGTGCGGGGCTGGCGGTGCTCGCCGCCGCCTCTCGAGACAATGAAGCAGTCTTTAACGGCGTCGTCACTCTCGGGCTCTCAAACACGGCTTCCCTCGGCTGGCGTCTGCGCGACGACGTGACATACATAACCCACGGAGACCCCGATGAGCCGATGTTTCGCACCGGGGATTACATGCCGAAGGTCGCGCCGCTGGCCGTTTGCATGATTCAGTCAAGCGGCGATGAGTTCGTCACAAAGGACGAAGCGGAGGGATTGTTCGCGGCAGCGCAGCAACCCAAACTGTACAAGTTGGTCCAGGCACAGGATCATGCTTTTAACAGCAACACAGGAGCATTCTTTCAGGCACTGAGCGAGGGATTGGCATGGGTGGATCAAGCACCGAGGTGACTGGCGAGAACGCAATAACGCCACGCTCACCGGCGGGTCGCCGGTGGCTAAGAAATCTTGTCGGTTACATGCTCGGACTCCTATGTCTCGTTTGGGTGTTCCATGACTACGATTTCAGCGACCTCCTCCGCCGCGTCTCCGAGATGAACCCCTATTGGGTGGTGGCGGCGGTCCTCTGCGACGCTTTAAGTTACCTTTGCCAGGGCTTCCGTTGGCGCTTGCTGCTGCGTCCCTTCGGCTCCATCTCGGTAATGCGCTCGACGCAGGCCATCTACGCCGGACTCTTCGTCAACGAAATGTTCCCGATGAAACTCGGAGAATTGGTGCGCGCCTTTCTCATCTCCCGCTGGATGTCAGTAAAACTGGGCTCTGTCGGCGCTTCGATTTTGGTCGAACGTTTATGTGACGGTGTATGGCTCGCCATGGGAATTGCCCTAACGATCTTTCTGGTACCGCTGCCGCACCGTATGGTCGAAGCCGGCGACGTGTTCTGGGTTGGAGTCCTCGTGGTCCTTTTCCTCGTCGCGCTGCTGGCCTTCCACGGACGCGGCCTGTTGCCGAACCGCGCCCCGCAGATCGAGAGCGGTGTTTATGCCGCGCCAGACGCTCAGACGGGAGACGCTGGCGAAGGGTTCCGAAGTTTCACCTTGTGGCGCAGACTAGCCAATGCCGTCGTTACGCTCGTTCGTCGTTTGTCGCTCGAACTGCACGTGATCGGATGGAGTCGCGGGATGCTGTTGGCGTTCGCGCTTTCGCTCGCGATGCTGCTATTGCAGGGGGCATCGTTGTGGTTCGTGATGTTTGCCTACGGGCTGCGCCAGCCCTTCGCGGCGGGCATTGCCGTGTTCCTGATCGTGCACCTTGGGACGGCACTGCCGAGCGCCCCGGCCAACATCGGTACGTACCAATTCTTCACCGTCCTGGGTTTGACCTTGTTGGGTGTGGACAAAACGTCCGCCGCGGGTTTCTCACTCGTGGTCTTTGCCGTTCTCTCCGCTCCGCTGTGGGCGCTCGGCTTCTGGGCTTTCGGTCGGAGCGGCCTAACTCTTATTAGAATGCGAACCGAACTGGGTAAGTCATTTCCGACCTGAAAACGAATGTCTGAAGGAAGGACACTGGCCCAAATCGAGTAATCAGTTCTTCATCATACAAGGCTGTAAGTGATTAAGGCGCAGATGGCAGTCATTAACGTAAGGGCACCCAGGAAGATCAGATCAGCAACTTTCTCCGTCAGATGACGGCGCTTTATGCTTCGCGTTCTCAGTGCCCAATATGCAAGACCGCAAGAGCTAAGAAATAACATTGCATCGACAGAGATGAGGTCGTCGGCCCAGGTGCTAATAGATTTTAGTTGAAAGATCAGTTTGAACACTCCGATAACCGTCAAGCATACGCCGACCATCGTCGCCGAGGTATCGAAGATATGGATCGAGATATCTTCTTCCAACGCCGTCTTTGAGCCTAACTCTTCTGCACGGTGGTTGGTGGTCAGGTCTTTTCTCATCTTTGAGTCTCTTATGCGCTGCTATGTAGTCAGCTGGGCTCCTTGTGGAAACCTTCCGTAACTCGAAGGCTTCTCACTCGAACGCTTAGCTCTCAGACCCAGCCTTCTATATCTGATGAGAGTCTTCTTTATAACTCGTCTTCTTTTCATGATTCGTACCTCAACTTCTATTGCGTCATTCGCTCGCGTGTTTGCCTACTTCGTCGCTCTCACGGGCAGCCGTAGCTCCGAGACCTTTTGACCGGTCATTAACCGTCTCGGGGTCGACACTTGAAGCCGGAATCGCACTGATGAGTGCGCCGGCTGCATGCTTGAGAAACATGAGCTGTCGAGTTTCGGGACTGACATCAACCTGGATTAGATCGCCAAGTTCAACCTGATTTGTGGCCACGAGATTCGATAGCGGATAAACGAGAAGGCGCTCGATAGCACGCTTCAAATGACGCGCACCGTACTTGAAATCAATTCCCTCTTTGAGCATCATTTCTTTCGCCTCGCCAGAGCACTGAAAAATGAATTTCGTGCCGGCTGAAACCATGATGCGATGCTGGACCGCTTGCAATTCAAGATTCAGGATCTGGCGGAGGTGATCCTCATTCAACGATCGGAAAACAACGATTGTGTCAATCCGGTTCATAAACTCCGGCGAGAACTTACGTTTGGCCGCTTCTACCGCCGTCCGACATATTTTCTGATCTACATCGGCGCCGCCATCGTTCCTCGCGCCCGGCGCCGGAGCAAAACCGATACCTCCGCAGATCAGTTCCGACAGCTCGCGCGCGCCCAAATTCGAGGTCATGATGACGATTGTCCTGGAGAAATCTACGTGCCGGTTGTCGCCAAGCGTCAATGTGGCCTTGTCGAGAATACCGAGAAGCAGTTGCCACAGACTGTCAGAGGCCTTCTCAATTTCATCAAACAGCAGCAATGACAGCTTGGTTTCTTCCGTGTGAGAGCGATCGAGATTCTCCTGGGTTAGCAGCGGAGAGGTCTCGCGATGGCCGAGATAGCCAGGAGGCGAACCGATCAACTTCGCGATTTCATGTGAATGTTGAAACTCTGCACAATCAATCTTAGTGATGAGTCTCGAATGCCCAAACAACACCTCAGCCGCGGCTTCGACCACGCGCGTTTTGCCTGTGCCGGTCGGACCCAGAAACAGCATCGTGCCAATGGGGCGATTGATTGGGTTCATCCCGGCGACAAACATCTGAAAAAGATCGCTCATCCCGCGGACGGCCCGCTCCTGGCCCACGATGCGGTGAGATAGCTTTTGCTCGAACTCTTGTGCACGCAGACCCTTCTGCTCTGGATTGAGGAGAACCGTCTCCGTCAAATCCGTTTGTCTTTCCATTTCTGTTGCAATCATGACTGTCCTCCGTCTTCCTGGTATGGTTTCGATCGCGTGGAAGACTATTGGGTTAGCAGTGGAATATCTATTGGAATGTGAGGTAATGGTCTAGGGAGTTTTAGCTCACCATATTGGATGTTGACGTAGAAGTATTGGACAAACTCCGGAACTCTCAACCACCGCAACCGCGCTCGGTGACGTGCGCCACATTAGAGGTCTAGACGATAAGTCTCTTTCCAACTTTTCTTGAGTTCAGCTCTCCGGGCACACAATCGCATTAGAGTTTTCTCCAATACCGTTTCCTTAAATTCGCATACCATTACCTCACACTCCAATAGTTATCCGATCGCATATCCGATAGTCTTCAGGCGCACTTCAACTCCCGGTTAGAACAGGTCCGGGGGGTGAAGTCGAGGAAGGAATATGCGAGAGAACAATACGGTCGCCGAGGGTGCAAGGATTTCAATCGTGGACGATGACGAATCGACGCGGGAAGCGATTAACACGTTAATCGGATCCATGGGGTTGAGTGTTGAGCAGAGTTGCTGGAGCCACACCGAAGGCTTTTAGAGCAAAAATTTAACGCCGAAGTGAAACGACGAGGAGAATCATATGCAAGCGCAAATCAAGCTGGGTCGCATCTTCGGCATCGAGATTGGGCTTCACTATAGTTGGTTGATCATCGCGTTACTGATCACGTTCTCACTAGCGGGGCAGTTTTACGCGACCAACCTGGAGTGGGGCGCCGGTGTAATCTGGGCCTCGGCGATTGTTACGGCGCTGCTTTTCTTCACAACGATTGTCCTACATGAACTATCGCATGCCCTCGTGGCGAAGGCGCGCGGTCTACCCGTTCGCTCGATCACGCTGTTTGCGCTTGGCGGCTTGGCGCTGATTGAGAAGGAAGCACACGACGCAAAAACTGAGTTTTGGATGGGGATTGTCGGTCCCATCACAAGCTTCCTGATCGGCCTCGTTTGCTTGGGATTGTCGTGGGGGCTCGGTTGGAGACCGGAGGCCGTACCACAGACGCCGTTAATGGCGATACTGATGTGGCTCGGTGTCATTAACATTGGGCTCGCACTCTTCAACATAATCCCGGGGTTCCCGCTCGACGGTGGGCGGGTGCTGCGCGCCATCGTTTGGTGGATCACCAATGATGCCGCCCGCGCCACCCGAATCGCTGCGCTGGTGGGCCAAACGGTCGCCTTCGGATTCATCATCCTCGGTATCGTCCGTTTCTTCGGCGGCGCGGGTTTCGGGGGATTGTGGATAGCTTTCATCGGATGGTTTTTGCTTGATGCGGCGCGTGCCAGCTACGCGCAGGTAGTGACCACTCAGAGTTTGCGCGGTGTGCGAGTCGGCCACGTTATGGCGCGCGACTGTCCGGTGGTGGACGGCCGCTCAAATCTCCAAACCTTTGTAGACGAGCACCTGCTGCGCACAGGCCGACGCTGTTTCGTCGTTGAAGAGAATGGTCGTTTAGTCGGACTTATCACAGCGCACGAGGTCAAAGAGGTTGGGCGCGCCCAATGGCCCTACAAGACCATTGATGATGTGATGCACCCGCTGGACCAACTCCACACCATCAGCCCCGATACTCCTGTTACCGAAGCGCTTGAGACGATGGTGCGCGAGAACGTGAATCAACTGCCAGTAGTAAGGGATGGGCAGTTCACCGGAATTATTTCACGCGGCAGCGTTCTGCGGATGCTCCAGACCCGCGTTGAACTTAATGTTTGAGCCATTGCTGAGCGCAAGCAGCTGGCGTCCAGCCCTTGAAACCGAGTTCACCCCAGACGGGCAAGTTCCGGCACGCTATCGTGGGCTGCATGGCACAGCGATTTTGAGGTTTTACTTTGATACAGAGCGCTTCCAGCTTGAGGCCCAGCGAGGGCGACTCCACTTCCTCGTTGGTAAAGATTACCTATTTGCTTCGGCCTCACTGGAAAATGCTCACAATCGCATTCATTGCGGTGCTCGGTGAAACCGCAACTGACCTACTCGAGCCATGGCCGCTTAAGATTGTCTTCGACTACGTTCTCGGAACGAAGAAGATCCCGCAATGGATGTCGGACGTGCTCGGTTCCACGGTCGGTTACGATAAACCGGCAATTCTTCATTTCGCCGTCTTCTCCGTACTAATTATCGCCATAGTTGGGGCTATTAGTACGTACGCAGAAAAGTACTTTACTACCTCGATCGGCCAATGGGTGATGCACGATCTCCGCCGCGCTCTCTATCATCACATTCAACGCTTGTCTCTCTCCTATCACGATCGCAAACTCACCGGGGATCTGATAAGCAGGGTCACAGGTGACATCGATGCGATTCAAGATTTTGTATCACAGGCACTCTTAGGCATGGTGGTTAATGTTCTAACGTTGGTCGGAATGCTAATTGTCATGTTTTATCTCGACTGGCGTTTCACCCTGATTGCGCTATCAATAGCGCCCTTGCTATTCGGAGTTGTCTACCGTTACACGCGGCGCATCAAACAGGCGTCGCGTGCGCTGAGAAAACAGGAAAGTGCGGTAGTCTCGATCGTTCAGGAAGTGCTCTCATCGATCCGCGTTGTTAAAGCCTTCGCGCGTGAAGATTACGAGCAAGAGCGATTTGAACGGCAGAGTTTGGAGAGCGTCGAAATTGCACTAGCGACTCGCAGCCTTAAGGCAAAGCTAGCGCCTTTGGTGGAGGTCATTGTGGCCGTGGGCACGTGCCTGGTGCTCTGGTACGGAGTCAGTCTCGTAATAGGTGGACAAATGACGCCGGGCTCCTTGCTCGTCTTCCTTCTCTATCTCGGCAAGATGTACAAGCCGATGAGGGACCTTTCAAAGATGACCGACACGATGTCTAAGGCAGCGGTCGGTCATGAGCGCATACGTGAGGTGATTGAGACCAAAGGCGAAGTGCGCAATCTGCCAAATGCACGACCTGCCCCTGCGTTTAAAGGCGAAATTGAATTCAACCACGTACATTTCGCCTACACTGACGGCTACGTTACGCTGAATGACGTAAACCTTAAAATCGAGCCAGGTCAGGTTGCCGCCATTGTAGGTCCAACAGGCGCAGGCAAGACCACGATCGCAAGTCTGATCGGGCGTTTTTATGATCCGCTCAAAGGCCAGGTGAAGATCGATGGGCAGGATGTGCGGAACTACAGACTGAAATCCTTGCGTGAACAGATTAGTTTTGTTTTGCAGGAGAATTTTCTCTTCCGAGCACCTATCTGGCAAAACATCGCCTATGGTAAGCCCGAGGCTTCACGCGATGAAATCATCCAGGCTGCGAAGTTAGCAAACGCTGATGAGTTCATTATCAATATGCCGGAGCAATATGACACGATGGTTGGTGAGCAGGGAATAACATTATCAGGTGGGCAGCGCCAACGCGTCGCAATCGCTCGTGCTATCATCCGTAACGCTCCGATCCTTATACTTGATGAGCCCACTTCTGATCTCGACGCAGCCTCGGAAGAGTTGGTTTTCGAGGCTCTGAGCAGATTAATGGAGGGCAAGACTTCGATTGTGATTGCCCACCGGCTGGCTACTGTGCGACGAGCTGATGTGATCTTTGTTCTTGACAAGGGCGTGATTGTCGAGCGTGGAACTCATACCACATTGCTATCCGCCGGCGGACTATATTCTCACCTTTACGAAATTCAGTTTCGAAACGAAGAGAAGCTCGGAGTTTAAGGGAAGGTGCTACTAAAATGAAGCAGTAGCCAAGCCACTTGCGCCACGTGCCAGGACGAGCCTGCATGGTTAAACCTCAAATCTGAAAAATGACATCGCGACTGATCTGGAATTCATTGCTCCGGTCAGTGTACCGCCGGGGCCTGCGCCGTCAGGGCGGATTGCCTCGCGCCGCGAACGCGGCCGCCATCTCATGCAGAGATTGCTGAAAGGCGGGTTGGACCACGAATCGTTTAAGTCAGTAACGTAGGCCGCTCGTCACGAGGTATCCCCATTTCTTGAGCAAGCTCCCTGGTACTAAGAAGGGCATGTTATGGTTGCTTAAAAGGAATGCCGCGACTTCCATCGCGGCATTCGAATAGATGACCTGTCAACTGGCTTAGCGGCCGACGAAACCCTCGCTATAACCACGCGAGAACCCTTCCCTGTAAGCTTCTCCAAAGTTGCCAAAACCCGCATTCTGGAAATAGTGCGATCTCTCAGGATCGTTGCTTTGATTTCGACGCGCGTCATCGGAACCCGTCTTTAGCCCGTCCTTGTAACCCTGATTGGCGGCAGCTTGACTGCTGCTGAAGACATACTGGTTGTAATACCCGTAAGGATACCCGTAGAACGGGCGAACAGGCCGCAATATTCGGGCTCGACCGCCAAACCCACCACGACCCCGCCACTGTGCTTGGACTGTACTACCAGACATTATTGCTACACTGGATAGCAATAATGCTGCCAGCACAAACCCACCAATTCTCTGTACTAATCTGTTTCCTTTCATTATCTCCTCCTCTTCTGAAGATCCGTTTAGCCACGGGGGTGATTCACCCCTCGTTTCAAGCTTCGAGTTGAATCTACAGGAAGTCAGCGCATCGGTCGTTTATGTATTTGCTCGAAACTATTCTCTATTGCGGAATTTCGGTGTGATGGCAAAGCTCTCGTGCGGGATACGGCCAATGACTTGTCCCATCTGATCTGGAATTCGTCGTTGAGGTCAATGCACTGCCGGGGCCTGTCTGCCGGCCTTAACCTTTTTGAAAAGAAGTGCTGCCGGGACGCACAGCAGGCACAAGAAAGCCAGCAACCAAAAGTTATCAATGTACGCTAGTAAGGTTGCCTGCTTGACGAGCGTGCCATAGACCGCACCGTAAACTTGCTGCAGTGCCGTCATGGGATTGCCTTGCGCCGCGAACGCAGTCGCCAGTTCATGCAGCCGTTGCTGAAAGGCTGGATCATAAGGCGTCAGATGCGAGACCATCGCTGCCTGGTGTACCTGCGCTCCGCGCGCGAGCATCGTGGTGACGGCAGCAATGCCAAAGCTACCGCCAAGGTTTCGCATCAAGTTGAAGATGCCGGTAGCATTGCCCATCTGCTCGTTTGTTAATGTGCCGGTCGCCATAACGGTCAGCGGAACAAAAACAAAGCCCATCGCAAGACCGCTAATAATCTGAGGCCAGACAATACTCCTCATCGAAATCTGTAGATCGATGTCAGTCAGTAGGTAAGTAGAAAACGCCAGCACGACAAATCCGAACATGATGAGATAACGACCGTCAATCTTTCCGACCAGGCGGCCCACAATGATCATTGAGAGAATTGCGCCGATTCCGCGCGGACTGACTGCCAAGCCGCTTTGCAACGCCGGGTAACCAGCGAGTGTCTGCAAGAAGAGTGGCAACAGTGCGATTGTGCCGTAGAGCACTACCCCCATCGACGCAATCAACGCTGTTCCGACTGCGAAATTGCGATTAGCGAGAACGCGGAGGTTAACGATTGGCTCCTTGGCGCGGAGCTCCCAGACGACGAAAGCGACGAGTGCTATGACCGCGAAGACGGTGGCCCAGGTTATGAAAGATGATGAGAACCAGTCCGCCTCCTGGCCTTTGTCAAGAACGATCTGGAGCGTCGCGAGACCCAGGGCCATCAGACCAAAGCCAATATAGTCAATACGACCTGGTCTTTGATTTCTGATGTATGGTGGATCCTCAACGAAAGCATTGGCCATCAATACGGCTAAGATCCCGATGGGAACGTTGATGTAGAAGATCCAGCGCCACGAATAGTTATCCGTAATCCACCCACCGAGCGTTGGTCCGATAATCGGAGCGACCACGACGCCCAATCCATAAACAGCCATTGCGGAGCCACGCTTCTCAGCGGGAAAACTTTCCAGAAGTACAGCCTGCGCAATCGGTTGTAACGCACCGCCACCCGCGCCTTGAAGGACGCGCGCGAAAAGCAACAGGCCCAGGCTTCCCGCCGCGCCGCAAAGCGCCGATGATAATGTGAAAATCGCGATGCAAACGATTAAGAATCGCTTGCGACCGAAGTAGTGACCGAGCCAGTTAGCTGCGGGAAGGATGATGGCATTGGAGACCAGATAGCTGGTCAACACCCAGGTTGACTCGTCCGTCGTAGCCGAAAGACTTCCGGCAATATGCGGAAGGGACACGTTGGCAACTGAAGTGTCGAGTACCTCCATGAACGTGGCGAGCATCACGGACGCGGCGATGAGCCAGGGATTGAAGCTGGGCTTCCACATTTCCAGCGCTGGAGAGCCACTTACTTTGGCCGTGCGCTTCGGTGTTAGCGTTCTCCAGGATTCTGTGTCCGAGACCACGTTACTCATCTCACAACCACCTCGGGAACGACTGACATTCCCGGCGCGAGCATGTGCTTCGGATCTGGCGGCTCATCGAAAACGATTTTGACAGGCACGCGTTGGACGACTTTGATGTAGTTCCCGGTCGCGTTCTCTGGGGGGAGCAAGCTGAACCGTGCGCCAGTGCCTGTCTGGATGCTGTCTACGTGTCCTTTGAAAACCTTATCCGGATAGGCGTCAACACTAATGTCTACCGGCTGCCCGGCTACCAGTCTGCCAATTTGGCTCTCTTTGAAATTGGCGGTAACCCAGACGTCTCCCGGCACAATCGCCAGAAGCGGTTGGCCAATCTGGACGAGGGCGCCTTGCTCCACAGACTTGCGCGTTACACGGCCGTCTTCAGTCGCATAGATTTTCGTGTAGGAGAGTTCGAGTTCTGCTTGTTCGACTTCCGCCCGCAACTGTTCAGTAGTTGCATCCGCCGTCTCGGATTGAGCCTGACTAACGGCCACTTGCTGGGGTGCAGTATTTGCCTGCGCGAGACGGCCGAGGGCTTCACTGACTCCAGCCTGTGCGCCGACTATTTGCGTCTGTGACTGTCGCGCGGTCTCGACTGCCGCCGCCTTAGACGAGCGCGCCTCGTTAACCTGGGCCAGGGTGGCCGCGACTCTCTGTCGCGCTGAATCAAGTTGGGCGCTGGCGGTACGTGCCGCAGCAACGGCCTGGTCCAATTGCTGTTTCGAAACCTCATCCTTGTCAAAGAGAGCCTGGTAGCGAGCGACATCAGCACTAGCGCGCGTCGCCTCGGCTTCCGCTGCCAGAACTTGCGCACGAGCCTGCTCGAGGTTTGCTTGCGCAGTTGAAACTGCCGAAGCAGCCTGACTTGCGCGGCTCTGCGAACTGGCTGCAGCAGCACGCGACGACTCAACACCCGAGCGCGCCTGCCGTACCGTCGCCGATGCCTGCTGAACGCTTGCTGCGCCGGTCGCACGAGTAAGCGATACGTTCGTCCGCGCTTCGTTCTGCTTTGCAAGTCCAGCGTCCAAGGCGGCTTTGGCTTGCTCCAGCCGGGCCTGGTAATCGCGCGCGTCGAGTTCGACGAGCAGGTCACCAGCTTTTACCTGCTGGTTGTCAGTGACGTAAACCTTGGCAACGTAGCCCGATGCTTTCGGGCTGATCTGAATAATGTGACCGTCAATAAATGCATCGTCAGTGGATTCATGCGATCGCCCGTAGAGCCAGTAGCGCACGCCGACGATTGCGCCGATAAGCAGAACTATAGACGCCACCACGAGAACTGCTGGACGCTTGTATAGAGGTTTCTTTTCTGTTTGGATTTGCTGATCACCGTTGGCTTTGACCGGCTGGGATTCCTGGTCCTGCCCCTCAGCTGGTGCAGCTGACTCAACCAATTCCTCGTCAACTGGTGCTTCGACAATCGATCGCCCGGAGGCGTTCGCTTCCTTTTGCTCTTTCTTTGCTTCGGCTTCGTCTATTACTTCCAACATAATCGTCCCTAAATCCATGAAGATCCTGTAGGGGTGGCGCTCTGGAGGCCGCTCCTCTTCCCGCCACCACTCAACTCTCGAAACAAGTCCTAACCGCAACTCTGGAGCGGCCACCTAGTGCCGCCGCTACAGCAACACTTCACCAGCGAAATCTTTCCGCTCGTCCGAGCGCTGCGGCAAGGTTCAACCGCGCGGCGTTGTGCTGCGCCAATGCTGTCACTTGAGCATCTCGCGCGTTTGCAAGCGATGTCTGCGCTGAGACGACTTCCAGATTGTCCCCCACGCCTGCTTTGAAACGGTCGCGCGCCATCTCAAGTTCACGCTGAGCCAACATCACGCCTTCATCGGCCGCGCGCACTTGCACGGCTGCTGTTCTTAAAGTCGTCAGCGCCAGCCGCACGTCTTCTTCAACCTGACCGCGGACATTCGAGAGTTCGAGTTCGCTTTGGCGTTGACGGCTAGCAGCCACGGTTAATCTTCCTCGCGTTAAGCCACCGTTGAATATCGGCACGTTAACCTGGATTGCAACTCGGCGCGTGGGGAGATCTGAGTTGGAAGGAGTTATGCCGCTGACTCCATAATCGCCGACGAACTCAACCGAAGGGAGGTACTCTGAGCGAACGGCTTCACTTTCAAGCCCGGAGACTCGGTTCTGCTCTTCGGCAACCTGAACTTCGCGCCGATCATGACTTGCTTGGGTGACAGCAGTTTCGACTGCCGGCAGTTGCGCTTCTGTAAATCGCAACTGATCGGTCAACGTCAGCGAACTTCCCAGCGGCAGACCGACTACTCGTTGCAGATTCAGCCGGGCCTGTTCAGAACTAGTTTGGGCCTGGGCCAACCCGACCTTTTGTTCCGCCAGGCGTGTTTCAGCGCGCGTGACGTCAACTCCCGTCGCCACCCCTGCGTTGCGCTGGTCTTGAGCGAGCTTGAGCAACGCTTGCGCCAACTCAACATTGGCTTGCGCGGCGATGACCGCTGCGTCAGCCCGAAGGGCTTCGAGATAGACGAGACCGGTTCCGCTAGCTACCTGTTCGCGAGCCAGACCCTCCTGCAATTCCGCGACTCGAACTCCGGCCCGGCCCGCCTGGTAGTTTCGAATTGCGCTGAGGTCAAAGATTGTCTGCACGAACGAAACTCGCGCGTCGAAATTCCTGAATGGACCAACGAAGGTTGAATTGAAGCCGGGAATAATGCCGGGCCGGAAACCGAGCGCAGCCAGGTTCTCCGTCAGGCTGGCCTGATAAGCAACGCCAGAAACATTCGGGAGAAGTGGAGCAAGGGACTGCTGTTTGTTCCCGCGTGCTTCGTTGCGGCGTTCGTGTGCCAGGAGCGTTGCCAGATTATTCTCAATTGCCAGTTGTATTGCCTGCTCGAAACTCAGGGCAGCTGGTCCCGAACCGACCCTTGCCGCTCCAGGAATCTGCTGCGTGGCTCCAATCGGCACGCTCCCAGTGCTCTGCTGCGCCGTAGCTGGAGCGGTGCGCAACAACGTGACGATTGCGATTAAAATTAGACTGTAGAATTTCACGCCGGACCTCACACTTCCCCTCACTCCGCTCCAATAATTTCACGGCCCAAGTCTCTCTGTATTGTCGGCGGTTGTCTGGAATTGCAGCGATTTGCTGGAATTGGGTAAGCGGCCTCCGCGGATTACGCAGAATTTCTAAAGAAGGCCTTTGATCTTTGTACGTTGTTTTTGTTTCCATCAATCCAAGGTCAAATCAATAGAGCAAAGTTCAAAGTACAAAGACCCAAGACCAAAGACCCACCCTGGTGATTGCGCAATACCGCCCTTGATCCAATCGGTGGAATCCGACTCGGTTCGCCCTGTTCGACCTTGCGTGTGGGCGAACCCGTTTGGAGCCGCGATACGAGGATTGGAACCAGAGCTGAAACAGCCATGACTACCGCAATCACGTATATTCCTTAACGCGTCACCAGAAGCAGATCCTCTGAGCCAATTCAGTCGCCCAGGGCCGCGGCCGTGATTGAGGAGCTCCTTATTACAGCTGGGTTATCTTCTTCCCGGCTTTCTTGAATCCTCTCCCAATCTTCTTAGCGCCGCTCGCCGTAGCTCTTCCTGTTTTCTCAGTGCCCTTCGCGGTGGCTTTGCTCGCATCCCTTGCGCCGACAGCGCTCGCCTGAGCAGCTTTTTCAGACCCTTGGGCTGCTGCCTTTCCCGTCTTCTCGCTGCGCCTGCCAACTTTCCTGGCGGCCCTTGCCGTAGCGTTTCCCGTTTTCTTAGCTTCCTTCGCCGTGGCTTTGCTCGCGTCCCTGGCGCCGACAGCGGTTGCCTTCGCGGCTTTTTTGGCCCC
>WNFU01004821.1_pt1 | contig 17063 bp, 13 predicted proteins | sample 5400121 | NCBI WGS metagenome assembly WNFU01 (sample SAMN13153360, study PRJNA577476) | soil metagenome | isolation source: 100 cm soil or saprolite under grassland replicate 1 | place: USA:California | collected 2016-06-15
CGTCGACCTCAGTGCCTGCAGCCTCGCAAACGGGGTCAAGTAGCCTGGCATGGGCCTCTGCTACAATCCCGCAGCGCCCATCGACGGCGCCCACGTCGGAGTGGCGGAATAGGCAGACGCGCTAGGTTGAGGGCCTAGTGTCCGCAAGGACGTGGGGGTTCAAGTCCCCCCTCCGACACCACGACTGAGCTGGAGATCCGTGCTTCACCTCCTCTCGGCATCGGGGACAGGTCGTCCCGTTGACAGCGGTTTGACAGCAGAGGACTCCGAGTCCTGTTGTTCGCCGTCAAGGATCAGCCGTGCGACGGCGTTCGCGGCCTTGGCGTCCATCGCCTTCAGGACGTGCTGATACAGGTCCGACGTGATGGCCGTATTGGCGTGGCCGAGGCGTTGGCTGACGACCTTCACGTCAACGCCGGCCTGGAGGCTCGCCGTCGCGTAGGTGTGCCGGAGCCCGTGAAGCGTCAGGTTTGGTAAGCCGACCGCGCGGACCAGGCGAGCGAACATCCTGGTGAGCTGAGTCGGCCGGAGCGGCGTCCCGTCCTCGCGCGTAAAGACCAGGCCGTGGTCTTGCCAGGCGCCGCCGCGCGCGCGCCGCTCCTCAAGCTGCCGCTCGTGGTGGGCCTTGAGCGCTGCCACGGTGGCCGGGTCGAGTGCGATCGACCGCCGTCCCGCCGGGGACTTCGTGCCCAGCCGGATGGCCGGCTTGCCCGCGATCGTCACCAGCTTCTGGACGATCGTGAGTTGGCCGCTCTCCAGGTCGATCGCCCGCCAGGGGAGACCGAGCGCTTCGCTGCGGCGCAGTCCCGTCGTTGCGAGGAGCAGCCACAGCGCCGCCAAGCGGTCGGCTTCCATTGCCTTGAGGAAGCTGCGGAGATCCTCCGGGCTCCACACGGCGCGCTCGACCCTCTCCAGCTTCGGCGGCCGAGCCGACCGCAGGGCGGCCACGTTGCGGGTCACGAGGCCCTGGTCCACGGCATCCTCAAGCGCTCGGTGGATCAGCGTATGCACGTTCTTGACGGTCTTGGGCTTGAGTCCCTGACCGCGCCGGCCGCCGCTCGCGGCGAGGTCGGTGTAGAGGGCGCGAAGGTTCGTCGCCGTGAGCTGTTGCAGCCGCACATGCCCGAGGCGCGGCTTGATGTAGGCACGGGCGTAGTGCCCGTAGACCTCGTGCGTGTTCGGCTCAAGGTTGCCGGCCATCGTGGGGAGCCACTCGTCCAGGAACACGCCGAGTGTGAGCCTGGAGGCTTCCACCAGCGTCCCGGCGCGGTAGGCGGCCAGGGCTTCGCTCAGCGCCGCCTGCGCCTCGCGCTTGCTGCGGAAGCCGCCCTTGGATCGCTGCCGCCGCTTTCCGGTGACGGGATCGACCGCATCGAAGTACCAGGTCCAGGTGTCCCCGCGCTTGCGGGTACCGCCCCTCATCGATCGAGCAACCTCAGCAGGGGAGCGGTGGGAACCCGTAGCTTGCGGCCGAGGCGGAACGTCTTGAGCTGACCAGCTCGGGCGGCGCGGTACGCCGCCGACCGGCTGACGCCGAGCAGCTCGGCCGCTTCCTCGACGCTAATTGTCGGCGGAAGCTGGCTGAGTGTCACCTTGGTCCGCACGGCCATCGGAGTCCTCCTCGAACAAACCCTGACCATCCGGTCGAAGGCTACAAGAGGACGTGGCTGAGATCCCGCACTTTTCGTACGGGATAGTATCAGAAGTGCGGCTAGCCAAGGCTCGCTAGGGGTATCGGGGCAAGCCGTTCGTCTAGCGACGCCTAAGTCTCCGGCCTCGGCTCGGCTTGAGAAGGACCACGAATCCAGGGTCAGGCGTACGGTCGGTCAACCCAACGGAGCGGCACCTCCGAGAGCTGAGGACGGCGGTCGAGCTTTCAATAGGTCACCGAGCGACGCCGACTTGTGCCGAAGGGGACGGCAGGGTATACAAGGCTGTATGGCTTCCTCGTCCGACAAGTTGTCCCCGCTTGGTCCGAGAGACTGGCTTACTCAGCTCGGCCCAAAGTTCTGGAATCAGCCCAAACATGGGCAAATTGATGTGTCGCTCTGGGTAGGACGACTGTCGGTGGAGCGCATGGTGTTGGTCGTGGGTGGCCCCGGCCGCCAGCTCACGAAGCGGGACGACGTTCGATATTTCATGGTTGGCTGTCTCAGGGATGCAGGATTCATCCTCGATGCCGATACTAAGCTTGTGAACGGCGAGCGCCATGTGAGTGTGAAGGCTACCGGCGAGTGGACAACCGATCTCGCCAGGAAGTTCGATGCTTGCGCCGGCAAGGAATGGTCAGGTGAGAACTGATGGGTGACCAACTCTCGCTTGAGCCTGGCCGAGCGCCATGGAAGCCATCCAAGGACGCCGAGCTGGTCGAGACGCTGCTCTACAACAACATGCCGCTGGTGGGCGTAATTCGCCAGTATGGTCATCTTTACGTCTTCCGCTGCGTTGAGGGCTTTGCTGACGATACCCATGTCTGGGCCTATATGCTGATTCAAGACGCAGATCTTGCCCAGCTAAGGGAGCTTGCCGCAGGTGGAGATCTAGATCTATGGAGTAGATTGGGCAATCTCACGGCTGGTGGTCAGTTTGCCCTTGCGCTTGCGACCGACCAGGACGGGATCGTCGCTGTCTTTCACACCTACGGTCTTGATCCGCCTACGATCCTTGAGAGCCAAGACTTTGTGGACCTGGTACTCAAGTATGGGTTCTCTGGTCCCTATATGACGACTGAGGACTACCAAGAGAAAGCTGATGCAGCCTTGCATCGGCTCGCGGAAATGGTGGCGCCCACGTAGCTAGCCGGAACCTATGCTAGGACGCTGGCTCCGGCAGCACCCCAACGCGTCGGGCAAGAGCACGCAACTCTGGGTTGACACTGCGGCGCTCTCCGCGTAGCAGGTCGCGGACCATCTCGCGGACGAGCGCGTGGCTTCGCACCTGCTCGGGTGTGAGCGACTCTGCCTCCTGGAGCGTCCGCACTGCCTCTGCCGTCTTCCTGCGCTGGCCGTACGCACGAGCAACGTCGATCAGGAAGCGGGCGCGTCGCTCGGTGGAAAGGCCAGCGGCATTGACCGTGGCGGCCCGGCGCAGCGCCTCGCCAGCGTCGCCCAGCTCGACCGAGACACCGATCGCATGCAGGGCGACGTTGGTTGGGCCGAACTCGGTATGGAAGTCGTTGCGGCCTTCACCGACCTGCTGCGCGGCCTCCTCTGCCTTGCGCATGCACTCACGGGCAACGTCCTCGGCGTTCGCTCGGATGGCGAGGACTGCTCCAACGAGGTTCATGGCGCCCCACAGAGCAACATGCTCCGTGGAGGCGGTCTGTAGCCCCTGCTCTAGGGCGGCGACGGTCATGAGCGCTGTCCGCAGTCCCTGATCGGCGCGGTTGCCGCTCAGGAAGGCGTGCGCGATCCGGAACTCGCCGGCTGCCGCGAGGAGGACAGCCCCGGCGCGCTCAGCCGCGGTTACCGATCGGTCGCCGGCGATCCAGGCCAGATCCGTCTCGCGGAGCTTCGCCATCGCGGCGGCCGTAGCTTGGTACGTCTCCGCCGTCAGCTCGAACGCCGCCTTACGGTCGGCGCCGTGAAGTAGCCGGGCGGCCCGCTCGCATTCCGCGATGAGCGGCGGGAGCAGCTCGCCGAGGTCGGCATAGCGCGAGGCGTGGGCTAGATCCCAAGCTCGTTCAGCTCTCGACTTGAGGTCCGACAGGTCGGGCGGCGGTACGGGGTCGGGGCCATCGAGGAGGGCTGGCAGCGCGGCATGACCGGTGAGCGCCATGCGGATGGCCCGGACGGCGGGATGCTCCTCGCCCTGCGCCTCGACGAGTAGCGGGTCCGGCGCCAGCTCGCCGACGGGCACATTGAGCGCTCCTGCGACCTCCATGAGGACAGAGATGCGATCGATGGAGCGCACCCCGCGCTCGACTTGGGAAAGCCAACTCTCCGAGCGGCCGAGGAGCCCCGCGAGCTTCACCTGGGAGAGCCCGCGGCGTCGGCGGTAGTAGGCGATGCGCTCGCCGAGTGGCGTCGAGACTTCCACGGGGGGCGCTACCGTGCCTGCTCGCTGGGAGTTGGTGCTCCCTTGCCCGCCTGGAGAGCAAGGAACTCGACTCGCGTCGCCATGAGGTACTGCTCGCGCTCGCTCAGGAAGCGGCGGACGTGCTCTTGGCGCTCGTGCTCCTCGAACGCTTCGCGGTCGCGGTACAGCTCATAGAACACCCGGGCATCGGACTCGCCCTCGACCGCGTGGCAGGTGTAGATCAGCGTGCCCGGCTCGGACGAGCGAATGCTCTCTACGGTTTCGTTGGTCAGGGCATCGAAGCGCGGCCCTGCTCCCGCTCTGAGATCGAAGCGAACGACTAACCCAAACACGTGTTCCCCCTCGTGATAACGGTCACGCCCGGCGGCGCCCAGCCTATAGCCCTCAGAGAGGAATCCCAACACACCGTGTGCGACCCCGCACTTGGAATGCGGGCAGCTCAAGGGTCTCGAAGCAGACCGCCGAGCCATCAGGTGGAGGGCCGTTTTCGGCTCCGATGGAATCTGCGGCAAGCTCTGGTGATCGGAAATGGGACGGCTATTCACGTGAGGCTGATGGCCGAATTCTTCAAGAAAGGCGATGCTAAAACCCTGGCGTCTCATTGGCGCCGCCCGAGCACTAGACGAGCACCGTTACCAGGGACTTCACGTCCTGTTATGCACTCAGCCGCTCGACGCACGCCCTGATCCGACCGAATCGTAACGCCCACCAGAACCCGATCACCACGACATGCCTTTCTGCCGTTGCAGTGTCCCGTACACTTTTCTCGCCGCCCTTCAAGAGCACTACACATCCGCATCTGCGATGCAGCCCGAGAACCGTGGGCGGGGAGAGGACGCAAGTGGCGCTGCCGGTGAAGGCGCTCAAGGCTGGCCAGGAGTCGTACTGGTTGGACCAGATCGCCAGAAACCGCGAAGAGTATTTTTCCGGCAAAGGGGAGTCTCCGGGCCGGTTCGTCGGCGAGGCCGCCGCCACCAGTAGGCTGGTGGGCGAGGCCACCCCCGAACAGGTCCACGCCATGTTCCGCGGCCTGGACCCCGCCACAGGCACGCAGCGCTGCAAGCCGCTGCTGCGCGCCGACCCACGCTCCAAGCTCCCCGCCGCACCGCTCCTAGCCGCCCTGAAGGCCCGCGCCGCCGAACACGGCGCCGAGGAGCTGGAGCAGCTCGCCGGCTCCAAGGCACTCGCGAGTGATGTCCGCTCAGTGCAGGCGGCCTGCAAGCTCGGCGCCTCCCGGCGGGTCAAGGTCGAGACGGTGGAGCGGGTCTGCCGCAAGGTGCTCGGCCTGGACCCCCACGAGCTGTACGGCGAGGCGTTCGATCAGGCGTGGCGGCACCGCGGCAAGCGGGTTGACGAGCGGGTATCCGCCCTGGACCACTGCTTCTCGTCGCCCAAGAGCGTCTCGCTGCTGGCCGGCGCCGGCGGCGAGCAGGTCCGCCGTCAGGTCGCGGAGGCCCGCAGCGAGGCCCTCGCCGTGGCGATCGGCTACCTGGAGCAGCACGGGATCGGGGTGCGGCGCGAGCACAACGGCACCGACCGCTATCTGGCTCAGGGTGGCCTGCTGGGGATCGCGTTCGAGCACCGCAGCAGCCGGGCGGGTGACCCGCAGTACCACACCCACGTCCTGGTGCAGAACGCCGCCAAGGGACCGGACGGCCGCTGGACGGCGTTGGACTCTGACCGGCTGTACGCGCACCTAATGGCTGCCGACCACCTGTACCTGACGGCCGAGCGCGCGGCGCTGACCGAGCGGCTCGGAGTGCGCTGGACCAAGGTGGACGAGCGGTCGGGCGCGGCCGAGATCGTCGGCCTGGACGACCGGAGGCTGATCGAGCGGTTCAGTAAGCGTTCCGAGCAGATCGACGACTGGCTGGCCGAGCATGGTTTGAGCGGGATCAAGGCCAGTAGTGCGGCGGCGGTTGCCACCCGCGCGCCCAAGGACCACGCCGAAGACGAGCAGAGCGTGTACGCCCGCTGGAGCAGGGAGCTGGCCGAGGCAGGCATCGGGGAGCGCGAACTTGAAGCGGCGCTTGCGGGTGGGCGCGGCCGGCTGGCCTCGGCCGAGGAGGTCCAGCGGGCGCTTGGCGAGCTGGCCGGGCCGGACGGATTGACCGCCAGCGCGAGCACGTTCACGCGGGCCGACGTGGTCGACGCGCTGTGCAAGCGCCTGCCGGTCGCGCCCAGCGCCCAGGCCGCCCGCGCCCAGGCCGAGCAGCTGGCCGAGCGGTTCCTTGGCGAGCGGGCGATCCGCCTCGGCCGCGACCGGCGCCTTGGCGTCGAGCGGTACTCGACCCCGGAGCTGCTGGCGCGGGAGCGGCAGCTGGTCGCCGCGGCAGTTTGCCGGCGCGACGCCGGCTGTGGCCTGGTCCGCCCCGAGGTCGTCCGCTCGGTGCTGGAGCGCCACGGGACCGCCGGCCAGGACCAGACCGCGATGGTCCAGGATGTGTGCCGCTCCGGTGCCGGCGTGTCGGTGGTGGTGGGCCGCGCCGGGTCGGGCAAGACGTGGGCGTTGGGGCTGGCGCGGGAGGCGTTCGAGCTGGACGGCTACCAGGTGCTGGGCACCGCCCCGACCGGGATCGCCACCGTCGGGCTGGGCGAGGAGGGCTTCACCGACGTCCGCACCGTCGACCGGCTGCTGCTGGACCTCGGCAAGCAACAGGGCGGGCTGGACGGGCGGACGGTGCTGGTGGTCGACGAGGCCGCCATGCTCGGCACCAGAAAGCTCGCCCCGCTGCTGGAGCACGCCCAGCGGGCCGGCGCGAAGGTCATCCTGGTGGGCGACGACCGGCAGTTCGCTCCGATCGACGCCGGCGGCGGCTTCCGGGCACTGCGGCTGCGGCTTGGCGCCGCCGAGCTGACCCAAAACCGCCGCCAGGTCCAGCCGTGGGAGCAGCAAGCCCTGGACGACGTGCGCGCCGGGCGGGTCGAGCAGGCCATCGCCGCCTACGCCGAGCACGAGCGCATCCGCGCCTTTGAGGCCACAGACGAGCGCGACCAGGCGCTGCTACACGACTGGTTCACCGCCCTGCAGGCCGGCGAGCAGCCGGTCATCTACGCCCACCGCCGCGCCCAAGTCGACCGGCTCAACCTGCTCTGCCAGCGGCTCCGCCCTGACGCCGACGAGCTTGGCACCGGGCGGCTGGCGGTCGGCGACCGCAGCTTCGCGGTCGGCGACCAGGTCGTGTTGGGCGCCAACGCGCTGGCGCGGCTGGGGGTCGCCAACGGCACCTCGGCCGTAGTGGTGGGGATCGATGTGCGCGGGCGGGCGCTGACGGTGCGCACCACCGAGGAGCAGTCGCCGCGGACGGTGCGGCTGCCGGGCTGGTACCTGGACGCCGAGGTGGCGCCGGGCGGCTCCCGGCGGGTGGACCTGGCCTACGCACGCACGGACATGCGCTCGCAGGGGCGCACCGAGCAGCGGGCGCTGCTGGCGTTGGACGGCGCCGAGGACATGCAGGGCTGCTATGTGCAGCTGTCGCGGTCCAAGCAGCGCACCGACCTGTACCTGACGGTGGGGCCGGCGCCGCTCGACCGTGAGGAGGCCCACGCGCACCCCCGCGGCGAGCCGGTCGAGCCAGAGCAGCTGCTTGGCCGGGTCATGAGCCGCGACGGCAGCAAGACCCTGGCCAGCGACCTGCCGAGCTTACTGGACGTGCGGCGGTGGTCCACCAAGCAGCTCCGAGAGGAGCGTGACCGGGTCCAGGCTGTCCGTGCCGGGTGCCCACCCGACCGCTCCCACGAGCTGACCCTGGCCCAACGCCGCGCGGCCAAGGCCGAGGAGGCCCGCCGGCAGGCCCTGGCCGACCTGGAGGCCGCCCGCGCCGAGGCGACCGGCGCGCATGGCCGGGCGGCGCGGCTTTCGGCCCGCGACCGGCTGGCGCTGGCCGAGCATCGGGGGCGAACGCTGACGCGGCAGGCCGACCAGGCCGCCCAACGGGCCGGGATGCTGCGCCGCGCCCAGCAGCAGCGCGCCGGCTGGCTGGAGGCCCACGACGCCGAACTCAGGCGCCGCGAGCAGCTGGTCACCCGCCAGCTGGCCTGGCAGCGTCGGGTGGATGCACGGGCGATGGTGCTGGACCCGCCGGGCTGGCTGCTGGCCGAGCTTGGCCCCATGCCCGAGCCGCGTGAGGAGCGTGAGGCGTGGATACAGGCGGCGGTCGAGCTGGACGCCTACCGGCGCGTCCACGGCCTGCCAGACGCCGCCGAGCGGGCACAGCGGGGTGGTGGGCCGGCCGAGCGGGACATCGACGCCGCGACCAACCGCGCATCCGCCCGGGACGGGCTGACGCCCCAGCATGCGCCGGCCGACCGCGACCCGCCCGGCGGTCCTGCCACGCCGTCCCGTCCTGCGCCCGAGGAGTCGTCTCGTCCTGCCCGTCCTGCGGCTCGTCCCGTTCCCAGCCGGGCGTCTCGTCCCGCGCCGGACCGGCCGGGGTGGCATCGCCGGCAGCGCGACCACGACGACGCCACGCAGGACCGGCCAGCAGGACCAGACCGTGCGCGCGAGGGGAGCGCACTCCCCCCACATGCAGGCCGGTTTGGCGCTGCCCTGGGCCGCCAGCCCGGCCGGGACCGGCCAGGACAGCGGCGGGACTGGCATGCGGTCCGCGCCGCGCTGGAGCGGCTCGCCGAGCAGCGCGAGCGGCTTGGCCGCGGCGACCGGCAGGACCGGGCAGGACACCAAGACCGCGACCGTGGTCGTGGACACCGCCAGGACAGCGACCGCCACGAGCGGGACGGCCGGTAGGACCCCGGCCAGGAAGGAGCACCGCCATGAACCAGCCCCAGCCCTCCGACCCCGACGACGACCTTGAGCAGTTTGGCCGGCCGATCTACCAGGGCGACGGCCTACAGGTCCGCGGGCTGACCGGGGGGGATCTCGCCCGCTTCCTGGCCGCCCACGCCGGCCAGCCCGCCCGCCTGGTGGGCAGCGGCTGGAACCACCTCAAGCCCACCAAGACGCCGCCCTCAAGCCCCGCCGGCCCGCTGGCAGTGGCGGGACCACTGCGCGGCAGCTACGGCGAGCCGGGCGCCTCCGCCCGCGCGATCTACCGGCGGCTGCGCGCCGCCGAGCTGGCCGACTGGACCCGCGGGCTGGTCTGGCGACTCGCGCTGGCCGGTGGCGCCGGCATCGGCGCGGCCGTCCTGACTGGCCCGCTGCCGAGCATGGCGCGCCTGACCGCCTCTCTGGTCGCGGTCGGTGTGGTCGGCTGGCGGCTGCGGTTTCGCGCCTCGGCCGAGGCCAGCGCGTGGCGCACGGGCGCCCGTGGAGAGCGGCGCACCGCGCGGCGGCTGCGCCGCCTTGTCCGCCGCGGCTACGTCGCCTTCCATGACCTGGCCATGCCCGGCTCACGCGCCAACATCGACCACCTGCTGATCGGCCCGACCGGGGTGTTCGTGATCGACTCCAAGCAGTACACCGGCCGCATCCAGCAGACCCCGGACGGCCACGTCTGCCACAACTACTACCCGATGGACCAGCAGTTTGAGACCGTCCGCGACGAGGCCGGTGCGGTCGAGTCGATCCTCGGCGCGCCAGTCGTCCCACTGCTATGCGTGCATGGTGCCAGCGTGCAATGGGGCGGGCTGAGCGCCCAGGGCGTGGCGATCGTGCCCGCCGGCCAGCTCCGCGCCGCGCTCGGCGCCGACCCGGTGCTGTCCGCCGAGCAGGTCACGGTCCTCGCCGGCACCGCGCAGGCCCGTCTACATCCGGCCAAGTAGTGGGATCGCGCCCAAAGGCGTATTGCGGTCATTGTCGCTACGGCGCAAGCGACTCTGCTGCCAGCGGCCTGATCCCGCAGCCGGGCCTCGTCGCCCAGTCGCCGCTACCAGGTTCGCGGCGCTTGGGTGTCGGCCGGCCCGCCATCGCGGCCCGCATGGGGCGGCCCCGACGGGGGCTGGTCGGCTGCCGGTTCCAGTTCGGGTTCGAGGTCATCGAGCGGTCCGAAGGCGGCCTCCACGCTGCCCCAGCCCCGATCCTGCCCGTAAGCGTGCTCGGCGACGGCAAGCAGCGCATCGGCGTCCCCCGCCGCCGGGTCCTGGCGGGCGAGCGCCTGGAGCTGCTGGTAGCCATCCTCCACGAAACGAGCGGCCTCGGCCGTCTGGAGCGGCCGGTACAGCAGCACACTGGTGGCGCGCAGCGTCGCCGACGCGCTGGGGCGGCCCAGCTCAACGGCCAGGTCGGCAAGCGTCTTCCAGATGCTGGCCTCACACTCGCGGCCGTCGAACCGCTGCGCCAACCGCAGCGCGCACACAAGCCTGCCGCGTGCTTCGGCAAGCTCGCCGTGCAGCATGGCCAAGATGGCAAGCTCCTTAAACGTCTCGGCTTGCCTGCCCAGGTCACCGAGTTGCTGTTGCATCGTCAACGCTCGTCCAAGGTGATCGCCGGCAGCTTCCAGCTCGCCGCGCTTCCTGGCGAGCATCCCCAGGAACCGCCACTGCCTGGATTCAGCGACTCGATCACCGGTCTCTTGCCACCGTCGTAGTGCCTCGCGGGCCTTTTCCTGGGCGGCCGAGAGGTCGCCCTCGTCGTGGTCAACTTGCGCCAACTCGGACCACACATAGGCTGCCTGATGTTCGTGACCGCGTAGGTGGCGAAGGACGTTGAGCGCTTCGTTCGCTTTCTGTCTGGCGCTGGCCAGGTCGCCCTCCTCGCGGTCGACCCTAGCAAGGTCTTGCAAGTACAGCGCCGCGCTATCGCGCTCGCCAAGGTGACGAGCGCCGTCGAGAGCTTCTTCAAAAAGCCGCCGGGCCGCTGGGAGTTCGTCCAGGTCCAACTTAAGGTGGCCCAGGTGGTGGGCCGCGGTGACGGTTGAGCTACGCTCGCCAAGCTCCCGTGCAAGCTTATGGGTCACCCCCAGGATCTGGCCGGCCTGAACATACTCCCCGAGAAGGAGATGCAGGTAGCCGCGGCCGAGCAGCGCCGTGACCCGCTCCGGGCGAAGGTCTGCCCGTTGGGCCAACGCGGCGGCGCCCTCGTAGACCGCCAAGGTCTCCCGCGGCGGACAGGCGTACACCATGGCCTCCGCGGCGCGCAGCAGCAGCGCGGTCGCCTGAACATAGTCCCACTGGTCCCAGGCATCGGTGGGCATGTTGAGCACCGCCAAGGCGTGACGGCGCTGCGCCGCAAGGGTGGTGTCAAAGTCGGCCCGGCGGTCGAAGTCGGCGGCAGCACGGCGCTTGCCGGCCGCGCGAAGCAGCGGGGCGATCAGCGGGACCACCCGCGCCGGCTCGGGCGCGTACACCTCCGCTAGCGCCCAGCCGTAGCGCTCGCTGCGCTCCGCCTCTTCGGACGGCCCGAGCCCATAGCGGCGCAGCGTCTGCCAATGCAGCGCGGAGACGAACTCGTAGCGGCTCACAAACCGCGGCTCCCCCTCCGGGTCATGAAGCTTGAGGAAGCCGACGTCGACCACCAGCCCGTCGGGATGGTCGTCGCCTACGGTCAGGTGCTCGTCGAGGAAGTCGATCAGCTCGTCAGGGTCACGGCCCAGCGCGCCGGCCAGCGCCGGGGCGGTGAACCGGCGGCCCTCCAGCGCCGCGGTGGCCAGCAGCTCGCGGGCCGTCTCCAGCGGGCCAGGCTCGCCGGTGCCGAGCAGGCGGGCAAGGCGCGCGTCCAGCAGGTCGTTGACCCTGCCGAGCCTGGCTGCGTCCGGCCCAGCGAACTCCCAGGTGCCCTCTGGGGCCTGGCGGACGACCCGGCGCGCCTGCCAGTCCTCCCACAGCGCCGCCAGCCAACGCGGGTCCCCACTGGTGGCCGTGTGCAGGCCCGCCGCAAGGCTCGGCGCGCATGGCCGCAGCCACGCAGCGACGTCAGCAACCGTCAGCGGCTGCAGCCAGCGCCAGCTGGCCAGGCCCGCCTCGACCAGCCGCCGGGCGACAAACAGCGGCTGCGGCTCCTCCCGCTCGTGGCCGCCAAGCTCATGTGGGCCGGTAAGCGAGACCACCAGCAGCAGCGGCAGGTCCCGCACGGCCTCGGCGGCAAGCGGCCGCAGGAACGCCGACCACCACGCCTGCCGGCTTTCGACCTGGTCGAGGTCCTCTAGCAGGCACATGACCGGCCGCTCCAGCGCCGCGCGGCGCAGCAGCGCCTTGAGCCCATCGGGGTCCAGCGGCACCGGCCGTCCCTGCCCGGCATGGGTCTCCAGCAGCTCGCGGACCGCGCCGCTGACCTCGGCGAGCTGGCCAAGCAGCTTGCCGGCCGAGGCCAGCCACGGCGCGCCCACCGCCGCGGTGACCGCCGGGGCGGCAAGCTCAACCACCTTGCTGACCACTCCGGCGAGTTCCTCCAGCGGCACCTTGGAGGGCCTCGGGGCCGGCCAGGGGACGTACTGTCCACCGGCGAAGCTGCCGCCTACCACCATCGGGCGCGGCGTGGCCTGGCCCAACAGCCCAGCCAGCCCCTGAAGCACCCCGCCCGCCCCACTGTCTGATGGGCAGGCCCACAGCACCACTTGGCCTTTGCGGGACCGAGCGACCTGCTGGTAGCTGGCCAGCGCCGCGCGGGCATCGGCCTGGTAGCGCCAGACCGTTGGGCGTTGGGTCACCAGCCGTTCGCGCATCGCCACCCCCTACCCGCGACCAAGGGTCACCGGGCACCATGACAGCGCTACCCTACCGCGGGACCATGCGGCCAAGGAACCACGATCACCCCAGCGGGTGTCATGACGACGAACTGCCGCAAAGGTGATCGACGACCGCAGCGGCTTGGTCGTCCTGGGGGAAGGAGCACACGGAGGATGCGACGGCTTGGCCCAAACGCCTACGGTGAGCAGCTCCAGCCCGGCCGGGTCGCCGACTGCTACCTCGGCATCCTGCTGGATCAGCCGCTGGCCGAGATCGCACCCGAGCCCGGCCGCGTGCTGGTGGTCGCCCCCGCCGCCCTCCTGTATAACGAGGTCCCCCAGCCGGACGGCCAGGTGCTGTACGAGCTGGTCACCGGCCACCCCGACCGGGCATCGCGGGAGCTGGTGTTCCTGGCCGACCTCACCGTCGAACTGCGCGCCTGGCCACAGCAGACCTGGACCGCGCTTGGCGTCAGCCCCGAGGCCGCCCTGCTGGCTGTGGTGGACCGCTGGCGCGCCGGCCACGTCAAGGGCCTGGAGGTTGGCGGGGTGAGCGCCGAGGAGGCGCGCGCGCTCGCCCGGTCCGCGATGGCCTACGTCCGCGAGCAGCTCCGCGGTCGGCTGGCCCGTGAGGTCAGCCGCCAGTACCTGCGCTGGCTGCACCCGACCAACCGCCGCCGGCCGGGCGAGAGCTTCCTATAGCCGACCATGCCCGCTCTGCGCTTGGGACGTGTGGTCGTGGCGGGCGACCACGCGACTACCGCAGCGACCATCCGCGCACGGCGGCACTGGCGCGCGGAAGACGACCACGAGCGGAGGCGACCATGCGGCACTGCGCAGCGACCATGCGACGAGGCCACGGTCGTGCGACAGAGGCTGCGGACGACTACACGGCACTGCGGATGCGGCTCCATGCGAATTGCGACCTACACGCCATGCGAACAGCGACAGGCGCGTGCCAGATCCGATCACGAGTACTGTTTTCCCTGGTCAGGGCCTCAGACCGTTGACAATTAAGTGTCATCGTGGTGCGGAGGCGATCATCCGGCACTGTGTCGCCGTCGGGCCGGGCGACCATGCAACCGCTGCCCGCAGTATCGGAAGCGACCATGCGACCACCAGAGCGGCCACTGCGCAGGGCGGCACTGGCGCGGAATGCGACCACCGAGCCGCAGCGACCATGCGGCCAAACTCTGGGTGTGCGGGACGGTGCATCCTGCGACCAACCGCACTGCGGGAGGCGGGACTGTGCAGGGCAAGTCGATCGCAAGGAGTTCCTTGCCGGCCCAGTCGGGAGATGGGAGAGGTGGGAGAGGGCGGTTCCGCAGCGTCAGCCGAGGTGCAACCACTGACGTAGGACTTCGCGCAGCGAGTCGCCGTTCACCAAGGCCGGGGTGAGCACGCCGAGCAGGTAGAACACGAACCCGACGGCAACGTTGACCGCAAGCCCACTCCAAAACGACCGGCGCCGCGCGCGCTCCTGCCTGGCTTCCAAGACTTGAGCGACCGACTCGGCCTCCGCCCTGCTGATCGCGGCCGTGCGCTGGTAGTCAGTGACCTGCCGGCGGATCTCGTCGAGGACTCCCTGCTGGACCTTGACATCCTCCTGCAGTTCCTCGGCCAGGAAAGCAGCCTGCTGCATGGCCTGCTGCGCCGCTTTGGCCCGTTGGGGGAGGTCATTGGGCAGGGACCGGTGTGGCACTTGGCGCATCAGGATCTCGTGATACTCGGCCTTGGCGAGGTCGACCGTCCGGACCGACGCGACGAGCGCGATGATCGCCGGCACCCAGATCACGACGTTGTCAGCCACGCGTCCGCTCGCGCCCACGAGCGATGCCGCTGCAGTTGCAGCGGTCCCGGTGAGCCCAAGCGACACGATGAGCATGCCGAAAGCAAGACGAGCCACATATCCCACTGCCTGCTCGTCCGCACGATCCGCGATCGGCGAACTGCGCGGTGGCCCCAGCGGGCGGGGCTTAAGGTCGCCTATGGTGCGATAGGCGTGGACGCCTACCGCCAGGCCGACCACGAGCGCGGCGACCTGCCATGCCCAGGAGGGGGCAACCCAGCCAGAGATGCCCTTGTGCAGGACATGGTTGGCCGTGTTGGCGAGCGCCGCTCGTACCTCCAGGATCGCAACCCAAGTCAGGCCGGCCCGGACAAGAATGCGGATCCATCGCAGGGTCCGCACTCGGGTCGTGCGCTGGGGTGTCCCAGCCGGCAGCGGGGCCGAGGGCTCGGGAGCCGCTGGCTGCGCGGTGACCCCTGTTGAGGGGACGGTGTTCTCAGACAACTGTCGCTCCCTCCTGGCGAGGAGCCTCTACAACGCTATAAGCAAGGAGCCGCAGCCTCTCATCGAACTGCCGGGCCCCCAGGTCGAGCAGTAGTCGCTCCAGCCACATCGCGACCAGGCGACGGACCGCCGCCTCGCCGAGATCCGCATGTGCCAAAGCGGGGAACACATAGGTGGGGAGCTGCTCGTCCCCATCGCGGGGGAACACGTCCAGCGCCACGAACTGGTCGATCGAGCGGCCCACGCACGCAAGCGCCGCCTCAGCGTGCCCGTGGCGCACGACTCGCGCGTCCGGGCCGGCGCAGATCTCCACCAGCGACGCAGCTACGCGACGTAGCACCACCAGCGTGGAGAACAACTCGTCCAGTTCGACCCGCAGCGGCGTGCCATCCGGGAGCTCCACCGTGCCGGGCTGCGTCACCCGGATCGGCTGCCCGGTGCCGTCCCGGTAGGGGTTGAGGCCGAGCGCGACAAGCACATCGACCATGCGACCCGCGCGCTGCACGTACAAGCGGCCACCAACGCCCTCCCCTTGGGCATCTACGGTGCCGGGGAGCGGCGGCAACGTGCAGGTAGCGTGCAACCACGAGCTTCGTGGTCGCTCAAACCGCCAGGCGACCTCGCCGCTGCCCCGCTGGTCGGCGAGCATGCGCATCTGGCCGGCGAGCGGGCCGGTGTTCAGCTCGCCGAGGACTCGCTCCTTGATGCGGTTGTCGAGGATGGCACGCAAGGCGGCGGACGGCGGCAGCCAACCGGTGGCCCGCACCCGAATCTGCAGCTCCGGTGGTGCAGCATCCGGCCAAGGCCACGGCCCAATGCCCCCGACCTGCAATTGCGGCCCGGCGAGCGCGCCCACGGCTGCCCCATCGGACTCGGTGAGCAGGGCGAGCATCTGCGCTCGCGTCGCCGGCGTCGTCGCGCCAAATCCCCGGATGTAGACCGTGCCGGCCAGCGTGACGGGTCGATCGGTGGCGTCAGGGTCGACGCGAACGACCAAGATCACGCGGTCGTCGCCGGAGGCCGCAGTCGGCACGGTCACAGGGATGATCTCTGGCTCAAGAGATGGATCCAGCAGCGTGCGAAGCTGGCCGACTAACGCGCCCACCGCTCCCTTCGTAATGCCAACCAGACGAGCGTCGCCGTGTACGTCTTCTCGAACCCCGACGAGCACGACGCCACCGTCCGCGTTCGCCATGCCAGCGATGGCTTTGACGACGTTGCGCCCATCGATCTTCCCCTTCAGCTCAAGAACGCGGCTCTCGGTCAGCGCGTCGCTCGCCTCTGCGGCCACCACGAACTCGCGAACGCCTGCAAGGTCGATCTCCGACGCTGGCGCGCGAAACACATCGACCACCGGCTTGCTCCCTTCCTGCAATCAACAACCAACGCTGCGCAGAGTCTCGCAGGCGGAAGCCACAGGGAGCATCACAGTTACGATCCGTAGGTCACACCGGTCCGTTACGACCCGTCTGTCTCTCCGCCGGGTTGCCTCGCCCTACGATCGGTTGAACAACAATCCAGGACAGCGAACAGGCCCCGACGCGGACGCCGGGGCCTGTTGTCAGCGAAGGATGCTCAGCGGTCGTCGCGGTCGTCGCGGTCCTGCCGGTCACGGTCGTGGTCGTGGTGCCGCTCGGACGTGCCCGGCTCGTCCGGGCCGAAGAGGTCGGGTGGGCAGCCCGGATCGTCGTAGGCCAGCGCACGCTCCTCCAGCTCGGCCTGGTTGGCTTCGGCCTCCCCGCCCAGCGCACGCACCGAGTCTTGCAGCCGCCCGCGGATGGCCGGCTCCACCGCCCGCGGCGGGGTGACGCCCGCGAGCCAGCGGTACCGATCGACCACATCCGGCGGCCCGGCCGTGGGCTGGTTTCGTGCGGCGCGACGGTCGGCCGCCCACTCGCGCAGCGAGCGGCGTCGGCCCTCATTCGGCCCTGGTGTGGCAGCCGGGGGCAGCAGCTTGCCCGAGTCGGGCAGCCGCTCGTTCAGCTCCACCATGAGCACGCCCGGCCGGCTCCGGGGTAGCTCGCTGAGCAGGCTGCCCAGCTCCGAGACCGGCAGCGCGTCGAGGTAGCGGATCAGATCGGCGCGAAACTGCCCCTCGGGGCGTGGCTCTGGGCCGAGCTCGGTGGGGTACAAGGGGTCAGCGGGCATCGGGGAACACCTCCCGTTGGTCG
>WNFU01005025.1_pt1 | contig 17054 bp, 19 predicted proteins | sample 5400121 | NCBI WGS metagenome assembly WNFU01 (sample SAMN13153360, study PRJNA577476) | soil metagenome | isolation source: 100 cm soil or saprolite under grassland replicate 1 | place: USA:California | collected 2016-06-15
GCGAAAGTACTAAAAGGGATTCTGTACAAGAATTTATGAAATTATTTTCTCGTGGCGATGTTGTCGAAGCAGCGTTAAACACATCCTTGGAAATTTGATAGAAGGGCTCATTTATGAACAATCGATATGACACCGGTATGAGCGTGAGGCACATTCGAAAGGATAAAAATGCAAATTGAGCCTTTTCAGATTGCTGTTTCACAGGAAACCCTAGACGACTTGCGAGAGCGTCTTGAGCGCGTCCGTTGGCCAGATGAAGTTCAAGATGCCGATTGGCGCTACGGCGCGAACCTTGGATACATGAAGGAATTGGTAAATTACTGGCTGACAAAATTCGATTGGCGCGCACAAGAACAATGGATCAATTCATTTACAAACTGCCAAACCACAGTCGGTGATTTGCGGATTCATTTCATTCATGAACGTGGAAAAGGTCCGAACCCAATTCCGCTTCTCATTACGCATGGCTGGCCCAGTTCCTTTGTGGAAATGCTCAAGCTTATCCCTTTGCTCACTGATCCCGCAAATCATGGGGGTGAGGCTTCGGATGTATTTGATGTTATTGTGCCTTCGGTGCCAGGCTTTGGATTCTCGGAACGTCCTTTACAAGCTGGGATGACTCGCTGGCGTGTTGCTGAGATATGGGCAAAATTGATGGATGGACTTGGCTATGAAAGATATGGCTTGCAAGCCAACGATATCGGCGCGGTCATTTCCTCCTGGCTGTCACTGGATTTTCCAGAACGCGTGATTGGATTTCACACAATGATGCCGACTTTTCCGCCCCCATCTTTTGATGAAAATCAACCCCCGATGACCGAGGTCGAAGAAAGCTTCAAGGTGGTTATCGACACATGGGACCAGGACGAAGGAGGTTATAACGCCATTCAAACGACTCGCCCACAGACTCTCGCGTATGGACTGCATGATTCACCTGTCGGATTAATGGCTTGGATTATCGAAAAGTGGCGTGTCTGGACTGATCCCAATGGGAATATCGAAGATTATTTTTCCAAGGATGAATTGCTGACCAATGTGATGATCTATTGGGCAACAGAAACTGCTAATTCATCCGTGCGTTCCTACTACGAACGCGCCCATGACTCACGTACTTTAGAGCCGAATGATAAGATTCGCGTCCCGACGGGAGTAGCTCTCAGCATGGAAGCTGTTCAGCGCGCACCGCAGGAATGGGTACAGCGCCGTTACACCGATATACGACACTGGACTGAATTTTCCAGCGGTGGTCATTTTCTTGCTGCGGAAAGCCCGGAATTACTGGCAAGGGATATCCGTGAATTTTTTCGACAGTTTCGCTAAACAAGTTGACGATCAAGGATTAAAAGGATTCATCCATGGCAGTAAATCAATACGACATAATTATCATCGGCGCGGGGCACAATGGACTTGTTGCTGCTGCCTATCTCGCCAAGCAGGGAAAGAAGGTTCTAGTTCTCGAACGCCGCTCCATTGTGGGCGGTTCGGTGGTGACCGAATCCTTTGGCGATGGCTTCACCGTCGACGCGGTGCAAACGGGCGGAGCTCTGCGCCCCGACATCATCAAGGATTTGAAACTCGTATTTCCAAAGGTCAGTGAGAAACCTGCTTTTATTTCATTAATGGGCGTAAGTCGGATTGGCAATCCGACCTACGGAGACCAGCTTATCATTCATGCTGATCCTGCAAAAACTGCTGAAGCCATCAAACGATTCTGCGAAAAGGATGCAGCGCGCTGGGGTGAGTTTGTCCGCTTTATGAATAAGGCTGCAAGTATTCTTGATGTTGCCTATTCCACCATCATGCCCCGACTGCCGAAAAACATGAGCTTAAGTGAAGGCTATGGCTTGTTGGAACTAGGTCTTGATCTGCGCCTCGCAGGTCGCAAGGATATGCTCAACTTCATCCGTGCCTTGCCGATGACCGCGCAGGAACTGCTGGAGGAATATTTCGAATCAGAACAGTTGAAAGCGGCGATTGCTTCGGTCGCCATTCATGGAAATACCCTTGGTCCCATGTCCGCTGGGACGGGTTATACATTGATACATAATTGGCTCAATCGCGGTGGGCTGGCACATGTCAATGTTGGGAAAGCGGGAGAGATTACAACTGCTTTGGCAAATGCTGTGAAATCCTTTGGAGGGGAAATCAGAACTAATGCAGAAGTAGCAAAAATCTGTGTGGAAAACCAAGTGGCGAAAAGTGTATTGTTGGCAAGTGGCGAAGAGATTGTAGCCAATACAATTCTCTCCGCGGCCGACCCGAAACATACACTCTTGAAACTCGTTGGCGCAATGGAATTGCCGCCCGAATTCGTCTGGCATACCCAGTTCATCAAGATGCGTGGCTCGGTGGCAAAAGTCCATTTATTGACAGCTGGAAATCATGGAATTCCTGAGGGAACAGTTGTCCTAGCCCCATCTATCAAATATTTGGAAAAAGCTTACGATGCAGCAAAGTATGGTGAGATATCCGAGAAACCATATTTGGAAGTAACAACAGCGGGAAATATAGTTTCAATCCATTTCCAATTTGCGCCCTATCAATTGAAAAGTAGTGAGTGGAAAGTGGAAAGCGGAAAAGTTGAGAAGAATGCGATTGACACACTCGCAGAATACTTCCCCAATCTAAAATCGTCAATCGTAAATACGAAGACCATTACGCCAAAAGACTTGGAAGAAACCTATGGTCTCACCGAAGGTGATTTGAATCACGGTCAACTCATGCTCGATCAGTTCCTGTTCATGCGCCCCATCCCGGGCTGGTCAAATCACAAGACGCCGATTGATAACCTATATCTCTGCGGAAGCGGAGTTCATGGTGGCGGAGGAATCAGCGGCGTGGCAGGAAGGAATGTAGCGAAGGTTCTAAAAGGGTAAATAGTTATGCAAATAATACTTTCAACGATTAGTTGTGGTGTCTTAATTGCTTATCTCATTTTTGTTATTCGTTTCTGGTTTCGATCTATGAGGCTTATTCAAATTTAGTCCAATATGAGTATGAAAACCTTCCAGAACAATGGGTGAAAGATGGGGAGCCTAACGGGATGGTTTATTGGAAAGCACCAAAACGATCAAAAAGTCTCTTAAACCTTTTTGTTCGAAGCAATTCAGCAATAACTTTATTACGTTTGCTATTTCATACACCAAAATGGATTGAAAACCACTCTGAGCCACAAGAATATCTTAAAGATGTGAGAAAAAATGCGTTATGGTGGAATATTGGTGTAATGGGATTTGCTTTATTGTATATAGGGATTCTTTTTATAAGTACTCTTTGGGTTAAGTAACTCCTCTTTCATAAGTGAAGAAGACCTCGCAATTGCGAGGTCTTTTTTGTTGCTGAATTTTTCACTGTCATTTAGTTATTTATCCGCCAGTTTGATCGCCACTTCAATTTGCCACCTTGATTTGCGAGGTTCGACGTTTGGGTCGGTAAGATAGGTTTCGTAGCGCGAGCGGAAATTATCACCTTGTTCAGTCTCCCAACGGTCGAAGTCCATGCCCTGAGCCCGCACCCATTCGATCAAGGCTCTATTCCCTGAGATGCCACCCCCTGAGTAAATAAGACTGGCATACCGTCCCGCTGGAATCACATCGGCTTTGATATCGCCGTCATCAGGCAGTGCTTTGCGGACGGGGACACAAAATGAAATATCCATGAACCCGCGCATGTCAATGACATGGTAGCGCAAAAAAGGCGGACCCGCTGTTTTGATCTTACGTTCGTAGACCCAGGCGTTCAGTTCCTTGCTGATCTTTTCGATCACTTTGGACATTCCTTTGAAGGGTGCAATGGTTCGAATGCCCATGTATACCTGTTTTGGACGTTTGTCTATTTTGGGTTTGCCGATAGTTGTCATTTGGGCTCCTTAGAGGATAAACGATATTAGGCGATACTCTATTGGAAGGGCGGCTTGCGGCTGGGAACCGGCAGATTCTGTAGCTGATTAATATTGTTAGTATACAATCTCCCCAAGGAGGAGAGTCAAGGGCTAGAATGCTATGAATAGCTGGCATTTCGAAACAGGCGGCTGAACGTTCAGCCGCCTGTTTTTATTATTTGGCAAAATAACCATTCAATGCCATTGCGCGCGGATCGCGTCCAAAAGCAAGACGTTTCGCCCATGTCGTTGGGAAACTTCGTAGGGCATTGGTGTTCATCATGACCGGACTCTCGACATGCCATCCTGATCGAATCAGGTTATCGTAAATTTTCTCTGCCCCTACTTCGAGAGTCGTTCCAGCTTCAGCCATGGCACCTCCATTCAGATGTAAATCCACCGATGCGTTTGATCGCGAGATAGACTCGAGCCCACGCATCAAGCTTGAGTCACCCGTTAGCAAACTCTGAAGCAAACTTCCCCATGGGAAGTTGATTGTGATGTATGAGATCAATCCGCTTAATTCATTTGGCAGATCCTGCGCGCTGGCAATGACGAAAAGTAGGTTCCGTAATTTTGCTTGAGATTGTTCACGCAGATTCTCCCGGCACGAGTCCACGCCGATCACGAACCAGTCAGGGTGCGCCTCGGCGAGAGTACGCACATAGCGACCGTCACCCGTTCCCAGGTCCAGCATGATGCGTTTGTAGTTAGCGAGTCGTTCCGTTAATCCATTAAAGTCCAATTCAAGGGACGTTCTGCCCCGTATCGTTTCCATGAGAAACCTCCATTCTGTCGAGTTGACGAGTTAATGAGTTGAGACAGAATGGAGCGGGGCGGACCACGTGGTTGATCAGCGCGCAAAAACAGACGGCCCCTTGCGGGTCAGGCACCGTCCAGGTCATCTGGGGTAGGTTTTTTACGAACTAAGGGGAATACAAAACAGGCCCGTTGGGCCTGACAGAGAACAGATCTCTGTTCGGTAACGATTTAGCAGGGAGGTCGGGTGAGAAACTTGTTCATGATGAAAAAATTATAACATCATCGAACAGGAAATGTATTAAAGAATGCTTATTAAGAGACTATCTGAAGATTATTGCTGCTGGTCTGGATTGCCAAATCCAGACACAAATTCAGGAAAACTTTTTGGAACTGCCAGATTTGGCAATCTGGCAGATCTCAATTAAGGCTTTTGATAAACACGGACGTAATCCACATACAGAAACTGTGGGAATTCGGTTGTGGTATTTGGGTAGCCCGGCCACCCGCCACCGACTGCCAGATTCAGAATGATGAAGAATGGATGGTCAAAGATCCACTCCGCAGGGACATCTTCTGGTGTGATCTTGAAATACTGCTGGTCATCAAAATACCAGCGGATTTCATTCTCCTCCCACTCAATGGCATACACATGGAAGTCGTTCTTGAGCGAGGCTGCGTCCGTGATTAGATGCGAGCCGACGCCATTCCCACCTGAATAGCCGGGAGCATGGACTGTTGCATAGATATGGTCGGGTTCTCTTCCGATATGCTCCAGGATGTCGATCTCACCGCATGCCGGCTAACCCTTGCTGCCTATGTTTTCACCCAGCATCCAGAAAGCAGGCCAGCTTCCCTGCCCATAGGGGAGTTTGAGGCGTGCTTCCACGCGTCCATACTGCCAGGCGTGGAGTCCCTGGGTCTTGATGCGCGCCGAAGAATAGGGACGCCCACTGACCGTTGCTTCCTCTTTGCGGGCTTCGATCACCAGCATCCCGTCTGCCACACGGACATTTTCGGGCCGATCCGTGTAAGCCTCCCATTCCTGATTCCCCCAGCCGCCTCCGCCGAGATCGAACGTCCAATTTTTCAAATCTAGTTCTTTGTCATCGAATTCATCATGCCAGGCAATCGTCCATCCAGAGCGTTCCCATTCCGGGGTGGGCGAAGGTATAGGAGTTGGAACAGAGGTTGGCGTGGGTTCGGGAGTTGTCATAACGCACGCTCCAAGAATGAAGGAAAAGCAAAGAAGAATAGAGCGTCTTTTATACATCGGAGTCCTTTGTCGGCTCTAGTATATCCTGCTCCCAAAAAGAGAAGCAAACATCCGAAGCCTTTTAGAAAGGCTTCGGATGTTTCAATAGTCTCCAGTTCAAAATAGAACTGAAGTGTTCCTGGCTCGCGTTAGGATTGTGAGATCTCCTTCACTACTTCAGCCGTTTTTTCTGGCGCATCCACACGGGTCGCCACATCTGCCTGGGAGATGATGCCGACAAGCCTATTGTTATCACCTACAACGGGAATACGCCGTAATTGATACTGAGCCATTGCCTTCATGGCAACTTCGACATTATCGTCAGCATGGCATGTGATGAGTTTACGCGTCATTACTTCTTCCACTTTTGTTTTTTGTGGATCGCGTCCTTCGGCAACAACTTTCAAAGCCAGATCACGATCGGTCACGATGCCGACCAGTGTTCTTGCCTGCTCATTGTCAACGATTAGGACTGGACCGATATCTTGCTTTTTCATCAATTGTGCTGCTTTAGAAACCGGATCATCTGGCCAACAATAGACCAGGTCCTCCGTCATAATGTCACTGCACTTTTTCATGTTCATAAGAATCTCCTTACTCATTTTCTAGGGATTGAGATGAGTTTAATCTGTTGTTTGGACTAGTACCCACGATAGGATGTCGTTGGGGGTAAGGCTCTTCTGGTACCGCCAAGCAGGAAAGCCAGGATCAGTCCCGTCACAAATCCGCCAATGTGTGCCATATATGCCACACCGCCGCCTTCGGTTTGCGAGGAAGCCGTGAACGCGCTCACTTGGCTGAAGATCTGCAGCACAATCCAGAAGCCGATCACCACCAACGCGGACATTGGGGTAACGACGCGCCCCAACAACACGTTAACGCGTCTACCTGGGAACATAACAAGATATGCACCTAGCACGCCGGCGATTGCTCCAGAGGCGCCCAGATTTGGAACGCTGGAGCCGAGGCTGATAGCCGCTTGAGCAAAGGTCGCGCCAAGTCCACACAGGATATAAAATACGAAGAACAAGGCATGGCCAAGTCGATCTTCCACATTATCGCCAAAGATCCACAAATAGAGCATATTTCCTAACAGATGAACCCAACCTGCATGCATGAACATGGAAGTGAAAATGGTTGCAAATTCCCCAGCAGGGTTGGCGAAGAAACGGCTTGGTACAAACGCCCAACGCTCGATAAATGCTTCACCACTGTTAAGTTCCAGCAGGAAAAACACCACATTCGCAGCGATTAAGGCATACGTGACTATAGGAGTAAGTCTTCGGCCAGTATCATCATCACTGATTGGTATCATAGGGATTCTCCTTCTTTGAGTTTGATCCAAACACGAAATTACACACCCTTTATAAAAATATAACGCTCCTTTGAAAAAACTGTTATTAGGATTATCCCTACTTGAAATTGGAGGTGCAGAAACGATTGTTCAAAAAGATGCCCGTTAAAGGCTCTTTTTCGCAGCCGACATTTGTCTCTATTTGTGAATATTTTCTTTCTCCTGGCTTAACCACATGAACCAAATGCAAAATAAAAAACATCCGAGTTTTATCTCAGATGTTTTGCTTTTGCTTTTTAGAAACCTTATTTCTCAGTGACTTTTAACACCACACCATTTTGTGACGGGTCATATAAGAGTAGTCCGTCTTCGGTTTGGTTGGCCGGGATGCCTGCCTTTTCCACTCGCGCGACGACTTCATCCAATGCGTTCTGATCGGGTAATTCCACGGTAAAGTGACGCAGGCCCAAGGCGTCCGCGGGCGGCGGAGGCGCGCCTTCGCCTTGCCAGGTGTTAAGTCCAATATGATGGTGGTATCCACCTGCAGAGACGAATGCCATGCGAAAGGCTTTTGCCACGCCCATCACGTCGAAGCCAAGGATGGCATGATAAAAATCCACAGCCTCTTCAATGTTACGTACATGCAAATGGATATGTCCCATGCGCGTTTCAGGTGGAATAGCTACATCCAGACGATCATCTTCCTTTAAGTGACCCAGTAAAGCATTCACGTCCAATGGCTCGCGACCATCACTGAGACTGCCATCGGCACGGCGTGTTTCATAAACGCCGTTTGCCAGAGTCCATGTGCCATCTTCGGGGGATTCGGTATAGAGCTCGATGCCATTGCCTTCAGGGTCATCGAGATAAGTCGTCTTCGTCATAATGTGATCAGTCGGATAGTTCGGATATTTCAAGACGAACAAATGCCCAATGGCACGCGCCAGTTCGCGTCGATCTGGGAACAGGATCGCAAAGTGATAAAGTCCTGTCACGCGGCCATAGCGTTTGAAGTCCGGTTGTTCCACTAAGCGAAGAAGATCCGCCTCACCGGCTCCCAACCCCGCCTGATTTCCTTCACGCCAGTGCAATTTGAATCTCAGCACTTGTTGATAAAAGGTGAGCTGATTTTCAAGGTCCGCGACATTCAGTGAAACGGTTCCAACATGGGTAGCAGGATTGATAGAAAACTCTGTTTTGGTTTCTGAATTTGGTAAAACGCTCATAGCTATCTCCTTACCCAATTAAGACGAGCGGTTATCATAGATTCTTTCTATTGATTTCCGCTAACAGTTAATTTGATTAACATATATACTGTGATAAAACCTGCCACAACGTGCATGATCATCAAGGTAATGGCATAGGGCCAGCCAGCGCCTGGGAATGGTGCAGAGGCAGCGGCAAGATCAGGTAAAAAACTTATAACCAGAAATACGGACGAGATGATGAGGTAGGTGCGGACCGGATTTTTTGTAAAGCGAGCCACCAGCGCAAACACAAAAACTGCGGCTGTACAAAGAATAACTGTCAGAAGAATTGAAATGATGATCATCTCAAGTCCTGGACCATAAGGCGGAGCCAGGATTGTCATCGCAAGGCTACGCACCATTAATACGCCGATAACAGCGGCAAGAACTGTCAACGGCCCAACCCACCAAAGTTTACGGACTTGAACAGATGAAGTAAGGGCGGTCATGATTTTCTCCTTATTGTTTTAAATTCAAGAGATGGGGTCAAAAACCCAATTCTTCCTTCACAATGATCATGGTAATGCGGTTCGGACGAATCTCATGATTGACAATCAGCACCTTGTTGACTCCCGTTCCTGTATTGTATAACTGCCGCATGTGTTCTGTTTCGAGGGGCAGGTCATATTCGTAGATACGCCTCATCCCTTCATCGAGATCTTTAACAAGTTTCTGCGCGCCAACAACCCAGATAACCTTTCCAGCACTGGAAGCATACGGGCCAAGCTGACTGCCTGTGTTCGAGGCGATCAAAACCTGTCCATCCTCCGTCACGGCGTGGACACTCCCTGCTGTGTAATCGGGCGCCCCACCGAGCTTGCGGATTTCTCTGCCTTGCGTCGCGCGGTTCATCGCAAACATCTTTGGGCGTATGGCTTCAAAACGTCCGGATTTGTCAATCACATCTTTGATCCCAAGCGTTTCCAATGTGACAGAAGCGCCGAGGAAAACCTCTGCTCCATCTGGAATCAGTTCAAAGAAAATACGTTTGGCTTCTTCTCTATTCTCGGCAATGACAACGTGAATACCATTTGCTTCAAGAGCTTTGGCAGTACGTTCAATTTGTTCATCACTTGCCAAGGTCGCGAACTCCTGATTTGGAGTCAGTTCTGAATCAACTTTCGTTTGGATTAACATTCATTTCCTTTTCTTCAATTCAATTATTGTTTCCAGTTTGCAGAAGGATACGCCCTCGGCCATGACCTGCCTGACTTAGTTCCTGTGCCTGACGAGCATCAGACAGCGGGAAAACCGCACCAACGACCGGCGTAAGCTGCTTAGATTCGATCAACTCTGAAATCTGTTTCAACTTATCTGTGGAAGCGCGCCCTGCACCCATAGCTCGTATATTTTGCGCCTTGCCTGCATCCTCAGCAAGACGTGCGGCAACCGTCACAAAGATGCCACCAGGCCGGATCACCTGAAATGACCGTTCCGGCAGATCGCCTCCGACTGTATCAATAACAGCATCCATATCTTTTAGAACGGTTTCAAAGCGCGTCGCATTGTAGTCAATCACATTTTCTGCGCCGAGAGAACGGACAAACTCAAGGTTATGTGCTGAAGCCGTCCCCGTAATGTGTGCGCCTTTCCATTTCGCCAACTGTACGGCATACGAACCGACTCCGCCTGCCGCGCCATGGATAAGGACTCTTTGCCCTGCTTCGACATTGGCAGCATCAATCACGGCTCCCCATGCGGTAAGAACACCCATCGGAACCGCGGCTGCCTGTTCAAACGTGAGTCCCGCCGGTTTGGGTTGTACATCATTTGCCGACGCTAGAGCATACTCAGCATACCCGCCCGTGAGGATGCCGTAAACCTCATCCCCTTTCTTAAACATAGTAACGTTTGCACCAACAGCTTCGATGATTCCCGAACCCTCCAATCCCGGAGTCCACGGAAATTGAAGTGGCATGAATTGTTTATATAAACCAGCGCGATATTTCCAATCCGCAGGGTTGACGCCCGCGGCGTCGAGTCGGATCAACACCTGATCGGCGTTGGGTTCTGGGCGTGGCACCTGCTCGAGTACCAGTACTTCCGGTCCGCCGTAGTCGTGAGCTTGAATCGCTTGCATAGTTGTGCTTGCCATAAAATACTCCTAATAGTTTTTCATTAAGTACTTCGAATGTAGGATACAAACAAATTACCGTTAGCTCAATATCTTAATCGCACTTGCCCAGTTCGTTCCGAGAGTGCTTTGGGTGACAATGTGTAAAAGTTGCATGCCTTCAATTTGGCGGGCGCGATTTAACGGACCCGTATCCACAGGTCGCATGCCACCATCTTTCACTAGCTGCGCAACTTTTTTCTTTGCGTCCGTATCGTCGCCGGCAATAAACACATCGAGTGGTTTACCACCTACTTGGCCCGCCAAGAGCGTACTTGCATACGTTGTGTTGAAAGCTTTCACAACATTTGCTCCAGGAGCAATCGCCTTTGCCACATCTTCCGCAGAGGAAGTGTTGGGTGCAGTGGCGAGTCCATCATAGGTGGAATTCACCGGATTGGCGATATCTACGACAGTTTTGCCTTCCAGCTTTGCGCCAAGTTGTTTGGCGACCTCGATATTACTTCCATACCACAGGGCAAGCACGACCACATCCCCAAGTTCCACATCAGCAAGATCCGCAGTTGAAATCTTTGCATCTTGCTGTGCGGTGGGCTTTACTTCTTCAGCAGCCTTTTTAGCACTCTCTAAGGTCTTTCCCACAAAAGTGACTGAGTGTCCGCCAGCTACCGCGCGAGTGCCGATGGCACGTCCCATCTTTCCGGGACCAATAATTGTTACGTTCATCTTGACTCTCCTTATGAGTTATGATATTATACATTTGTTGCCTAAACAACAGATGTTGTCTAATTTACTCCTCTTACCTTATGAGGTCAACCATCAAAATAGCGAATCTGTTGGATAAGCAACACTGGAGCCAAAATGTTGTCTAACCCCAAAGAAGAAAAACTTGACCCCCGCGTCAAACGGACTCGCAACCTGATCCTGCAATCCTTCAGCGACCTCCTGGCTGAGAAGGGTTTTGAGTCGATTTCCGTGCGGGATGTGACCGAGAAGGCCCAGATCAACCGTGCCACCTTTTACGCGCACTTTGTAGATAAATATAAATTGCTCGACTATTGGATCAGCCAGGTTTTCATGCAGGAAATTGATAAGCGCATGCTAAATGCCTGCCATTACACTCCAGAGAATCTGCGAAATTTGATCCTGGCGGTTTGCGAATTCCTTTCCCATTTACATGGGGACTGCGCCCAGCCGCACCTTCAATTCGAAGCCCTGATCGAAAGTCAGATCAAAAAACAAATTTACGAATTGCTGACTGTTTGGCTGCAACAATCTAAAGCTCGTATCTCAACGGAAATCCCCGCCACAGTGGCAACCTGGGCGATCTATGGATTGGCTTCGCACTGGAGTCATGGCACACCTGCCCGGGCGGCCGGTGCCAGGGAAAAACAGCCTAGTCTTGAGAAATTTGTGGATGAAGCTTTCCCGCTTGTCGCTGTAAATCTTGAGCAATTTGCATAAAAATTTAGAACAATCACAAAACATCCGAAGCACATGTACTTCGGATGTTTTGTTTAATTCATCAATTTGACAGGGAATCGTTCTCGGTTATAATTCAGTGACTGAATTTTGGATAATATGGAATCGTCAAACGAAGAGCTCCGCGAACTTACCCTCCTAGAAAACATAGAGAATGACCCGGATGTAAATCAGTCCACGCTTGCTACGCAATTGGGTGTGGCAGTTGGCACTGTGAATTGGCATCTAAAGCGGCTGATCGCCAAAGGCTATGTCAAAGTCAAGCGTGCCGAACGCAAGAAACTGCGCTATATCATCACGCCAGAAGGCATCGCCTTGCGTGCCCGTCTGGCGGTGGATTATGTGGAGCGGTCGTTTTCTCTTTATCGAAAAACCCGTCAGCGTGTGAGTGAATATCTCTCGCAGGTGAAAGCGGCTGGATATGATCGCGTCAGGATTGTCGGCAAAGGCGATGTCGCGGATATCTGTCGACTTACTTGTCTCGAGCATGGCGTCAGTGTTGTGACCGATAAGAACGTGCCGGTTTTGCAAGTAGAAGGATTCAAAGTATTATTGCGGATGGAGGAAAATTCATGAGCGACCGTCATGTGTTGATCACGGGAGGTGCGGGATATATTGGCTCCCTCCTGACATCGGAACTGCTGCGCGCCAATTATCGTGTGACTGTCCTTGATTCGCTTCTCTTCGGTGGTGAGTCATTGGTTCCATTTTTGCCTCATCCCAATTTTCATTTTGTTAAGACAGACGTGACCGAGCCACGCGCCATCAAGGATTCCATCCGGGATGATTGGCAGAAGCCGAATGCCGTTCTCCATCTGGCTGCGATCGTGGGATTTCCTGCCTGTCAGGCTGTCGGGAAGCAGGTGGCGTGGCGATACAACGTCGAGGCGACGAAATCTGTTTTCGGGCAGGTGGCGGATTTAGGTGTAGAGAGATTCGTGTTTTCATCCACTTATAGCAATTATGGATTATCTCCTGAAGGCAAGCCTGTCACAGAAGAGTCTCCGCTAAATCCGCAATCGTTATACGCAGAGACAAAGGTCGCTGCCGAAGAATTTTTGCTCTCGCAAAAGGATAATTCCTGCGCACCATTGATTTTTCGCTTTGCCACGTTATATGGAATCTCACCACGCACCCGTTTTGATTTGATCGTGAATCAGTTTGTGCTCGAAGCATTCACCAAACGTGAACTGATCATCTATCAACGCGGATACTCGCGTTCCTTCGTTCATATCCGTGACGTGGTGCGCGGCGTGATAATGGGTCTGGAAGTGGAACGATCGAAAGTTTGCGGGGAGGTGTTCAATCTGGGTACAGATCATGGAAATTATTCAAAAGATGATATTGTGCGGCTGGTCCTCAAGCGTATGCCTGAGACAATTGTTGAATATAAAGACCTGACCTTCGGTGGCGATATGCGTGATATTACGGTATCGTTCGCGAAGATCAGGAACGTGCTTGGCTTTGACACCACGCTCGATGTCGACGATGGCATTCGTGAGTTATTGTTCGCGTTGAAGACAGGGATCATTCGAAATCCCACCGATGAAAAATATCGAAACGCTCAATTCATAGTGCAATAACACGGGAGCAAACATGGCTGAAAATTTTTGGCAGAATAAACGAGTGATCGTTACGGGAGGGGCAGGTTTCCTGGGTTCATTCGTAATCGAAAAATTGAAACAGCGCGGCGCAACCGCGGAGCGTATTTTTATCCCGCGTATTCAGAATTACAATCTTGTTGATCCAAATGACATCCGCCGTTTGTATACAGATACATTGAAGGATGTTGATCCGAAGAACGTAGTCATCATCCATCTTGCCGCGAATGTAGGTGGCATTGGCGCGAACCGCGAACACCCGGCGGAATTCTTCTATCAAAATCTGATGATGGGCGTAGAGTTGATACATCAAGCATATAAAAACGATATCGGCAAATTCGTCGCTATCGGAACCGTGTGTGCCTATCCCAAGATCACGCCTGTTCCTTTTAAAGAAGAAGATTTATGGAACGGTTATCCTGAAGAGACGAACGCTCCGTATGGCCTCGCCAAGAAAATGATGCTGGTGCAGGCGCAGGCATACCGTCAGCAATATGGATTCAATGCCATCTTTCTATTGCCTGTAAACCTATATGGTCCGCGTGATAACTTCAATTTGCAGTCATCGCATGTCATCCCCGCCTTGATCCGTAAGGCAGTGGAAGCGGGCGAGCGCGGCGATAAAGAATTGCCCGTCTGGGGTGACGGTTCTCCGACGCGTGAGTTTTTGTATGTGGAAGATGCCGCAGATGCGATTGTCGCTGCCGCGGAAAAATACAACGGCGACCAGCCTGTCAACCTCGGCTCCGGTTATGAGATCTCGATCAAAGACTTAACCGAGATGATCGTCAAGATGACAGGCTTCGAAGGCAAACTTGTTTGGCAGACAGATAAGCCCAACGGTCAGCCCCGCCGTGGACTGGATGTTTCGCGCGCCAAAGAATACTTCGGCTGGAGCGCCCAGGTTCCGTTTGAAGAAGGCATGCGCAGAACGATCGAGTGGTTCAAGGAAAATCGTGACAAAATCCGTTAGAAGGTCTGAAGGTTTAAACGTTTGAACGTTCTAACCTTTAAACCTGGAAACGCATGTATGACTGAACTAGTAAAGCACGAACCGACAACAATTTACATCAAGCCGTCTACAGGTTTTACGGCTTTGAATCTGCGCGACTTGTGGCTGTATCGCGAACTGGTCTTCTTTATGGTCTGGCGCGATATCAAAGTTCGTTATAAACAAACTTTGCTTGGCGCAGCCTGGGCGATCTTACAACCTGTGTTGACGATGATCGCCCTTTATTTCCTGTTTGATCGAGTTGCCAAGCTGCCAACAGACAATGTTCCCTACCCGATCTTTTCCTACACTGCACTTCTTCCGTGGGGATTGTTTGTTGCTGCGCTCAATCAGGGCAGCCGCTCCCTGACGTCGAACCACAATATGATTACCAAAGTCTACTTCCCAAAGTTGATCCTGCCACTGGCATCTGTCATTGCTGGGTTGGTAGATTTTGCTGTGGCATCCGTGATTTTGGTCGGTCTATTCATTTACTATCGAGTGGAACCAGCCTGGAATCTCTTGTGGGTTCTGCCACTCTTTTTATTGCTCGCGATCATCACCGCGCTGGGCGTGGCATTATGGCTCTCCGCGATCAACGTCAAGTATCGTGATGTTAACTACGTGCTTCCTTTTCTGACTCAGTTTTGGTTCTTTGCCACGCCTGTTGCCTATTCCGCTAAAGCGATTTCCGAAAAGTGGCAGCTTGTGTATTCTCTAAACCCAATGGCAGGTGTGGTAAACGGATTCCGCTGGGCATTACTGGGAATCGGCAATGGACCTGACGCGGGGCTTTGGGTCTCAGTGGGAATTTCCGTACTCATTCTGATCAGCGGCTTGTTCTACTTCCGCAATATGGAAAAAACATTCGCGGACACAATCTAAATATGACAACAGCCATTAGTGTAAAAGGGTTGAGCAAACGATATCGTATCGGCGCGGCACAGACCAAGTTCCGTTACGGGATGTTGCGGGATGTATTTGTCGATTCTCTCACAGCACCGATACGCTTCGCCAAATCGCTGGCGGGCAATTCCAACAACGGCTCTTCTGCGAAAAACAACAACTTTATCTGGGCGCTCAAGGATGTCTCTTTTGATCTGGATGAAGGCAAGGTGCTTGGTATCGTCGGACGCAATGGCGCGGGCAAAAGTACGTTGCTCAAAATCTTGTCGCGCGTGACGGAACCCACCGAAGGGACAGTCAGTGTACGTGGGCGCGTTGGGTCACTGCTTGAGGTGGGGACAGGTTTCCATCCTGAGCTCACGGGTCGCGAGAACATTTATATGAATGGTGCCATTCTGGGAATGAAACGCACCGAGATCGATAAGAAATTCGATGAGATGGTCGAGTTCTCTGAAGTCGCTCAATTCATCGATACCCCTGTCAAACGATATTCATCGGGAATGTATTTACGGCTTGCCTTCGCGGTCGCCGCGCATCTTGAACCAGAAATCCTGGTTGTGGATGAAGTCCTTGCGGTGGGCGATGCAGAATTCCAGCGCAAATGCCTAGGCAAGATGAACGATGTTGCCCAACAGGGACGCACGGTCCTGTTTGTCAGCCACAACATGTCTGCAATTTTGCGTCTCACACAGGAAGCCATTGTTCTCAAAAAGGGACAACTCATCAAACGGGCGCCCACTCCTGAAGCTGTGGATTACTATCTGGCTTCTGGTCAGGCAGAATCAGGGGAACGCGTTTGGGATGCAGAAGATGTTCCAGCCGCGAGCGCCCCGTTCAGACCGATCCGTTTGCGGCTTAAGGACCGAACCGGAAAAGTTGTGGATACGGTCCGTTCCACTGAACCGATCACCGTGGAATGGGAATATCAACTCGATGCGCCTGTCACCGGTCTGCGCGTGGGAATGTATCTCAACACAATGCGCGGTGAATTTGTTTTCACCGCGTTCGATACCGATGATGCAAAACAATATGAGCAGTTCGGCGCGCGTCAGGCAGGACGTTATGTCAGTTGCTGCCACATCCCTGCGGACTTTTTCAACGAAGGCCGCTATTCTCTCGGTGTAAACGCCAGCTCGTTCGGCGTGCGTCGTTATTTCATGGCGGTGTCTCTGTGGTTCAAGAATTATGTTCAACAAAACATCCCTACGCAACTTCATTGGCGAACTGCCGCTTGCCGCTGAACTCGATTACGCGCTCCGGCAAAAAAATCGTGACCGTAAGGATCACTACAATCTTTCGCGCCTTGAGAAGTCATTGCCACCTGCGATTGCACAAGTAAAACCATTTATCGAAAAAGCCCCTGCAGGCAAAAACATTCTTTTCTTCGCCACACTTCATTACTGGATCGAACAGGCGGCGTATATTTCCCTCACGCTCGCGGGATTGGGGCATAAAGTCACGTTGTTGACTCTGCCCTATTCCGAATGGCACAAGGAAATGGATAAGTTGACTCAACGGCAGCGCACCTTACACACGCGTGACGCACTTTCTGCACTGACTCCGTT
>WNFU01007229.1_pt1 | contig 17054 bp, 17 predicted proteins | sample 5400121 | NCBI WGS metagenome assembly WNFU01 (sample SAMN13153360, study PRJNA577476) | soil metagenome | isolation source: 100 cm soil or saprolite under grassland replicate 1 | place: USA:California | collected 2016-06-15
AGCCTTGCCAAGTAGCAAGAAGCTGATCCTGGTGCTCATCGACGGTCTGACTCCGTCGATGTTCGAAGCGGCTGCGGAGAGCGCGCCGACGTTCGCCTTACTGGCCGAGAACGGCCGCTACGGCCGCGCAGCCTCGGTCTTTCCGTCGCTGACCCCGGTCTGCGTCTCCTCGATCGTGACCGGCTCCTATCCCGACGTCCACCACATCCCGCATCTCGTCTGGTACCACCGCGATGAGCGGCGGCTGGTCGAGTACGGCTCCTCGTTCGGGGCGATCCGGCGGGCCGGCATGAGCCGCTCGATCCGCGACGCGATCTTCAACATGAACGGGAAGCACCTTGCGCCGGAGGCGCTGACCGTCTTCGAGTCGCTCGAGGACGCGGGGCTCACGCCGGCGGCGGTCAACATCCCCTGCCACCGGGGCCGGACGAGGCACCGGACCACGATTCCCGGCGTCACGCGGATCGCGTACGGCCCAAAGCGATTCTTCTTCTACAACCTGTTCGAGTCAGACGCGACCGGCGCCCCGCTCGCGGTCAGGAGCCGCACCCGCGGGACCGTGGACGACTATGCCGCCGCGGTCGGCCGCTGGCTCGTGACCCGCGATGGTTTCGATTTCCTCGCCTACTACCTCTCCGACTACGACTTCCTCTCCCACGCCGTCGGCCCCGACGCCGCCCATGAGGGAATCGCACGCGCCGAGCGCGCCCTCGCGGCGCTCGTCGAGGCGGCCGGAGGGGCGGACGATTTTCTCGAGCGCTACGCCGTCGTGCTCTGCTCGGACCACGGGCAGACCCGTGTCGATCGCGCGGCTCGCCTGCAGGAACCGCTCTCGAAAGTCGAGGGGATCATCGTGACTGCGTCCAATCGCGCCGGGATGGTCTACCGGCTCGACGGCTGCCGGCTCGACTCGCGCGAGCTCGCCGCGCTCCTCGACTCCGAGCCTTCGGTCGACGCCGTTGCCTTCCGCGAAGGGGACTCGGCCGTGCTTCGGCGCGAGGGTGAGGAGGTACGCGTTACGGACTCGACTCCGCTCGACTATCCGGATGCGAGCGCGCGGATCTGGGCCGCGCTGCGAAATCCGAATGCGGGCGATCTGCTCGTCTCAGCCGCTCCGGGCTTCGAGTTCGCCGACCTCGGGGGACGGCACCACGCAGGCGGGGGCAGCCACGGCTCGCTCGTCAGCGGAGACTCCGAGGTTCCGATCCTGCTCGTCGGTGTCGAGGGGGAGGCCGCGAGCATCACCGAGCTGACGCCGCTCGTGCTCACCCACTTCGGAGTCGCGGCGCCCGTTCCGGCGCATGTCTGACTTTGACCAGGAGCGGCGCCTGATGGTGGAGCGGCAGCTGCGCGCCCGCGACATCGTCGACGAGCGCGTGCTCGAGGCGATGGGGCGAGTGCCGCGCGAGTTGTTCGTCCCGCCCGAGGAGCGGAGCCGCGCCTACGACGACGCGGCGCTCCCGATCGGCGCCGGCCAGACGATCTCGCAGCCGTACATGGTGGCCCGCATCTGTGAGGTGCTCTCGCTCAAGGGCGACGAGCGCGTGCTCGACGTCGGCACCGGGTCGGGCTACCAGGCCGCGGTGCTCGCCGAGCTCGCGGCCAAGGTCGTCACGATCGAGCGCGTCCCGGAGCTCGCCGAGTCGGCGCGCAGAGCGCTCGCCGAGGCGGGATACGACAACGTCGAGGTGAGGGTCGGCGACGGCACCCTGGGCGTTCCCGACCGCGCGCCCTTCGACGCGATCGCGGTCGCCGCGGCAGCTCCCGAGATCCCGCAGACGCTGTACGAGCAGCTCAAGCCGGGCGGGCGGATGGCGGTTCCCGTCGGCGGCCGCCGCTCCCAGGAGCTCCAGCTCGTCGTGCGAAGCCCAGAGGGACCGGCCGTCCTGCGCTCGGTGCCCTGCCGGTTCGTTCCCCTGCTGGGCGAGGAAGGGTTTGATTGAAGCGCGCCTTCGTCCGGATCCACGGGCACGTTCAAGGAGTCGGCTTTCGCTACGAGGCCCGCGCACGGGCCCGCTCGCTCGGGCTGGCCGGATGGATCCACAACGCCCCCGGCGGCTCGGTCGAAGCGGTGTTCGAGGGCGATCCGGACCGCGTCGAGAGCATGGTGGAGTGGTGCCGGCAGGGCCCGGGCGGGGCACGCGTCGAGGAGGTCGAGGTGAGCTGGGAAGAGCCTACGGGCGAGCAGGGATTCGACGTCCGCTAGGCTCGCTCGCGATGGAACGATCCGGCTCGGCCGCCGTTACGCTCGCCACCGCCCGTTCGCGCGCGGGCGCGGCGCTGAGCCGGCCGCACAACTGGGTGCAGCTCGCGAAGTTCTGCGCCGTCGGAGCGATCGGGTACGCGGTCAATCTTGCCGTCTACTCGGCGCTCCTGCGTGGAGCCGGCATCCACTACCTCGCCGCCGCCGCGTGCTCGTTCCTCGTCGCCGTCGCGAACAACTACACCTGGAACCGGCTCTGGACGTTCCGCGGCCAGCGTGGCCATTTCGCCTATCAGGGGCTCCGCTTCCTGATCGTCTCGGTCGTTGCGCTCGGCGCGAACCTGCTCGTCCTGCACGTTCTCGTCGGGATCGGTCTCGGCAAGATCGCCGGTCAGGCGGTCGCGATCATCCTGGTGACACCCTTGAATTTCCTCGGCAACAAGCTCTGGTCGTTCCGTCTCGCGCACCCGGCCGGCGCCCGCTCCCGCCCGGCGAAGCCGGGCTCCAAATCGACGCGGAGATGGCAAGCCCTCTCGCGCCGATTTTGAGGTCTCAGTTACGGCGGAGCCCGGAAAATGCCGGGCTCCGCGGTGCCTGACGCGAGCGCGAGCCGGCACTTGCGCGTACCCCGTGCGGCTAGATTGCGCCACATGGGCCGGGCGCTCGCGGTCGCCGCTCTCCTCGCGCTGTTCGTCACGCCTGCGGGTCTCGCCAAGGACCGCTCCCCTCTGCACCAGCCGTTCGGCAGCGCGCAGCAGCTGACCAAAGCGAAGGTCACCGCCGCCTTCCTCGCCGAGGACAAGGTCGCGCACTGGCTCGACCGTTATCCGCGCGCCGGGCGGGTGACCGAGGCCGCCTACGACAAGAAGACACGCAGCTGGACGATCAAGGTCTGGTGGGGGAAGGCCGGCGAGATCGCGACGGGCCAGGTCGACGACGGATCGGGGCTCGTGACCGAGGCGTGGACCGGGCCGCAGGTCGCCTGGAAGATGGCGCGCGGCTACTCGGGTGCCTTCGGCGGCGAGGTGATCAACAACACCTGGGTCTGGCTCGGCCTCTGCGCCGCCTTCCTGCTCGGGCTCGGGAACCTGCGCCGGCCGCTCAGCCTGCGCAACCTCGACCTGATCGCGCTGCTGTCGTTCTCGGTGTCGCTCTGGTACTTCAACGAGGGGAACATCTTCACGAGCGTCCCGCTCGCCTATCCGCCGCTCTTCTACCTGCTCGGCCGCCTGATCTGGATCGCGACAGCAAGTGCGCATCGGCCTCGGGGAGGCGCCCACTCCCGTTCCTGGGGCGTCGCTGGCAAAGGAGGCAAGCGGGCGAGGCGCAGGACAGTACAGCTAGTACGGACAAGCCTCGCGCGTGCAGCATCCTGCCGCCAGCGGCGTCAGGCCTCCTCGGAGCCCGGCTTCGCCGGGCGGGAGCGGAGGCCGGCCAGGGGCGCGAGTGTCTGGCCGGTGTGGGTGCTGGCGGCCGCGACCGTCTTCCTGCTCGGATTCCGGATCGGCGTCAACGTCGAGGCCCCTCACAGCGTGATCGACGTCGGGTACTCGGGGGTGATCGGCGCCGAGCGGATCGCGCACGGTCAGTCGCCGTACGGGCACATGCCGGTCGAGGACTCGCTCAAGCCCTGCGGGCCCTCCGACGCGAGCGGCGAGATCCGCGACCGGATTCAGACCAACGGACGCTGCGAGTCGGCCAACGAGCGCGGGGACACCTACGGCCCGGTGTCCTACGAGGCTTACCTACCTGCCTACGCCGCCTTCGGCTGGAGCGGGAAATGGGACAGCCTCCCCGCTGGGCACGCGACCTCGATCCTCTGGGACATCCTCTGCCTGCTCGGGCTCGCGCTCATGGGATTGCGCTTCGGCGGGACGAGGCTCGCGGCCACGCTCGCCTTCGCGTGGGTCGCGTATCCGTTCACGCAGTACGTCTCCAGCTCGAACACGAATGACGCGATCATGCCCGCGTTCCTGATCTGGGGCTTCTGGCTCTGCAGTTCCCCCTGGGCACGGGGCGCGGCGAGCGCGCTCGCCGGGTGGACGAAGTTCGCCGCCCTGGTCGTCGCGCCGCTCTGGCTGTCCTATCCCGACGGCTTCCGCCGCCCGCGTGCGAAGGCTGCGTTTCTTGCCGCGTTCGCGCTCGCGACCCTGGCGGCGTTCTCGATCCTCCTGCTCGAGCCACACCCCGTCCATGCAGCGCGCGTGTTCTGGGACCGGACGCTCGGCTGGCAGATCGGACGCGAGTCGCCGTTCTCGCTCTGGGACTGGAGGCAGTACCACGCGCGCGGGATTCCCAACCTGCACGCGGCCCAGTGGGTGCTCGAGGGCCTGCTCGTGCTCGGTGCGATCGCCGTCTACTTCGTCCCGAGGCGCAAGAGCCCCCTCCAGCTCGCGGCGTTGACCGCGGCCCTGCTGATCGGCTTTGAGATCGTTCTGACGCACTGGTTCTACCTCTACATCCCGTGGTTCTTCCCCTTCGCCGCGATCGCGGTGCTCGCCCGGCCGGCCCGTCGGGCCGTGGCCCCCGAGGAACCCTCCATCCGTGAGCACACGCCTCGAGCGCTGGTCCCGGCCGGCTGACGTCCCGTTCGCGGCGCTGGTCACGGCGCTCGCGATCGGTCTGTTCGCCGGCTCGTGGGGCCTGCTCCACGAGGGCTTCTTCACCCGCCATCCGGTCGAGGACACGCCGGTGTACCAGCGCTACGGCGAGGAGATGGTGCGCGGCGACGTGCCCTACCGCGACTTCAAGCTCGAGTATCCGCCGGCGGCGCTGCCGGCGTTCGTGATCCCCGCCGTGGGCAGCCCGTCTCAGGACACGTACGAGAGCCGGTTCGAGTGGCTGATGCTCCTCTGCGGCGCCGCGATGATCGCGCTCATGGCGGCCGCCCTCTCGAGCCTGGGGGCCGGCTCGCCCCGGCTGGCCGCTGCGCTGGGATTCGCCGGCCTGGCGCCGATCGCGCTCGGGCCGGTGATCCTGACCCGATTCGACCTCTGGCCGGCGGCCTTGACGGTTGGGGCGCTGGCGGCGCTTCTCTCCGGCCGGCTGCGCCTCGGATCGGGCGTGCTCGGGCTCGGCTTCGCGGCGAAGCTCTACCCGATCCTGCTGCTCCCGCTCGCGCTCGCCTTCGTCTGGCGCCGCCGCGGCAGGAGGGAGGCGCTCGTGTGCGCCGGGGCCTTCGCGGCCGTCGGCGTCGTCTGCTTCCTTCCCTTCGCCGCGATCGCGCCGGGCGGTCTCTGGCACAGCGTGTTCGAGCAGGGCAGCCGTCCGCTTCAGCTCGAGAGCCTCGGCTCCGCCCTGCTGATCGCCGCGCACCACGTGTTCGGCCTCGGGATCACGATGAGCTCGAGTCACGGCTCGCAGAACCTCGGCGGCTCGCTGCCGAACGCGGTCGCCGCGATCCAGGCCCTGCTCCAGGCCGCCGCCGTGATCGCGATCTGGGTCTGGTTTGCGCGCGGTGAGCCCGGTCGCGAGCGCCTCGTCCGCGCGAGCGCGATGGCCGTCGTCGCCTTCATCGCGCTCGGCAAGGTGCTGTCTCCGCAGTTCCTGATCTGGCTGATCCCGCTCGTCCCGCTCGTACGGGGACGGCGCGGGCTCGCCGCATCCGGGCTGCTCGCGCTTGCGTTCGTCCTGACGCAGAGCTGGTTTCCGTACCGCTACTGGGCCTTCGCGCTCCACTTCGATACCGCGGCCTCCTGGACGGTGCTCGTCCGCGACCTCGCGCTCGTCGGGCTGTTCGCCGTGCTGGTCTGGCCGCGACCGGTCGAGCGGTGACGCGCGTCGCAGACCTCGTCGGGAAGGCCCGCTGGTTCGGGGGAATCCACGTCTGCGAGCAGGGACGGCTGCTGCTCACGATCGGTGGAGAGAACCCCAAGATCGCCGGCCCTCCGCCGCCGCGGGCGCACGTTCGCTGGATCGGCGGCGGGCCCTTGCCGGGCGAGTCGTTCGAGGACTGTGCGCTGCGCGAGGCGCAGGAGGAGCTCGGTTGTCCCGTCGATTTGCGGCACGCACAGGAGACGATCGTCGATCTTCGCCCCGCTTCTCCCGAGCGGCTCGAGCTCGAGGACCGGCCCGCCCCGCTGCTCGTCCAGCGCTACGACGACGGGGAGGTGCTTGTCATGTACCGCGCCCGGCTCCTCGGCGAGCCGTACCCGGCCGACGTCGAACGGCTCGCCTGGATTCCGCTCGGGGCCGTCGAGCCTCTGTGTGCCGGGGTTGAACCCGGCGCCGCGGAACGGCTGGGCGTCGAGGTGCTCGGTCCGCGCCCCGGCGCGCCCCTTTTCATCGGCCGCGCCGGCGCCGAGTACCTGCTTTGGAGCATGCGCGTCGACGCGACTCCCTAGAATCGCGCGATGCGGACGCTGGTCAGCTCCGTTCCCGTCTGGGGGCTCGTCATCCTGTTCGTCGGCGGCATGATGGCTTTGAGCGCCGTCGGCTTCCTGCTCGTGCAGAAGCTCGACTTCCGGTCGCCGAGCACCGGGGCGGACACATACGTGAGCGCCTTCGGGACGAGGGCCTCGACGCTGTTCGGGATCCTGCTCGTGTTCGTGATCGTCTCCGAGTACGGCTCGTTTCAGGGTTCGCAGAGAACGGTTCGAGCCGAGGCGACGAACCTGGCCGAGATCATCCGCAACACCCAGTCGTTTCCGGCCGCGCCGCGCGACCGCATCCGCGGTGCCGTCGTCGCGTACACAGACGAGGTCGTCCACCGCGAGTGGACGCTGATGGAGGACGGGGAGCAGAGCGACGTCGCCTCGGGGAAGCTGGACGGGATTCAGCATGCGATCTCGAGCTACAGCCCCTCGGACGAGGCGGACAAGGTCTTCTACGGCGCCGCCGTCGGCAACTTCGATGCCGTCGTCAACGCCCGCCGTGACCGCATCGACTCCGCCAAGGAGCACATCCCGACGCCGCTGCTCGGGCTCCTGTTCGCAGGAGCGATCGTCTTCGTGCTGACGATGTTCGTGTTCTCGGCCGCGAAGGACTCGCTGCTGCTCGCGCTGATCGTCACGCTGGCGGCGATCGTGGGCGCTGGCCTGTTCGCGACGGTCGTCCTCGACTATCCCTTCACGGGCTCGCTCGGCATCTCGCCCGACCCGTTCTTCGAAGGCGCGCTGAAGGGCCTGGTGCGTCCCTAGTGAGAACGGGACATGCCGGCAAAGCCGGCATGTCCCTCTATCAAGGGGGAACCTGGCGGTTCCCCCTTGAGACCCCCTCCCTTGTCTCCGGGTACGTCGCCTCTACAAGGCGAGGCCACAGACTCAACAACACTTCTAGGAAAGGGGAGCTCGAGGGGGAAACGGAGTTTCCCTCTCGAAAGGAGCGCGGCCGGGCTTCGCCCGGCCCCAGCGTTTTCCCCGGCTTTGCCGGCCTCTACGTTCTCCGAACGGGCTCGCAGGAGTGCGCGCGCCCATCCGCGTCGCACTCGACCAGCACACCTTCGATCCGGACGCCGCCCTCCGCGGGCCGGAATCGGATTCCCATCCCGGTCCGCATCCGCTGGATGGCGAGGTCGGCCTCGACGCCGATCACCGAGTCGTGCGGGCCGGTCATGCCCGCGTCCGTGATCGCCGCCGTTCCTCCCGGCTGCACGCGCGCGTCGTTCGTCTGTACGTGCGTGTGCGTCCCGATCACCGCGGTCACGCGGCCGTCGAGCCAGCGCGCCATCCCGACCTTCTCGCTCGTCGCCTCCGCGTGGAAGTCGACGAGCACGATGCGCGCTCTGCGCCGCGCCTCCTCGACCAAGTCGTCGACGACCTCGAACGGGCCGTGGGGGACGGTGAGGAAGAGCGAGCCCAGCAGGTTGATGACCGCCACCGGGGTACCGTCGCGGGCGGGCGCGACGGTAAGCCCGCGGCCGGGGGAGTGGATGGAAAGATTCGCCGGCCGGATTACCCGTTCCGAGGTCGCGAGGTAGGGACCGAGCTCCGCGCGCCGCCAGACGTGGTTCCCGAGCGTGATCACGTCGCCTCCCGCCGCGAGCAGGCGGTCGGCGAGCTTCGGCGTCAGGCCCGCGCCGTCGGCCGCGTTCTCGCCGTTCACGACGCAGAAGCCGGCGCCGAGCTCCTCTCGCAAGCCGGGCAGCCGCTCCTCGACGGCGCGCCGCCCGGGCGCGCCGAAGACGTCGGCGACGAAGAGAATCTTCAAGGAGAGGACACCAATTCTGAGGCTCCTGGGGCGCCGCTGGCGGTGCGGTGCCGGAGGGGACAGTATTTCAATACGGACCCGGAGAGCACCGTGCCGTCAGCGGCGTCAGGCGTCGGCGGAGCCGGGCTCCGCCCGGCAGGAGCCGGCGCCGGCCAGGGGCCTCAGGGGATTGACAAGGTGGCCGCCTGGTGCACTTCGATCGTGACGTGGTTGCCGGCGTCCTGCGTGTAGCGTGCGAGCGCCTGCCGCTCGACCTTCGAGAGGTCGGCCACGTTTCCGATCTTCGAGCTGGCCGCGATGAGCGAGGTTCCGACCGAGAGGGCCGGATCGGGCCGGAGCTGGGTCACCGACACGACGACCGAGGGATCGTTCAGCGGCTGGATGTCGATCTGCGAGCCGTACGTCTGGCCGTCGACCACGAACGGCGTCAGTCCGACGACGGTCCCGTCCACGGGCGCGTATACGTCCACTCCCGCCGACGCGCCGATGTCGACGGCCGTGATGCCGGGCCCCTGGCCGCCAAGTGCGTAGTAGCGCAGCGAGCCGTGCCCGCCTCCGCCGCCGAACACCCGGTGGAAGCTCCGTGCGAGGAAGCCCTGGTTTCCCTTCGTGCCGAGCGGGCTGAGCGGGAGTGCGCCGTCGCCGCTCCCGTACACGCCGATCGCGGTCAGCCGCTCCTGGGGTACCGGCAGCTGGATCCGCAGCGATCCCTGGAGGGCGACGACCTGCGGGCTCGGCGGCCCGGCCGGAAGCAGCCGTTGGGCCGGCGCCGGCGCGGAGGCCTGGACCGTGCGGGGGTGGCCCGAGCCGAAGGCGGTCAGGAGCAGGGTCACGAGCAGGACGACGCCGAGAATCACCGCCCCGGCGATCCGCCGGGCCCGTCGTTGGGCTCGGACGCGACGTTGTCGCTCGAGACGCGCCTGCCTGGAGAATCGCGGCGAGCGCACCGGCCGGACGGTAGCGGTCCTTGGCTCGGCTTTCAACCGCTCGTCGACAGCCGGAGTTTGTGTCAGTGCGATTTGCGGCCGCTTCGGATGTTCCGGCCAGAGATCGTGACGGTCGAGCGCCAGGGCGCCGTCCTGCTCGATCGACCAGTCCCAGGCGGGTTGACGGAGACGGACGACCGCCTCGTTACGATGGCTCGGATGGTCCCGGGAGGGCACCGGATCGAGCAGAACTCTAGGACCGGGCGCGGACGGCGCGAGCGCGTGCCCGCGTGAGTCAGGCCTCCACGCCGCTGCTGGCCGCCCGCGGCGCGGGCCGCCGTTTCGGGGAGCACACCGCCCTCCATCCGACCACGCTCGAGGTCTGGGACTCGGAGGTCGTTGCTCTGCTCGGGCCGAACGGCGCCGGCAAGTCCACCCTCCTCGCGTTGCTAGCAGGTGGGCTGGATCCGACCTGGGGCGAGATCGTCTGCCGCGAGGGCGTTCGCGTCGGCTGGACTCCGCAGCGCCCCGCCCACTACGGCCGGCTGTCCCCCCGCGAGAACCTGCAGCTGTTCGCCGAGCTCGAAGGCGAGAGCGACGCCGCGGGGGCGGCCACGCGGCTGCTCTCCGAGTTCGAGCTTCCCGACACGGCACGCCCCAGCTCCGCTCTCTCGGTCGGGAACCGGCAGCGGCTGAACCTCGCGATCTCAATGCTCGGCGGCCCGGACGTCCTTCTCCTGGACGAGCCGACCGCCGCGCTCGACCCGCCGCAGCGGCGGCGCCTCTGGCAGAGCGCCGTCCATCAGAAGGAAGAGGGCGGGGCGGTCGTGTTCGCGACGCAGAACCACGAGGAGCTGGAGGGTCACGCCGACCGCGTCGCCGTCCTGGTCGAGGGCGTGCTCGTCTTCGACGGACCGCTCGACGAGTACGAGCGGACGGACTCGGCGCGGATGCTCGCATGAGGCCGATCTCGCTCCTCGTTCGCAAGGACCTGCGCGTGCTCCGCCGCTCGCCCGTCCTGCTCGCGACCCTGCTGGCCTATCCGGTCGTGATCGCGCTGCTCGTCGGGCTCGTCGCCGGCTACGCCAGCTCGAAACCGCGGGTCGCGCTCGTGGACGAGGCCGGGCTTCCAGGCGCGATCGTCCTCGGCGGCCAGCGGTTCGACGTCCGGAAGACGATCCGCCAGGTCAGCAAGAACGTGACGCTGGTGCGGCTGCCGCGCGCGGAAGCACAGCGCCAGCTTCGGAACGGGAAGGTCGTCGCCGTCATCACCGTCCCGCACGACTTCCTTTCGAACCTGCGCGGGATGCTGCACAGCCCGCAGCTGCAGGTGCAAACCGGGCGCGGAAACCTGTCTTCTCGGGTCTTTCAGCAGATTCAGGCGCTCGTCTACTCGCTCAACCGGCAGCTTCAGAGCACCTACATCAAGACGAATCTCGGCTACGTCGACGCCCTCAAGCACGGCGCCACGATCACCTTCCTCGGCCGCGAGATCGACATTCTCGGGCTCGACCGGACGGCGCAGCTTCTCGAGCAGCTCCCGCCGAGCCCGACGCGGAACCGCATCATCGACTTCGTCCACGACGCAAATCTCGCGCTCGCCGAGACGGGCAGCGCCATGCGCGCGACCGCGAACCCGATCGAGCTCGTGCGGGTGTCGGAGAAGGGGCGGACCTGGGCGCTCTCCGCCCAGGTGCAGTCCTACGCGCTCGCGCTGACGATCGCGTTCCTCACGCTGATGCTCGCCGCGGGCGCGCTCGCGGCCGAGCGGGACGAGAACGTGATCGGCCGGCTGGCGCGCGGGCTCGTCGGCTTCGGACAGCTCGTCGCGGCCAAGATCGCGCTCGCCGGCGCGGTTGCGCTCGCGCTCGGGGCAGCAATCGCGGTCGCGTTCGGGTTGATCATCCAGATCGGCGGCGTCGAGGGGGGAGAGCCGTGGGACCGGCTGCCGCTGTTGCTCGCCGGGGTGGCCCTTGCGGGCGCCTGCCTCGGGGCGCTCGGCGCGCTGCTCGGCGGGCTCGCGCGCGAGGCGCGGACGGCGTCCCTCGTCGCGCTGCTCGTCGTCCTACCGATCGTCTTCCTCGGCCTCGTCCCGCAGGAAGCCGTCCCGGCGGCGGCCTGGATCAGCGAGGCGTTTCCGTTCTCCCACGCAGTCAAGCTGTTCGGGGCGGCGCTGTTCGACATGAGCCCCTGGGCCCAGGTCGGGCGGGAAGCGCTCTGGCTGCTTGGGCTCGGGCTCGGATTCGGCGTGCTGGCACGGGCTGCGGCCCGCCGTCTCCTTGCCTAGCGACGTAGGCTTTCCGCCATGAGCTCCTTCCCCGCCACGCGGCTCCGCCGGCTGCGGCGCACGAGCGCCCTGCGCGAGCTCGTCCGGGAGACGCGACTGCATCTCGACGACTTCGTGATGCCGTTCTTCGTCTGCCCCGGCGAAGGAATCGCGCAGCCGCTCGAAGGGCTCCCCGACATCGCCCAGCTCTCGGTCGACGAGGTCGTCCGCGAGGCCGGAGAGTGTGTCGAGCTCGGCGTCTCGGCTTTGCTCCTCTTCGGCATTCCCGAGGAGAAGGACGAGGAGGCCTCGGGCGCCTACGACGACGACGGCATCGTCCAGCGAGCCCTTCGCGCGCTCCGCGAGCGCTTCCCGGAGCTCCTCCTCCTGACCGATGTGTGCCTGTGCGAATACACCTCGCACGGGCACTGCGGCGTGATCCGCGACGGCGAGGTCGACAACGACGAGAGCCTCGAGCTGATCGCCCGCACCGCGGTCAGCCACGCCGAGTCGGGTGCGGACGCGGTCTGCCCGAGCGACATGATGGACGGCCGGGTCGGCGCCGTCCGTTCCGGCCTCGACGACGCCGGCTTCGCGCATACCCCTATCGTCGCCTACTCGGCGAAGTACGCCTCCGCCTTCTACGGGCCGTTCCGCGAGGCGGCCGAGTCGGCTCCGGCTTTCGGCGACCGGCGCGGCTACCAGATGGATCCGGCCAACGTTCGCGAGGCCCTGCGCGAGGTGGCGTTGGACGTCGCCGAGGGAGCGGACGTGGTGATGGTCAAGCCGGCGCTTCCCTACCTCGACGTGATCCGCGCCGTTCGCGAGCGGTTCGACCTCCCGGTCGCCGCCTACAACGTCTCGGGCGAGTACGCGATGGTGCAGGCGGCCGCCGCCCGCGGCTGGCTGGACGAGCGGCAGGCGGCAATCGAGTCGCTGACCGCGATCAAGCGCGCCGGCGCCGACATCGTGATCTCGTACTGGACAAAAGAGCTGGCCCGGTGGCTCTGAGCACTCGCAGCGACCTCTTCCGCCGGGCCCGCGCCCTGATCCCGGGCGGCGTCAACTCTCCCGTACGCGCGATGCGCGCCGTCGGACTGGACGAGCCGTTCTTCGTCCGCCGCGCCAAGGGGTCCGAGCTGGAGGACGTGGACGGAAACCGCTACCTCGACTGGGTGATGTCCTGGGGCCCGCTCGTGTTCGGCCATGCCGATCCCGAGACCGTCGCGGCCGTGATCGACGCCGCGCAGAACGGCACCAGCTTCGGAGCGCCGACCGAGTCCGAGGTCGACCTCGCCGCCGAGATCGTCGCGGCCTTCCCCTCGATCGAGCAAGTGCGGCTCGTGTCCTCGGGGACGGAGGCGTCGATGAGCGCCGTCCGGCTCGCCCGGGCGGCAACGCGGCGCGACCGCGTGCTCCGCTTTGCCGGTTGCTACCACGGCCACGTCGACGCGCTGCTCGCCGACTCCGGCTCGGGAATCGCCACGCTCGCGATCCCGTCGAGCCCGGGCGTCCCGACCGGAGTGACCGCCGACACGATCGTCGCCCCGTACAACGACATCGTCGCGGCCGCGGCCGCGGTCGAGCGCTACGGAGAAGGCCTCGCCTGCATCCTCGTCGAGCCGGTGGCGGGCAACATGGGCGTCGTCCCGCCCCGGCGGCGGCCTCCCGCTCGCGGCCTTCGGCGGCCCGGCGGAGATCATGGAGCGGCTCGCGCCGGTGGGGGACGTCTACCAGGCGGGGACGCTGTCCGGGAATCCACTCGCGACCGCGGCGGGCCTCTCCGTGCTGCGGCGACTGCGGGACGAGAGTGTCTACGACGAGCTCGAACGGATCGGCGCGCGCCTAGAGGACGGGCTACGCACATTCGGGCGCGTGCAGCGGGTGGGCGCCATGCTGACGCTGTTCATGCGGCGCGACTTCGTCCGGAACTACGACGACGCGCGCGCCTCGGACACGGACCGCTACGGCGCGCTCTTCCGCCACCTGCTCGAGCGCGGGATCTATCTCGCGCCTTCGCAGTTCGAGGCGATGTTCGTCTCGCTTGCGCACTCCGACGAGAACGTCGACCGCACGGTCGAAGCCGTTGGCGATTTCTTCGACCGCTGACCTCTGGGACGTGATCGCGGCCGAGGCCGGCCGCGAGAGCCCACTCTGGTCGGCGGCGTTGCGACCGCCCGGCGAGCAGGAGCGTGAACCGGTGTTCTCGGAGCTGGGCGAGGAGCGTTATGCGCTCGGGCTGGAGACGATCTACGAGGGCTATCTCCTCCACTACGGCCGGCCGCGACTGTTCGCTCCCGCCGAGGGCGACACCGCGCTCCTGCTCGGTGACTACCTGTACGCGCACGGCCTCGTCCGCATCGCCAGGCTCGAGGTCGTCGAGGCGGTCGTCGACATGGCGGAGCTGATCTCGCTCTGCGGGCAGCTGCGGGCGGAGCGCAGGATCGAGGACGGGCCGCCCTGGGCCGCCACCGCTGCCCGGCTCGGCAGGGGTGGGCTGGACGAGGCACGGGCTGCTCTGCGCCTCGAGCGCGACGCGGAGCCGCTGCTGGAGCTCGCCCGCCGGTCGGCCGGGGCCGACACGGTCGAGCGGGCGCTGGCCGCTCACCGCACCCGGGTCGGTTAAAGTCCACCCCGCATGGCTGCCCTGCTCGCATTCCTCCCGCTGGCCGCGGAGAGCGCGGCCCAGGAGGGCAAGAAGATCATTGTCGGGATGCTGATCGTCGGCCTGATCTTCGTGGGCGTGATCGCGCTCGGCCAGACCTCACGTTGGCTCACGCACCGCCGCAAGGCGCGCCGCGCCAGGCAGCCCCAGTACTAGACAGCGGACCCGGACCCGCGCATCATTCGGCTCTCGTGGCCGAGCTTCCGACCGGCACCGTCACCTTCCTCTTCACCGACATCGAGGGCTCGACGAGGCTGCTCTCCGAGCTTGGCGAGCGCTACGCCGAGGTCCTGGCGAAGCACCGGCTCGTGTTCACGAACGCAATCGAGCAGCACGGCGGCGTGGTGGTCGACACGCAGGGCGATGCCTTCTTCGTCGCCTTCGGACGCGCCGCCGATGCGGTCGCGGCGGCGGAAGAGGCACAGCAGGAGCTCGAGATCCCGGTGCGGATGGGAATCCACACCGGCGAGCCGGAGCTGACGGCCGCAGGCTACGTCGGCATCGACGTCCACCGCGCCGCCCGCATCTGCTCGGCTGCCCACGGCCGCCAAGTCGTCGTCTCGCAGGCGACGCGCGACCTGGTCGAGATCCCCCTCGTCGACCTCGGCGAGCACCGGCTCAAGGACCTGGGGCAGCCCGTGCGGCTCTACCAGCTCGGAGAGGGCGAGTTCCCCCCGCTTCACAGCCTCAACCGGACGAACCTGCCCGCCCAGCCGAGCCCGCTCGTCGGCCGGGAGCGCGAGCTCGAGGAGCTGCTCGGCCTCGTCCGCGACTCGCGCCTCGTCACGCTCACAGGACCCGGCGGATCGGGCAAGACGCGGCTCGCACTCCAGACCGCCGCCGAGCTCGTCGAGCGCTTCGAGGGCGGCGTCTTCTGGGTGCCGCTTGCCGCCGTCTCCGACTCCGAGCTGGTCGAGCCGACGGTCGCTCAGGCGATCGGAGCCCAGAACGGTGTCGCCGACCAGATCCAGGACAAGGGCATGCTGCTGCTGCTCGACAATTTCGAGCAGGTGGTCGACGCCGCCCCCAATCTGTCCGAGCTGCTCGAGCGCTGTCCGCACCTGCGTCTGCTCGTCACCTCCCGCGCGCTGCTTCGGATCGCGGGCGAGCGCGACTATCCCGTCGAGGCGCTGCCCGAGAACGACGCGGTCACGCTCTTCCGGGACCGAGCGGCCGTCGCCGAGCCGCTCGAGGCGGTACACACGATCTGCCGCCGGCTCGACGGGTTGCCGCTTGCGATCGAGCTTGCCGCCGCCCGCACCCGCTTGCTTCCTCCCGATCAGCTGCTCGAGCGGCTCGAGCACGCGCTGCCCCTGCTCACCGGCGGACGACGTGACGCGCCCGAGCGCCAGCGCACCCTGCGCTCGACGATCGAGTGGAGCTACGACCTGCTCGAGGAGGCAGAGCAGCAGCTCTTCTGGCGGCTGGCCGTGTTTGCGGGCAGCTTCACGGTCGAGGCCGCAGAAGAGGTCTGCGAGGCCGACTTGGAGACGCTCGAGTCGTTGCGAGAGAAGAGTCTCATCCGCCGCTGGGCGAGTGGGCGGCTGGGCATGCTGGAGACGATCCGCGAGTACGCGTCCGAGTTGCTCGAGGACGCGGAGGAAGCCGAAACGATCAGGCGCCGCCACGCCGTGTTCGTCGTCGCCCTAGCGAAGCAGGCAGAGCCGCACTTTGTCGGTGCGGACCAGGCGGAGTGGTTTGACCGCATCGATGCGGAGCGCGACAACGTCCGTGCAGCGCTCGAGTGGGCATTTGGACGCGGCGACGCAAACCTGGCGCTGGAGCTGGCAACGGCCGTCGGGCGGTTCTGGTGGGCTCGAGGGCCGGCCGAGGGCTTGGGATGGCTCGAGCGGGCGCTGGAGGAAGCTAACGGGACGCCGGCGCTCCGCGCGGCCGCGCTCGATGCGGCAGGCGGGTCGGCGTGGTTCGTCGGTGCCCACGAGCGCGCGCTGCGCCTCTTCAACGAAGGACTTGCGATTTACCGGAAGGTCGGTGACCGCGCGGGCATCGCGAGGATGCTCGCCCGGCTGGGACCGCCGCTTTACGTGCTCGGTCGGTACGAGGAGGCGGAGCGTCTCGTCGAGGAGGCCGTATCGATCAATCACGAGCTTGGCGAGACGGTGGAGCTTGCGATGTCTCTCCAAATCCTGGGTGCTGCCGCCGGCGACCACGGCGACCTCGAGAAGGCAAACAAGCTCTTGGAGGACTCAGCTGGCCTCGCGCGCGAGATCGGCGACTTATGGCAGCTCGCCTATTCCCTCGTCAGCCTGGCCGAGCTTGCGATTCGAAGGGGGGACCTTGAGGCGGCGGATCGCCACGGGCGTGAGGGCCTCATCTGTGCGAACGAGATCGCTGACGCAAGCTTGAGGATCTTCTCCCTTGCGATCCGCGCGATCACGATGGCCCGCCGTGGAGACCCTGAGCGCGCCGGCATTCTGTGGGGCGCCGCTCACAAGCTGGGAGATGAGCTGGGGGAAAGCATGTGGCAAAGGGAGCGCGCAAACTACGAGGAGCTCCTCGGCGAGCGCGGCGCGGCGTTCGAGCGTGGAGTGCAGGCGGGGCGGACGCTCTCGCTCGAGGACGCCGTCGCTCTCGCGCTCGAGCCCTAGACTGACCGCGCAGTGGCCCCTGCCAGAGACCTTCGCGCATGGATCGCGCTGCTCGAGCGTGAGAACGAGCTCGTCCGCATCTCGGCGGAGGTCGACCCGCAGCTCGAGATCACCGAGATCAACGACCGGGTCGTCAAGGCCGGCGGGCCCGCGCTCCTGTTCGAGAACGTCAAGGGCTCCGACCATCCGCTCCTGATCAACCAGTTCGGCACGGAGCGCCGGATGTGCCTCGCTTTTT